>JAAROH010007826.1_pt1 | contig 30219 bp, 28 predicted proteins | sample 7248631 | NCBI WGS metagenome assembly JAAROH01 (sample SAMN09772309, study PRJNA484901) | compost metagenome | isolation source: Vermicomposting unit | place: India | reverse complement strand
ATGGTAGCGGCGGAGGGGATCGAACCCCCGACCTCACGGGTATGAACCGTACGCTCTAGCCAGCTGAGCTACACCGCCAAAACGGATGAAAAAGTGGAGCCTATCGGATTCGAACCGATGACCTCCTGCGTGCGGGGCAGGCGCTCTCCCAGCTGAGCTAAGGCCCCAAAGTGGTCGGGAAGACAGGATTTGAACCTGCGACCTCACGGACCCGAACCGTGTGCTCTACCAAGCTGAGCTACTTCCCGTTGATTGCTTACCCTTGCGACAATTTTTATTTTATATGAACCTCGCAAGAAAGTCAATGATTTTTTATCATTTTCCCCCACCGCCCGGGCTTGACGGGTTTTCCACCGCCTGTTGCATAGCGGCCACCCTTTTTTTCCTATACTAAAAAAAACGGCGATCGGACGCAGCGCGGAAACGTTCCATGGTCAACGGTTTCCCCTCCACCTAGGGACGAAAACGACCGCTTGCTGCACGACATGTTCGCGGAAAAGGGGGAGAGCCCATGAAATTCATCCCGCCGGCGCGGCGCAAACGAGCATATTTGTCGCAGTTTACCACCACCAACCTCCATTTGCGCCATCCGCTTGTCGTCGCCTTTTTTTCCTTTTCGTTTCCCGGATTCGGCAATTTGATGCTGCACCGTTACGCCACGGCTTTTATTTTAATCGTTTGGGAGCTGTTTATCAATACAAAAGCGCACGTCAACGCCGGAATATTGTACTCGCTCCTCGGCGATTTCGAAAAGGCCAAAGCCGTTCTTGATGAGCGATGGCTGATGTTTTATGTCGCCATTTACATATACGGAATCTGGGACAGCTATCGCGGCGCCGTTGACATGAACAAGCTGTATTTGCTCGCTGACCGGGAAGACGCACCCATTCCCCCGCTGCGAATGGGGGGATGGGACATCAATTACTTGGACAAACGTAAGCCGTGGCTAGCGCTCGCTTGGTCGGTGCTCGCCCCCGGCCTCGGCCATTTGTACGTTCATAAGGTGATTGCTGGTTTGTTTCTGTTCGGCTTTACCATTATCGTTTCCTATTTTGCCCGCTTGCCCGAAGCGATCATTTATACGCTCACCGGCCGCTTTGATGAGGCGGTGCGCATCGTGAATATGCAATGGGCGCTGTATTTGCCTTCCATTTATTCGTTTGTCTTCTACGATGCGTACGTTTCAGCCGTCGAATACAACAAGCTGTTTGAAAAAGAGCTGTCCAACTATTTGCGCCGCCGCTGCCAACCAAAACCATTTCGATGGCCTATTTGATCAGGAGGCTTTCTATGATTGTCGTTGCCACTTTTGAAAACCATTTGTTCGTCGAGCTGGTGATTTCCGCTTTGCGCGAAAAAGGAGTTCCCCCACACCATCTGTTCGCCGTTCCGCTTGACGGCCGCCCGGAGCCGCCGCAGCTGTTAGATACGATCCACCGCGCGGACGGCTTGAGCTTTCTCGATCTAGCGGCGATTTTCGGGACTTGTTTCATGCTACTTGGTTCGATTTACGGCTATGTATTAACATGGGGACCGATCATTTGGGGGGTGATCGGGGCGGTGGTCGGCATCTCGCTCGGCCTGCTGTTGAAATGGGGGCTCAACCGAAACACGGCGCGCCGCCAAACGAACAGGCGCGCGGAAATCGTTCTCCTCATCCGCTGTGATGAAACGCAGTGGCCGATGATCGAGCGGCTGTTATGGAATCATCATGCGCTCGGCCTCGCCGGCATCGACGATGAAAAGAGAACGCGCCAATGACAGTCGCCATGCCGCACGCAACATGGGATGCTAGCGCGCCTCGCTTTGTCGACGTATCACGCCTTCCCGTTTTGGTCCGCCCGATGCCGGCGGCCTACCTTTCCCGTTTTAGAAAATTCACCGCTCCCATCGAGGTGCAACCTTTTAATACACGTCGCGCCGTGCAAAGACAACAAAAGCGACAGCGAGAGCCATAAGTCCCCACACGGCCAGCACCGTCATGGAAAAGCCGAGCGTCATTCCTTCAATCGGAGGAGCGGCGCCTTTCAAGTAATCGGTGAGCCGCAAATTGACCATAAACAAATACTTTGCGGACTGCCATGACGACACCATGTTCGACAAAATGGCGCCCGAAATGAGAGCCGCCAGCATCACTCCCATCACCGCCGCTGTGCTCCGAAACAGAACGGAAAGCATCAATGTCAACGTGCCGACGACCGTGCTGACAAACGCGGCTAACCCCAACTCCATCAAAATGTATTTCCATTGCGGAATCATATGCACGTTATCCGTATTCAAGTCCTCGCCTTGGGAAACAAAACCGGTCAACAACGGCAAATGAAAGCCGCCATACCCGAATACAAGGCCGGAGATGGCATACGACAGCACCGCTGTTGTCAGCATAATAAACGACACGGACAGCAGCAAAGCGATATATTTGCTAAGCAGCACTTTCCACCGTTTCACCGGCCGGACGAGAAGCAGCTTGATCGTTCCGGCGCTCGCCTCCGAGGAGACAAGATCGGCCGCCACCACCATGACGAGCAGCGGCAAAAACAAGTCGATGGCGTTTTCGATAAACGTGCGCATAAACGTCGGCGCCCCCGGGGCGGACGGATTCACGTTGTGCTCTAAGTAATACTGTTGCTGCTTGAGGCGGATTTGTAAATATTTGCGCCACTCCTCGGACATGCTCGGCGACTGGAGGCGATTTTGCAAGTCGACGATTTGCTGCTGCAGCTGCGTCCGCCAGTCGGTCGTGCCGAGCCGTTTTCTCAACTCTTCCGTCTCCCGATATTGAGCATATGTAAACAAGGCGACGAGCACCGCCACAATGGCGGCGATCACCCATAGCCGCTTTTTGCGGACGATTTTCAACATTTCATTGTACACAAGCTTACTCAATCGTTTCGCCCCCTGTCAGCTCGATAAATAAATCTTCGAGCGTCGGCAACCGCGGTTCAATGTGAGCAACCGCCACGCCGGCACGGACGAGCTTGGCGTTCCAAGCAGCGAGCTTGGCCGGTTCATACGGCGTGATAATCCCCTCTTCATCCGCCCGCAGCACCTCCGTCTCCTCAGCGAGCAGCGCCTGCGCCCGATCGAGCGGAGCCGCTTTCCAGACGACGCGCGCCTGTTCGTTTAACAGCCGCTCGACTGTATCAACAGCTAGCAGGCGCCCTTTCGCCATAATAGCGACGCGATCGCACATGAGCTGAATTTCGCTTAACAAATGCGAAGAGACGAGAACACTAAGCCCTTCCGTTTCCGCCAAAAAGCGGATGAAGGCGCGCATTTCACGAATGCCGGCCGGATCAAGGCCGTTGGTCGGCTCATCCAAAATAAGCACCTTCGGCTTCCCGAGCAGCGCTTGCGCTATGCCAAGCCGCTGCCGCATGCCGAGCGAATACGCGCTTACCCGGTCGTGAATGCGCTGCTCGAGCCCAACGAGCTTCGCCACTTCCATGATTCGATCGGCGCCGATTCCCGGCATCATACGGGCGAAATGTTCAAGGTTTTCCCATCCGGTTAAGTACGGGTACATTTCCGGATTTTCGACGATGCAGCCGATTTGGCGGATCGCCTCGGTAAACTGGCGGTGAAGATCATACCCGCCAATCATCACCGTCCCCGACGTCGGGCGAATGAGCCCAACGAGCATGCGGATCGTCGTCGTTTTGCCCGCGCCGTTCGGCCCTAAAAAACCGAACACTTCCCCTTCGTGCAAAGCAAACGAAACGCCTCGGATAATTTCTTTGCCGCGGATCGTTTTCCGCAGTTCATGGACCGCTAGTGTCACCGGTTTCATCATCAGCGATTCTCCTCCGTCAGCGTAATCAGCGAAGCGACACGCTCTCCGATTCGTTTGTATCCTTCTTGGTTTGGGTGGAAATGATCGCTGTACAAATAGTCGTTGACGTGCAAAGCAAACAAATCAAACGTCGGCACCGCGACGACGTTCGGATAGCGGGCCGCCACTTCCGCCGCGACAAAATTCCAGTCGCGGACGACGGCGGACGTGCGTTTGGCATCGCCGAAATCGCTGAACGGGTTGTATAAGCCGATCGCCAAAATGACGGCATCGGTGTTGAAGCGCCGAAGCATGGCAAAAATGCGGTCTAGGTTCGCCGCATACTGCCGTTTTGCCGCGTTCAGCTCTTTTTCATTCAGCCGAAGCGCTTCCCCGCCCCGAAACAGATCGTTGCCGCCGATCGTCATGACGATCAGATCGGCCATGGCGATTTGCCGCTGAATCTCAGGTTGGCCGAGCTGGCGAAGCAAGCCATCGGAGCGCAGGCCACGAACCGCCAAGTTCGTAACGCGAATCGGCGCCTCCGTCTGCTTTCGCAGCTCATCGACCATATAGCCGACATACCCTTTGCCGCTTTCATCGCCCGTCCCCCGCGTCAACGAGTCGCCTAAAGCGACGATATCGATATCACCATCGCCCTTCTTTGCCCCGTGGACCGAAGGCTGCGTTTGCCCCGGGGGCTTAGAGGGGGGAGCGAGCTGGTCTTGCACGGCCAACACGAGCCCGCCAAGCCAAAGCGCTGCTGACATAGCGGCAGCCGCAATCACAAGCCCCACAACGCCCAGTCGCATACCATTCACCTCATTTCATTTGCTTTGTCGCTGCCTTTCACCATCGGTTTCAGCATCGTTAGTTTGCTCCGGCCGCCGTTTCATTCGCCAACGTTTTGGATTCCAGTACTTCCTCAGCTTTGCCGCCGCTTCCTTTCCCACCAGCCATGCTCCGGCCCAAAACAACATCTCGGCGAGCACAACGGCGCTCGTCACCGCCCATGCTTTGACGGAAGCGGAAAACGGTAAAAATGGAGCGATCGGCGGAACGACCCAAACAACGAACGAGGCGATGATCAGTCCGACACCGATGCGCTGCCTAGCGGACGGCTTTCGCTTCACTCTTTCGCCCCCTTTTGCCTGAATGCCAAAAGCAAACACTCACGTATTTCCACTCTAACATATTTATCCTTGTTTTCCAAAACGGTTCGCTTGGCTTCCCATGCGCGCCGGCGAAAAGGAGAGCTCGCTTCAACGCCGTCCGCCCGCAGCATAGGGCAGAATCGAAGAAGAGGGTGTTCCCAAAGGATCGGAACACCCTCTCTCATCGCTATATATAGACTTCCATGACAAAACATTTTTATCACCATCGGAAGGATGAAAATGTCCTTATGTTGAATGCTGTAACTTTACTCATTTTGGAATTCAGGTGTTTTCAGGATAGATACTAAACCCCCTCTCCACACTATATGCTGTGTCTTTCTTGAGAGGAGATCGCCTTTTGGGTCATTCCCCCATGATTTACTCGCGCAATCGCTTCTCGGAATCGTTTCCTAAGTAGAAAAAAACTTGTTACATCGTTCATACGTTCGATCATCGTCCAAGGCAAACGGCTGTTTTTTACCAACGTTCTAGCCGAACCGCCTCTTGCAGCTGCGGATAAAAAACGCCGATCGTATCACCGGTGAACACCCCACCGCTGTATGAATCATAAATCGAAAAGTGGTGGTTCGCATGCCCCGGCGTATCATAAAAGGTAAGCGTCCGCTCGGCGCTCAGTGCGAGCGTCTCTCCATCCTCCTTCACGATCACCCGTTCTTCCGGCACCGGAACAATCGGAGCAAAGAGCGCATCAAATTGGGCGCCGTACACCGCCTTCGCTCCGGCGATGAGACGCGATGGGTCGACTAAATGCCGCTTCCCTTTCGGATGGACGACGACCGTGGCGTTTGGGCAATGCTGAAGAAGCAGCTCGGTTAGGAAGCCATCTCCTTGCTCGCCACTCCTTTCCGTCCATTCCGTACAGCCAAGATCACCGCCGCTGCCCAGCCGATCACGATGAGACTATAAACGGTCGGATACACGGATGCTGGCGCCTCCCAAGCGTGCAGAAGCGTGCGGACATTCGTCAAAATGATGAGACCGCCAACTAGCACCCCAAGCAAATGGGACGGCAGTTTGCGCACAAGCCAAGCGGCAATCGGCGCGGCGATGATCCCCCCCGCCATCAGCGTTAGCACCCAATACCAGTTGACCTGCTCCCAGCCGAGAGAAATCGCAAATCCGATCGTCGCCGAGAGCGCAACGGCAAATTCGGACGTATCGACGGTGCCAACGACCTTGCGCGCCTCCATGGTCCGATTCGCGAGCAGCACCGGCGTCGCAATCGGCCCCCAGCCCCCTCCCCCAGTGGCGTCAAGAAACCCGGCTACCAAACCGAGCGGGACGAGCTGTTTGTTCGACCATTGTTTTCCCGAAGCCGATGGGGCGCGGCCGTTCAATACCAAGAATCGATAAATAATGTAAAAGCCAAGCACCAATAAAAACAATGAAACGTACGGTTTGATCAAATCTCCCGGCAAGTTGCTTAAAAAGCAAGCACCGACAAACGCGCCGACCGATCCGGGAATAATCAGCTTCACCACCATGGCGCGGTCGACGTTGCCAAATTTCCAATGGGAAATACCGGACGCCGCCGTCGTCGCCACTTCCGCCAAATGGACGGACGCTGAAGCGACGGCCGGGGCGATGCCGAACGTCAGCAAAAGCGTCGTTGAAGTGACGCCGTACGCCATCCCGAGCGATCCGTCAATGAGCTGAGCAATCAATCCTACAAACAGAAACACAATCAATTTTTTCATGATTCTCCCTCCGTTTACTATAGTTAAGCATGTTACTTATATTTAAATCCAACTATTCATAGTTGTCAACTATGATTTTTACAAAAATAAAACAATTCATTCCCTCCCCATCATCCGGCTCTCCATCAAAAGCCGGACTCGATTTTATGCTTCCAAGAAAGAAGAGAAAACAAATCATGTTTTGTATACACTTGTCCGGTGAAGTAAACCGTCTGTCAAGTCCATATTATGGTGATGAACTTGACCGAATCACAACGAAATACAAAAGGGAGGCGGGGTCTGTCAAGTCCATATTGTGGTGACGAACCTACCATCCGTTGTGAACAAAAAAAACATAACAGCAATCCTCAGACCGAAGCCGCATCGAACGAAAAAAGGCGCTCTGCGCTTTGCCCAGAGCACCTTTGACAACGAGGCCGCCACCGCGACCGCTTCACCGGATGGCGGCCTGCCGCTCCATCATCCGCTTAAAACTTTCCTTGGTATCGTTCGATTTCCCACGCATGAACCGCCGTGCGGTAGCTGTTCCATTCGTCTTTTTTCATCGCCACGTATTCATGGAATACATGCTCGCCGAGCGTCGCACGGCCGATTTCGCCGTCTTCGAACGCCGCGATGGCAGCGCCTAAGTTTTCCGGCAAGTTGTCGATGCCAAGCACCGCGCGGCGTTCTTCTGACATATGGAAAATGTCTTCGTCAATCGCCGCTGGAGGCGTCAACCCTTTTTCCACGCCGTCAAGGCCAGCCGCTGCGATGATGGCGTAAGCCAAGTACGGGTTGGCTGACGGATCTGGGCAGCGCAGCTCAACGCGCGTCGCCATGCCGCGCTTCGCTGGAATGCGAATGAGCGCCGAACGGTTGGAAGCCGACCACGCGATATAGCAAGGCGCCTCATACCCCGGCACCAGCCGTTTGTACGAATTGACAAGCGGGTTGGTCACAGCCGCAAAATGTTTGACGTTTTTTAACAAACCGGCGATAAATTGGTACGCTGTAGCTGACAACTGATTGGCATCGTTCGGGTCAAAGAACGCGTTTTCTCCGTCTTTGAAGAGAGAAATGTTGACATGCATCCCCGAACCGTTGATACCGAACACCGGCTTCGGCATGAACGTCGCGTGAAGGCCGAATTTGCCGGCGATCGTTTTAACGACCCATTTGTATGTCGTCGCGTTATCGGCCGCCCCGAGCGCGTCCGCGTATTTGAAGTTGATTTCATGCTGGCCTTCCGCCACCTCATGGTGCGACGCTTCGATCGTAAAGCCCATCGCTTTTAAGGCGCGGTAAATTTCAAGGCGAACGCGTTCCCCTAAATCTTTCGGGGACGGTTCAAAATAGCCGCCGTTGTCATGAAGTTCAAGCGTCGGGTTGCCGTGTTCATCCGCTTTGAACAAGAAAAATTCGAGCTCCGGGCCGACCGAAATCGTGTATCCTTTTTCCGCCGCCCGCTCAACCGTTTTTTTCAGCACGTTGCGCGGATCGCCTTCAAACAGCGTGCCGTCCGGGTTGGTCACCGAGCAAAGGAAGCGCGCTTCTGCATAACCTTCTTCCACCGTCCACGGCAACACCGCGAACGTATTCAAATCCGGCAACAAGTACAAGTCAGAACGATTGATCGGTGAAAATCCTTTGATCGACGAACCATCGAACATGATTTTTCCACCGACGACGTCATCAAGCTGCTCGGCCGTGACGGTGACATGCTTTAAAATCCCTTCAATGTCGACGAACTGCAAATGAAGCAGCTCTACATTTTTTTGTTGGATCGTTTCTTTGATTTGCTCCAACAGCCCCGTTTGTGTAGAGGAAACGAACAAATTCGACATGTTACATTACCTCACATTCGTACGTTTATTTTTCTAACATGCTTTTATTATAGAAAAAGAGCCGCCGTTTGGCAACCCTTTTTTCATTAATTTTTCTGTATTTTTATAACGGTTTTTGGAACCGTTTACAAAACAAAGTGCGAAAACGCGGATGTTTATACAAAAACGAAACAGCTTGCGAAACGATGTTTCCTGCAAGCTGTCCTTTGTCATCCGCCATCAATGTTACATGTTCTCCTTGCGGTGTCGCCATGATCCGGACGGGATGAGCGGCAAACCGACCGCTTTTTCCGGCCGATAAACGTACACATATCCTTCGAGCGGTTGACAGACATCGCGAACCCATACTCGTTCGTATTCATTGTCGTCCCGTCCTTCCCCGTAGTCTTCAAGCTCATCCATCGCCTTGAGCCCCTCTTCCGTCACCGTCAGCCATTCCCCCTCCACTTCCCCCTCTTCTCCGAGCACAAGCGCGGGGTACAACCCGACGTTGTATAAACGGCCCTTGACTTTTCCTGGGCGTACGTCGCGAACGTACGGCGCCGCGATAGGGTGATTGTCCTCACCCGTCAGCAGTGTTCCGTACACAAACACCCGATATCGTCGTTCCGCCATCTTCTCGCCCCTCCCTTTTGTTTACATAATAATGATTATGAAAACTCAAAGGATGAAACAAAAACAATGGAAGCCCTACCTCTCATCCATCCTTGCCGCTCCGTGGCGGCGCCAGTGTGAATTTGTTGAGCGATTGGTGGCGCAAAAAAGCCGTGTCGGCTGCATCCGCTGAGCAACGACACGGCGGTGACAATTTCGTAACGAACGAATGGTGCTTTTCTTAGCATATCTGTTTGAGTATGAAATGTCAATCATTTTTTACGACGATGGTTTCCATTTAATGCTGCAGCCGATGCTCGGCTTTTGGTGTTCCGGCACCGGACGACCCGCCAACAAAGCGTCCAGCGCGGCACGAATCGATTCCCCGGTCACCGGAATGCCGTTGCTTGGACGCGAATCATCAAGCTGGCCGCGGTAGACGCATTTCAGTTCGCGATCAAAAATGTAAAAATCGGGCGTGCAAGCCGCATCGTACGCTCTTGCCACTTCCTGCGTCTCATCGTATAAATACGGGAACGGATAGCCGAGTTCTTCGGCCACCTTTTTCATGTTTTCCGGCGAGTCGTCCGGATATTGTTCAACATCGTTCGAATTGATGGCGACAAACGACACCCCTTTGGGCATATAATCGTTGGCTAGGCGGACAAGCTCGTGCTGGACATGTTTGACAAACGGACAATGGTTACAAATAAACATAATGACGGTCGCCACATCCGACTTGACGTCATCTAGGCGGACAAGCCGGCCGTCAACGACGTTGGTCAAGGCGAACGGCGGCGCTTGTTTGCCGAGCGGGAACATGTTCGACTCGACAGCTGGCATGATGACCACCCTCTCTCTCCTGTTTTCTTCCTCATTATACCAAAGAACCGCTCAGCATGCATCTTTCATCGCTTGGTGGCCCGGCAGGATCGGTTTCTGACTCGCCGCGCCGGGCAAATCGATGGACAAAACACAGCGAACGGGAGCATAATAAGAACTAACCATTTTCAGCTGACAAACAGAGGGGGAATGATGATGCCGCTCGAACTCAGCGTCCTTGACCAATCGCCGATCGCGAAAGGCACAACGGCCGAGGAGGCGCTTGCCAACACCGTCCGGCTCGCCCAGTTTGTCGAAGAACTCGGCTACAAGCGCTTTTGGGTGTCCGAACATCATGACACGAACAGTCTCGCCGGCTCGTCGCCAGAAGTGCTGCTTGGCTACATCGGAGCGAAAACATCGCGCATCCGCATCGGCTCCGGCGGGGTGATGCTGCCGCATTACAGCGCCTATAAAGTGGCGGAAAACTTCCACGTGTTGGCCGGCTTGGCGCCCGGGCGCGTCGACTTAGGCGTCGGGCGGGCGCCCGGCGGCATGCCGCGAGCGACGATGGCGCTTCATGACGGAAAGCAACGTCCGATCGATCGCTATCCAGAGCAAATTGACGAGCTGCTTGGCTACCTGCATGATGCACTCCCGCCCGTGCATCCGCTTTATGGCGTCAAAGCAACGCCAATCGTGCAGTCCCCTCCGGACGTATGGTTGCTCGGCTCAAGCTCGGAAACGGCGAAGCTGGCGGCGGAAAAAGGGCTGCCGTATGTGTTTGCCCAATTTATTAACGGCGACGGCGGCGAAGCAGCGATGCGCTCGTATCGCGAGCGGTTTGCGCCGTCCCCGTATCTGGACAAGCCCCGGTCGATGGTCGCTGTCTTTGCCGTTTGTGCAGAAAGCGAGGAAAAGGCGGAATGGATCGCCGGCAGCCTCGATTTGACGCTGCTGATGATTGAGCAAGGGATGGCGGTCAACGGCATTCCCGCACCGGAGCAAGCGGCAGCGTATCGATACAGCCCATACGAACGCCAACGGGTGGCGGACAACCGGAGGCGGATGATCGTCGGCAGTCCGGCGCGCGTCAAAGACGAGCTCTACCGGCTAAGCGAAGCGTATGAAACAGACGAAATCATGCTTGTTACGATTACATATGATTTCCACGACAAACTCACTTCGTTTCGGCTGATCGCCGAAGCGATATGGGGGTGAACTGATGCGGATCGTTTCTATTAATGTCGGAACACCGAAAACGCTCGACATCAACGGTCAGCCGCTCGTGAGCGGCATTGACAAAACCCCAGTCGCCGGGCCGGTGGCCGTCGGCAAACGCCATTTAGCCGGAGACGGCCAAGCCGATCTTGTTCATCACGGCGGCGAAGACAAAGCGATTTGCGCGTATCCATCGGAGCATTTTGCCTACTGGGAGCGGCACTATGGCCGGCCGTTTGCGGCCGGGGCATTCGGGGAGAACTGGACGCTTGCCGGTTTGACCGAGGATGAGGCGTGTCTGGGCGACATCTATGCGGCCGGCACGGCGCTCGTGCAAGTGTCACAGCCGCGCCAACCTTGTTCGAAACTCGCTTTGTTCCATCAGCTTCCTGGATTGCCGAAAGCCGTCATTCAGACAGGGAAAAGCGGATTTTACCTGCGGGTGCTGAACGAAGGCGTCGTCGAGCCGGGGGCAGCGTTGCTCCTTGTTGAGCGCGGCCAAGGAGCGTTGTCGATCGCCTACATCAACCGCATTTACTATCATGAGCGGGACAATGTCACCGCCATGGAACAGCTTGCCTATCATCCGGCACTGTCAGCGAGTTGGCGGGAAGCGTTTCTTCACCGTCTCGCCGCTCAGACGGAGCCGTAACCCCTTTCCGCTGGCGCAGACCGCCCGCTGCGCGCGGCCTGCGCCCAATGCCTCCTTCATCCGCCTGTGCCGCTCGGTTCTATCTGCCGACCGATTCGTTTCGCTACGCCCGCTGCCTGCCGCGCTCCCAATAGCGGCGGTACAATTCGAAATAAAATCCTTTGGCCTCAAGCAGCTCCTCGTGCGTCCCTTGTTCCACGACTTTTCCTTCATTCAATACGAGAATGCGATCGGCGTTTTGCACCGTGTTCAACCGGTGGGCGATGACGAAGCACGTTCGGCCGGCCATCAGCCGCGCGAGCGCTTCTTGAATGCGCACTTCCGTCACCGTATCAATATTGCTCGTTGCCTCATCCAAAATCAACACGGCCGGATCGGCGATCATCGCCCGGGCGATGGCCAGCAGCTGCCGCTGTCCTTGGCTGATTCCGCCGCCGTCCGCCGTCAAAACCGTATCATAGCCGTTCGGTAATTTCGTGATGAAGGAATGGGCGTTCGCTTTGCGCGCTGCTTCCTCCACTTCCTCATCCGTCGCCTCGAGCCGGCCGTAACGGATATTGTCGCGAATCGTTCCCGCGAACAAAAACGTATCTTGAAGCACAAACGCCATATGGCGGCGCAAGCTCGCCCGTTTGATCGTCCGGCTGTCGCGCCCGTCAATGACAACAGCCCCCGCATCCGGATCATAAAAGCGGGCTAACAGCTGAAGGACGGTCGTTTTGCCCGCTCCCGTCGGACCGATGAGCGCAACTGTTTCTCCCGGAGAAACGGAGAAGTTCACGCCGCGAAGCGCGGGGCGCTGCTTGTCGTAGGAAAACACCACATCGCGAAATTCGATGCGCCCGTGAAGCCGATCGATCTCTTCCGCTTCCCCCTCATCTTCCTCTTCTTTTGGCAAATCGAAAATTTCCAACACCCGTTCGGCGCCGGCCAATGCTGACAGAAGCGTATTCCACTGGTTCGCCAAATCGTTGAGCGGGCGGGTAAACTGTCGGGCGTATTCGACAAACACGACAATGGTGCCGACCGAGATCATCCCTTTGACCGCCAGCCATCCGCCGACGCCGGCGATCAAGGCGAAACTAAGGTTGTTTAAAAAGTTCATCAGCTTCGGAATAAAGCCGGAATACGTCTGCGCCCAAAATCCCGCTTGTTTCAGCTCGATATTTTTGCGCACCACTTCCGCTGTCATCCGCTCTTCTTGGGAAAACAGCTTCACCACTTTTTGCCCTGACAAAGCTTCTTCAATCAATCCATTCATCTCGCCAAGGGCGCGCTGCTGCTCGCGAAAGCGCACTTGCGTCCGCCGCGTAATCCAACGCATGCCGGCGTACATGAGCGGCACAACGACCAGCGTCACCGCGGTCAAAACGAGGCTTTTGAACACCATGACGGCGATGGCGCCCGCGAGCGTCAATGTGCTCGAAACGACTTGAATGACCGTGCTGTTGAACGTCTGGCTCATATTGTCGATGTCATTCGTAATTCGGCTCATCAGCTCACCTTGCTGGCGGCGGTCAAAAAAGGAAATCGGCAGCTCATGGAAGTGGCGGAACAAGCGGGCGCGAATCGCGTGCACCGTCCGTTGGCCGACGGCGATCATCCAATAGTTTTGTAAAAACGTCGCCGCCCCCAAAGCGGCATAAATCGCCAGCAGAAACAAAAGCGTTGTGAGGAAGCCGTCCGTTTTCCTCTCAACAATATACACATCAATCGCCGAACCGATGACATACGGTCCGGCCAGCGCCAGCGCCGTGCTGGCGACCACCATCCCCAACGCAGCAAGCAGCTTTCGCTTTTGCGGAGCGATAAACGTCCAAAGGCGACGCAGCGTGCCCATGCTGCTTTTGGCTCGCTGACGCCCCGGTTGCCGCGCCCCATGGGGGCTATGCCGTAGTGACATGGCTTTGTCCCTTCTTTCCTTCCTGCGTGGCGACGATCCGCCGGTACAGCTCGCTCGCCGCCAGCAGCTGTTCATGGCTTCCTTGTGCGGTGAGACGGCCGTCTTCCAACAACAAAATCGTATCCGCCATCATCGCCGTGCTCACCTTCTGCGTCACGATGACCATCGTACAAGCATAGCGGCGAAGCGCGGCCAGCAGCTTCGCCTCCGTGGCGGCATCAAGCGCACTCGTGCTATCATCAAGCAACAGAATCTGCGGCCGGCCGACAAGCGCGCGGGCGATGGCCAAGCGCTGCTTTTGCCCGCCCGACAAATTGACGCCTTTTTGGCCAACGACCGTCTCGTACCCATCGGGAAACGTGGCGATCGTTTCGTGAATTTGAGCGGCACTTGCCGCCTCGACCAGCTCTTCCATAGTCGCCTCCGTCTTGCCAAAGCGAAGATTATCGGCGACGGTGCCGGAAAAGAGCAGCACCTCTTGCGGAACGAAGCGAACCGCCTCGCGCAGCTGCTTCGCCGGCCACTCGCGCACGTCGACGCCGTCGATCAGCACCCGGCCGGCACTCGGCTCATACAGCCGCGGGATCAGCTGAAGAAGCGTCGATTTCCCCGCTCCTGTCGCCCCTAAAATGGCGACCGTCTCTTGTGGGCGAACGACAAACGACACGCCGGAAAGCGCATCGCGCCCGCTGCCCGGATAGCGAAACGACACGTGTTCAAAGCGAATCTCCCCGCGCTTGGCGGCAGGGGGCTCGACGGTATGGCCGCCGTCCGGCTCGCTTGGCGCGTCAAGCAGTTCCGCCAAACGAGCGGCGGACGCGCGCGCCCGCGACCACGCCATCGTAATAAACGTGAACATCGAGAGCGCCGCCGTCGCCCGCGTAGCATAGTTGACCACCGCGACGACTTGCCCAGCGCTCGCCGTTCCCGCCTCAACGTCATGACGGCCAAAAAACAGCACCGCGACGATGGCCGCATTCATGACAAACAACAAGACCGGGGTGATCGTTTCCACTAGGCGAAACACGCTGATGGTTCGCTCCATCAGCGCATCGTTCGCCCCTAGAAACCGCCCTTGTTCATACTCGTTTCTCACCCACGCTTTAATGAGGCGCATGCCGGCCAAATTTTCCCGCATCACGCCGTTCACCCGGTCAAGCGCCCGCTGAACGGCAGAAAACGACGCGCCTGCCTTTTTCATCACCCACAATAAAAACGCTGCTGACAGCGGAACCGCCACCGCCAGCACGAAAGCAAGCCGGGCCTGAACGACAAACGCCATCCCGACGCCGAAAATGACAAGCAGCGGCGCACGCAAGGCAATGCGCAAGCTCATAAACAGCATGTTTTGCACTTGAGTGACATCATTGGTCATGCGGGTAATCAACGAGGCCGTCGACAGCTGTTCGATCCGCGCCAGTGACAGCGATTGGATTTTCGCAAACAACGTCGTGCGCAGCGCAAACCCATATTCCTGGCCGACATAGGCAGCAGCAAACGAGTTGGCGATGCCCGCGGCAAACGCTAAAAACGATGCGCCCAGCATCACGCTTCCCCACGTAGCGATGGCGGTCAAATCCCGGTTCATCACGCCCTCATCAATGATTTTGCCCATCAAGAGCGGCTGCCACAGCTCGATGACCAACTCCGTCAACATCAACAGCCAAGCTACCGCCATCCATTTCCTGTGCGGGCGCAAATAAACAAGCACCTGCCGCATGTTGTGCCACTCTCCTCTCCACTTTGCGGCGCCGAACCGCCATTGATTTCTCGCCCTTGATTTTATTCTAAACCCGAAATATTGTTTTGACAACGAAGACGTGCGCGGAAAAAGGAACGGCGACCGATCAAGGCGGATGGCCTTCGTTCCCCCCATGGTGACCCGACGGCCAACGGCACGGAAAAAGAGGGTGTCCCAAACGGACCGGGACGCCCTCTTTCATCGCTATATATACGTACTGACTGCTTCTGCCGCACTATATGTTGTGCCTATCTTGAAGGAAGGCGACCTTTTGGGTCAGCCCCTTGACATCAAGCACGATGGACGGCGCCGCGATAACGCGCCACAAGCTTCTTCCGTCCCCATCCTATCGGAGTGGGGCTTCCATGCTTCCCGCACACCAGCGCGGGTCTTCCGTGTTCCCCGCACGCTGGCCTCCCCTATTTACCGCCCTGTTTCCTTGAAAAACGACCGGAAAGCGCGCGGCTCTGAGATCAGCCGCTTCCATCTCCGCCTTCCGCCCGCCGCTGTTGCCACGCCTCTAGCAACACCGCCTGCTCGATCGGTCCGGGGGAAGACAGCGGCGCGAGAGCGAGCACTTGCTGTTCATCGGCGGCAATCGGGAGCAACCGATTCAATTTGGCGATGAGCAAAATTTTTTCGATCATGGCGTTTTCCCGGACGACAATAGCCATGGCACGACCGGCGCTAACTACTCGTTTAAAAAAGCGGACAAGAAGCGCCAGCCCGGTGCTGTCCAAAAATTGGAGTCCGCTTGTATCGACGATGACTAGCGGATGTTCAACGGCGGCGGCCGCCGCCGCCAATTTTTGTTCCGCGGCGAGCTGCGTATGATAGGCGAGCCGCCCGGTGAGCACGACACAATCGTATGCAGGTTTTGCAATCCGTTCCAGTTCAAACAAAAATCGATGCTGTTCCATCATATCCCCCTATCGTTGGCCAGTCTCCTTCCATCCGCGCCATCCGCCCACCAAACATCGGTGACCCGCTTTTCCTTTCCCATCAAACGGCGCAAGGAGGCACCTAGCACGTTCGGGCGCCCTTTCCGATGAAAAAACAGGCCGGTTGCCCGCCGCGTGTTTTCATCCATCGCCGCCCTCCCAGCCCGCCTTTCGCTTCATGGCCATCACGAGCACCCGGCGGCCATCCGGCCGCTCCATCCACGCCATCGCGTCCATCGCCTCGCGGATCAACAGCAGTCCGCGCCCCGATTCAGCGAGCAGCACATCAGCGAGCGTCATGCCAGCAAGCCGCTCAATCGTCTCCAATGAGATGCCGTCACCTTCGTCTTCCACCATCACTGTCACATCGTCAGCAGTGACAAAAAAGGAAAGCGAAATCGTTCGGGAGCCGTCCCCTGCCCGCTTGGCCTCCTTCACCGCATTGACCACCGCTTCATGCACCGCCAGCACAAACAGATCGGCATCGCGGACGGCCAAGAGGCGCGCAGCTTGTTTAGCGATGAAATCGAACCACTCAACCGCCTCTTCGCCCGCTTGGCAAGACACAACCCAACTCAGCCACACGTCCGCCCCCGCCTCACCCGCGGAGCGTAATCGACAACAAACAAATGTCATCCGCCGGAGCGGCGAGCGGGGGACCTTCATTCATCAGCCGTTCAAGGAAGCGTTTATCCGGCAAGTGGCGGCACATTTGCGTGCAAGTGCGGATCGTTTCCATGCTTTGCAAAATGGACGGCTGAATTTCTTCTAAAATGCCATCGGTGTACAAAAGCAGGCGAGCCTGCTTGTCATAATGAACGACCCCTTTTTCAAACGGCAAAGAAAACGGGCTGCCGATCGCCAAACCGCCTTTGTCCAACTCTTGGATGCTTCCGTCCTCAAAAACGAGCAAGCCCGCTGGGTGACCGGCGTTTGTATATTCAATTTTGCGCTCTTTTGTGTCAATCACCAAATAAATCATCGAGAACAAGTAGCGAATGTCATATACTTCCTCTGGAAACAAGGATTGCACGTGCTTCTCGAGCTCGCTCGCCACCAAAACCGGATCAACGACGCGAACGATCAACCCGCGCAGCAGCGAGCGAAGCAGCATGCTCACCAAAGCCGACGAAATGCCATGACCCATGACATCAATGACAATGACGCCATAACGGTATAAATCAATTTGATAACAAGCGTAAATATCGCCCGACAAATCGTCGGATGGGATATAAACGGCCTCCATCGTCACCGTCTCGTTTTGGATGAGCGGCGTCAATAAGTTTTGTTGAATTCGTTTCGCCAATTCAATTTGCCGGCGATGCTCGGTCTCTTTTTGCTTCCGCCTCGTCACATCTTCCGCCACCATGACGTACCCATGAAAACTGGAAACAGGAATGATCGTATACGAAACATCAATCGGCACACCATCACGGCGCTGCGCCACTCCCTCGCCGCATTGCGGTCCGGCGGACGGAAACGGAAGCAACGTTTCGCCGCCACGAAACAGCGTCCAAACCGGACGACCAACCGCGTCTTCCCGTCGCCACCCGAACAGCCGCTCCGCTCCTTGTCCCCAATCTTGCACAGTTCCATCCCGAGCCAGCAAGACAACGGCAAACGGCGCGGACGCGTAAACGGCGTGCAACACATCAGCTGACTGGAGGACGTCAGCCGGCGACGCAGCAGCGCGCTCCACAAACTGCCAAAGAAGCCATTCCCCGTCGCGGCTCCACAGCAGCGAAACGCGCATCCAACTCGTACAGATCCGCCCGCTTTTTGTCATATGACGCGCTTCTCCTTGCCAACAGCCCTCTTGCCGCACGCGGCGGATGATATCGTCAAACCGGGCGGCCGACCATCCGGCGGAAAATAAACTGGCAACCGGCCGGCCGATTAACTCATCTTTGGAAAACTCAAGACGTGCAGCTACCCGCTCACTGATCGCCAAAATCAAACATTGGGAACTGGTGATGACAATGCCTTGATTCAACTGCCCCGCATCTTGCTGATCGATCGCCTGTACGTTCACCTTCACTGTCGTTCAACCCTTTTTCTTCATAATCAGTCTGTCGCCCTCAGCTGACCCCAGCTTCGCGAAACAAAGCGCGCCGCGGCGCCGGACTTCCTCCCTTGATCGGACGGCGCAGCCGCCTCATTGTTCCGGTCAGGAACAATGGCGCTATTGTTCCCTATTCGCTATAATCGGCTCTTTTCCTGCTTCCGTTTCCAAAAATCATTTAGTCCGTTTGTCTTATTTTGTCGGCTGGCTGAATCGTCGACGAATCGCGGCGATGACAAGCAGCGAAACAGGAATGATGACTTGCAGCGGAACATGCAAATAAAACGTGACGATTTTCAATCCTTCATGAATGTGCTCAGTATAATTGTTGGCAATAGCGACCGACAACAATAGGACGAGCAGCCCGAGCGGATAGACGAGCCGCTGATGGCTTGAAACCCCAAACAAGTGAGCCGCCCCAACCACTCCGGCATAAAAAAAGACGGAGATTTTAAAAAAACCGCCGATGATGAGCGCGATCATAAACAACACGTCAAGCCGCTCTAAAAAATGAGCCACTTGCACGCGGCGGATCGTGTCCAAGAGCGGAAACGATGAACGCGACACCGCATCAGGACCGAGGACAGCGATATTGATGGCCATAATGATCGCCAAATTGATGCCGCTTAGCACCATTCCCCCTAAGCCCACGCGCTTCACTTTGACCGGATTGTTCATATACGGAAACAACATCGTAAAGACGATCATTTCACCGAACGGAACGTACAGCGTTTCGGTCCAGACCGTCCTCCACACCCGCCCCCAACCTTCCTCCAACACCGGCTGCAACTGAGTCACATCGACCAGCCCTGAAACAAACACAAGAACAAAGCCAGCGAGCGCCAACAAGTACAACACCGTCAAAAACAGCTCGCCGGTGCGCGCCAACACTTCAATTCCTTTATAAACGCCGTACATGACAGTGAGCGCCATAATGGCGTTCAGCACAAACAACGGCGTTTCCGGGTAAGCGAACGTCAACAGCAGCTCCCCGAAATCGCGCAGCACGCGGGCGGCAATATAAAGAAAATACGTAATATACACAACCGCCAACAGCTTGCCGAGCGGCGCCCCGACGATTTGCGGCAAATAAGCGGTCAGCGGCTGATCGGGATAGTACTCGAACAGCCGGCGATAAACGAAAAACAACAGCAGGCCGAACACCAACCCAAGCAAAATGGCGATCCATACGTCTTGCTTCGCATCCACCCCAAGGGGAATGACGATGGCGCTGCCATGTTCAAACAATACAATCAACACAAACAATTGACGCGCGTTGATTTTGACGGATTCCAATCGACTTTCACCGCCTTTGTTCTAGAAGGCCGGTAATTGAAGGGAGATGCTTACCAGCCTCGTTTCTCAAAAATAGAAAAGCGTTGTGACATCGGCGCTGTTTTCCGCCGATTGTCCATCAAGGAAAACAACGGTTTTTCACCGCTCGTTTCAATGACGGGGGATTTAGGGTAAAATGCTGCTGATCCCACCTATTTCTCAATTAGAGAAGCCTTGCAGAATCAACTTTTCTACGAAAATGCTGAACTGGCGCGAGATTTTCATCCCCGGGTGGAGGGCAGATCTACTGCTCATGGAACTTTTTTGAATGAAACGTCGATTGATGTGTGACAGCGTTTTTTCACCGGCCTTTTAAGGTGTCATACAGCCGTTATTCCTCTATATACGGTCGATTCCGCAGCCCGGTGCGGCGAATGTACAGATCAGCCGTGACAGTGACGTCCAGTTCGGGAAAATAGCGGTCGTGCCACTCTTTCTCAATTTTTTTCCATAAACGCGGATCGGCGCGGTGAACCGCTTCGCCAAACCCGAACACATCGGTTCGTTCCCGCTGGGCCGTTTCGATGGCTTTGGCCACCTCCTGCTTGACGCCCCGTTCGAATTGCTTTTCTAAACGAAATATGACGCCGGTGTCAGCTAAGTTGATCGGAACGCGCACCTCGCTGATGTCGCCTTCCGCCTTAATATGAACGAGAATGGACGGCTGACCGTTTTTTACGTCGGCTTCCACATTCGTTTTCGCTCGTACAATCCGATAGCCGATCGCTTCCCGTTTTCCTCCCCACGGAATAGTAAGATTCGTTTGGTGAATGCGGTCAAGCACCCACATTATGCCTCTTGCCGTCGGTCCGTCAGCCCAGCCAATCAGGCGAGCATGTTTAAACAGCGCCAACCCTTTCAATGTAACGCGGGCGTCAGGCACGGATGACTGCACGTTTTTTTGCCGCCTCCCTTCCTTCGGGTTCCCTTCAATGACTACGCCGGTAACGATCGGATTTCTTCCAGGCGAGGCCAAACTGCGAATCGCCCACCATGCATCGGCGTTCATCGTCTGCCCCCACGCCAGTTCTGAAAACTCGAGCGTTTTAATAATTTGGTTGGCGGAAATTTTATCAATCGGCGTTAACACTGAAAGCGTGTCTTTCGCCGAATGGCCGCGGGCGATCACTAAGCGCGCCGTCGTTCGAAACTGCTGATTGCGCTCCAAGGCATCAAACACCCCGTCCATCCCTTCGCGCGCCACTTCTTCTCCGACGACGACCAAGTTCGTATGGGCGTAATACAAAAGGCGCGAGACTTTTTCCGACGCTTTCCGGCTCGCCTCGACCAAGCTGTCCCCAGTTGACGTATAAATCGACACCGGCACTCCGGCTGCCCCGCCGCCGCGCTGCACCGCTCCAGCGACGTTGCCTGGGTTGACGACTTGAAAGGAGGCGAGATACTTGCCGTCTTCCGTCTTATCCAAACCAACCGCAATGACAAACGCCAAATCGGTCAGCTCTTTTTTACTCCAGCAGCCCGAAAGCAAACAGACGCAGACAGCAAACGGCAAAAACACGGCGAGCGGCCGTTTCATGACTCGTCCTCCTTCTCTTGGCGCGATGGTGCCGGCGGCTGCGGCTTTTGGCCGCCCGATTGGCGGACAATGTTCTTTTGGTTAATCAAGCGCGGCCGCTCGCGGAACATCCATGTCGGAACGCGAAACAGCGTGTCACCGGTGTTCGAAGGAATGAGCGGAGCGAGCGGCGACATATACGGAACGCCGAACGACCGCAAACTGCATAAATGAATGACCATGATCAAAAGCCCCATCATAATGCCGTAAAATCCAAGTATCGCCGCCAAAAACATCAAGCCAAAGCGGATCAGCCGCGCCGAGATGGCGATGGCAAACGACGGCGTGGCAAAGCTGGCAATTGCCGTAACTGAAACGACGATCACCATCGCTGACGATACAAATCCTGCCTCCACTGCCGCCTGGCCGATGACTAACGCTCCGACGATCGACACCGCTTGGCCGACGGCGCGCGGCAAACGGACGCCGGCCTCGCGCAGCACCTCAAACGTCACCTCCATGGCCAGCGCCTCAACAAACGCCGGAAACGGTACGGATTCACGCTGAGCAGCGATGGCGATGACGAGCTGGGTCGGGATCATCTCTTGGTGAAACGTCGTCGCCGCGATGTAAATGGCCGGGGCGACAAGGGAGATAAAAAAAATGAGCACGCGCAAAAAACGAAGGGCCGTCGCGATGTCAAACCGGGCGTAATAATCTTCACCGACTTGAAAAAATTGAATAAACAGCGCCGGTGCCACGAGCACAAACGGCGTTCCTTCCACAAGAATCGCGACTCGACCTTCCAGCAAATTGGCCGCCACTACATCCGGCCGCTCTGTATGATACACTGTGGGAAATGTGGTAAACGTCTGATCTTCAATCAGCTGTTCGATATAGCCGGACTCGAGCACGCCGTCAATGTCAATGCGGGCAAGACGCTTCTTCACTTCGGTGACAATGTCGTCATTGGCGATTCCTTTCACATACATAATGGCGACATCGGTTTGCGTCACCGTGCCGATTTGCATCGTCTCCAGCCAAAGGTTCGGGTTTTTAATGCGGCGGCGAATCAGCGCCGTATTCGTGCGCAACGACTCGGTAAACCCTTCACGCGGGCCGCGGATGGCGATTTGGGTTTGCGGTTCTTCAATCGAACGGTATTGCCCGCCTTTTGTGCTCGCGCTAATGGCCAACGCCGCTCCATCGAGCAAGAGAATCGTCGCTCCGGAAAACAGGTTGAAAAACAGCCGCTTCCAATCACTGACTTGCTCGATGCCGCCGACTGCGGCGAGCTTTTTTTCAATCCATTGAACCCGCTCCTTTTCCTCGAGCGCGAGCGGAAACGACGCCGTAAGGAGCGGCAGAAGCAAAAACTCGTATACGTTTTTTTCATCGACGAGCCCGTCGACAAAGACGATGGCCGCTTTCATTTGCGTTTTTTGGCCGAGGGAAAAACGGCGAATGACGATATCGCTGCTTTCGCCGGTCGCCCGCCGAATGATGTCGATGTTCACCGCCAGTTCAGGTGACAGCGGCTCTTCTGGGACGTCCGCCGCTTCGCCGCTATGGTCGGCCCCTTCTTGCTGCACGCCGTCGTTCATCCGCTCCTTTTGCCGACGCATCCCCCACTGAAACAGCATAGTCCTTTCCTCCTTGCTCCATATCGCGTTTATCCTCCATTATAGGCAATCCGCCAAACGTGTATACGGGGATGCATCATTTCTCCCTGGCCGGAGAACACTAAACGAAAAAGCGGCAGGTGGCTTGCATTGAAAGTCGTCTTCCTCTCTCTCTCCTTTCTGCTGCTGTTAGGTGGAACGGCGGTAGGAATGGACTGGCTCCTAGGATTAACGCTGCGACAATCGCTGCATAACGTGCTCAATCCGTTTCGCGTGATGGAAGCGCCGGAGCTGTTTCTTTTGTTTTTATTCATCGCCTTTTGGCTGCTTGACTTGCTCACCGTATGGCTTTGGCGGCGAAAAAAACCTTCCTCTTGACAAAATAGCGGGCAAGCGCATGCGCTTGCCCGCTCTCATCGCTACTGTTTGATTTTTTGCCATACGTTTCGCTGTTCGAGCCATTGACGAACGTGCGTGTGATCGGCGGTGAGTGTAGTTGAGAACATGTCGCCGTCACTTTGCAACAGTTCGATTTCCCCCTGTGCCTCTCTTCCACCACCAAGTATCGCTTTGACCGGTTCATTCCATAAGTCTTGCTTCAGCGCCGCAATGAATGATTCAATTTCTTTTGGGTCGGCCAAAACTAGCACGGTGTTTCCTGTACTTATGTTGCGCAGCGTCACTTGCCGGATCGGCGAGTAGCCGCTCGGACGAAGCAATATATAATATTGCTGTTTATACTCTTTTGACTCCATAATGCGGCGAAAATGATCCATGTACGGCTCGACGGGGACGTCATAACGGCGAAGGAGACGCGTCCCGTCTTTGAGCACGTAGCCGATCACCACCGGCTGATTTTGCTCAAACCGCGATGGGCGCGGCTTGTCGTGCACCAGCTGCTGATGAAACGCCCGCACCGCTTTCATATTGTCTTTCGTACGCAAAAACTGATCATACTCCTCGAACGAGCGGCCGATTAGCTCAGAATGGCGGAATTTGGTCGTCGACTGGCCGAAGTAAACTTGCTGGATCTCAGACAATTCAGGAACGCGCTGCCCGTATCCGAATATATCCAAATGAACTAACCATAACGCCGCCACCATGATCACCACAAACCCAACGTACCCTTTCCACCGCCGGAAAATCCGCCATGTTTTGGCGATCACCATGCAGGCGATCGCGTAGCCCAACAACGAAAACGCTAGGTAGCCAAACAGGAGCCAACTCGCTTCGTTCTCCACTCCTCCGAAATAAAAGCCGCCAAGCAGCCATGAACACACCGCCACTCCGTATACAAACAGCGGGCGGAACGCCGGAAACGCCATCGCCTGCCCGGCTGTCTCGGTCGGCCGTCGCTCATACAACCAAATCGCGAAGCCAAAGAGGAGAAGCGCCAACAACAACATCCCCCCCGCTTCGCCTGCCTCCATCGATCGATACCCTAACATCTCATAGCGCAGCGGAATCACAAGCCGTTCCACATCAATCGATAAATAATAATCATTCGGAAATCCCGGCAATAATAGCGATAAATTGGTATAAATCAACACAAGAATGCCAGCCGGAAAGACAAGAAGAATATTCGTCAACACGACATGAATCACCGATTGGCCGACGAGCACTCCCACGGCGATGGAAAAAGCAAAAATCACCGTTTCCACCGTTACCGTCTCACCGAACCAGCGCCATACGTCCGCTGCGTTGATCGGCCACGGCAGGTCCAACCCAGCCAAGCAGCCGATGGCAACAAGCGCAGTGAGCAAAAGCGGCACCGCTACCATGAGCCAACCGAACACGATTTGGCTGGTGAGCAGTTCGGTGCGGCGGATGGGCAAACTGTGAATAAAGTCGGCCGATCGTTTATCATGCATATAGCGAAGAACTCCGGCTGCCGCCAGTATCGGAACGAGCCAAGCGATCAACGTCTCAAATCTATTCGATATGTGGTACACGTTTTCCCACTGCGGCACGTTGCCGACTTTCGGGTCATATTGCGAATAGGCAAGTGCGATCGGCAGCACGATCGCCGCCAGCCATAGCAACCAATGAATGATGGCAATCCAGCTGATCTGACGGAGATTTTGCGTCCATACAGCGCGGTTAGCCGACCACCGTTTCGCAGACATGAGCGGCACCCCCCATTTCATACATAAAAATTTCTTCGAGCGACAGCGGCAGCACATCAAGAATCAGGGGATGAAACGCCCGAACTGTCTCCTCTACGCGCCGCTTTTCGCCGCGCACGACCAAAATCACGATGCTGCCGCGCACTTCGCGGTGAACGATCTCGAGACGTTCGGCCAGCTCATCCGGAAATCCATCGCGAAACGCCAGCTGCAGCTTATGCACGCCGGCGCGCAGCTCATCCAAATCGCGCTCCAGCTGCACGACACCGCCCGCCATCAACCCGACCATGCTGCACAAATCTTCGAGCTCGCGCAGATTGTGCGATGAAATGACGACGGTCATCTCCCGTTCGACCACCTCATCAATCAACAATTGTTTGACGTGGCGGCGAACGAACACGTCGAGCCCATCGAGCGGCTCATCCATAATGAGCACATCTGGCCGCACGGAAAAAGCGAGCCAAAAAACGGCTTGGCGCTGCATCCCTTTCGAAAACTGATGGATTTTTTTGTTGACATCCAATGAAAACGCCTCGCGCAGCTCCGTAAACCGCTGACGGCTGAACGACGGATACACTTGCTCATAAAAATCGGCCATCTGCTGAATCGTTGCCTGAGGAAAAAAATAGACGAAATCCGACAAAAACAAAATACGCCGCTTGACTTCTATATTTTCCCACACCTCATCACCGTCGACGGTAATCGTCCCGCGGTCTTGGCGGAGAATACCGGCCATCAATTTTAACAGCGTCGTTTTTCCCGCGCCATTCGGCCCAAGCAGCCCGTAAATCGCCCCTTTCGGCACGGTCATCGTCGCCCCGTTGACGGCGGGAAACCGGTCAAACGTTTTCGTCACGTCTGCGAGTTGAATCATCGCTCTCCCTCTCTTTCTCCCCTTCTATGATCCATTGCCATAACTGCTCGTTCGTCACTCCTAAAAATCGCGCCTCTTTGACAAGGCGGACAAACTGTTCGTAAACGGCAGCGACCGCTTCCGCATTCGGTTCTTTCGGGCGCGGCGCGACGAAACTGCCTTTTCCCGGCAGCGAATAAATCCAGCCGTCGCGCTCGAGTTCACGGTAAGCCTTTTGAATCGTGTTTGGATTGACCATCAGCTGTTTCGCCATCGCCCTGACCGACGGCAGCTGGTCGTGCGGTTGCCATAGTTCGCGAACGATCATTTCTTTCATTTTTTCCATCAGCTGCTCATAAATCGGCTGTCGGCTTCGTAAGTCAAGCTCAAACATCTCCCCTCCTCCTCCCGTTGTCATTACCGTACTATTACCAATAGTACACACAAAGTAAAAAAAGAGCAAGCACTTTTCCATAAAATAAGAAAGAGGCATCCGGGGATTCTTTCTTCCTCTCATTCCGGCGCCGTCCGCCGCTATGTTGACCGTTGCAGCTTATCGGGCTGATACGTCTGCACAACCAATCCATCCCCTTTTGGCTCGCATACTCAACGAAAAACAGCATCGCTCTCCAAAGGAGGATATGTACCAAAGGTGAATATGGTCGTCATACAGCGCATTGCCGAGCAGCTCGCCAAGGACAAGGGCTGAGATAAACGTAAACGGGCTCATTTGGCTGATCAGTTTTTTGCCGGCGATTGTAACGACGGCGAACAACAGAATCAAGCCGGTCACCAATTCGATAGTCAGATGAAACCACTTTATACCGCGCCCCCTTGAAAGGTAAAATTCGTTAAAAGCAAGGGCGGTTTTCTTTTGTCTCCGTCGCCCTTGACGACTCTTCCGCATCTCTGGTGGGTGTTAGTCAAGAGCGAATCGGGCTCTATATACCCCTCGATGCTCAATGGGATGATCTGTGTGGAGTTTTCATAGACCTTTTGGCGCTACCGTGCCGTTGCTGTTCGCCCTTTCTTCGTATTGTGCCCCTGTGCGATTTGAGAAGTTTTGCTGTTTATTTTGCGTTCGCACCGACAAATTCTGGATTTTCACCACCAAATGTACTTGACAAAAAAATTTTTCGTGATAAGAATGTCAAAAGACTCTTCACCTTCATCACGTACCTGACTTATGCAACCAAGAAAGAACAGGAAATCAATCATGTTTTGCATACACTTGTGCAGAAGAAGTGAATCGTCTGTCAAGTACATGTTGTGGTGATGAGCCGTCAAAAAGATTAATTACCATTTTTTGTTATCTTCCGTTCAGTCGGGACTTATTATATCATGTTTTTTCAAAAAGTCAAGTACATCTTTCCGTGATGAACCTAAATTCTCCGCAACTGAAAACGCGCTGTCTGTGAGCGTTCGTCTGTCCATCAGCGCATCTGGAAAAGAAAAACTGAATGTTCGCGCCGGCGATTGAAAAGACAAAAACGAGGTCACCTTGCCTGCACCCGCGCCAGGAAATGGGGCTTTTTCCGCCGGTGAAGATCAAGTATAATTAGCCATATTAAGACCGATTTTGCGGAACGGGGGAGAATGATGAACGCTCATACGGAACGAACGAGCGCCGCCAACATGACGCTCTATCCGATTTTGTTCGCCATCAGCCTCGGACACTTTTTGAACGATGCCATGCAGGCGGTCATCCCGGCGCTCTTTCCGATTTTGCGCTCGATGATGGAGCTGTCGTACACCGCAATCGGCTGGATTGCGTTTGCGCTGAACATGACGTCGTCGGTCATGCAGCCGGTCGTCGGTTTTTAGACGGACCGGCTGCCGTCGCCGCGTTTTTTGCCGCTTGGTATGGCGGCGAGCTTGCTCGGCATGGCCGGGCTCGCCTTGGCGATCTGGCTGCGAACGACGAGAAATGACAAAACTATTTTCTTTTCAACCGATTTCCGGCTTTATGAATGAAGACCGAATGAGGTTCAAGTAGATTAGGGGATCGTTCTATGGCGGGGCTTTATATTAATCAACACGTTTTGAACAATTTATTTTATATTTTGGTCGGCGTCTTTGCTTTTTCGTTTATTTATGACCATAGCGCAGCCATCCGGCGCCGCCTCCTTTACAGCCGGGTGCTGCTTGGCGCTTGCCTGACGTTGGCGGCAGTGTTATGCATGAAGTTCCCGATTTACATCGACCCGGCATGTGTCCACGATTTCCGGCAAGTTCCGTTTTTGCTCGGAACGCTCTATGGCGGAAGCGCGGTCGGGGCGGTGCTGTTGACTATGCTCATGTTGGCGCGCACGATTTTGTACGGCTTTCAGCCATTGACATTGATCGTTTACGCCATTATGCTGGCGGCTGCAGCCGTCGTCTCGCCGCTGTTTCGCCGCCTGCCCCGCCCCAGCAAGCTGTTTACTGCGCTTGGGCTGACGTTTTTGTTGGCGGTGCTCACCACCTTTGTCGCTGTCGTGATCGCCGATTTCCAAGTGACGAAACCGTATATCATTTACTTCATTCTGATGCCGCCGTTTGTAATGATGTTTGCGGTTTATTTGATGGAAACGCTCCACGAAGCACAGCTCGCCCGAGCCGAGCTAATGAAAATGGAAAAAATGGAGATTGTCAGTCAGCTGGCCGCCAGCATTTCCCATGAAATTCGCAACCCGCTCACTGTCGTCAAAGGGTTTATCCAGCTGCTGCAAACCGGGCCGCTGCCGCGGGAAACCGAGGAGCGATACATCCGGATCGCCTTAGAGGAACTGGAACGGGCGGAAGCGATCATTCGCGATTATTTGACGTTTGCCAAGCCGGCGCCAAAAGAAACAGAACCGATCGATGTCGCCATCCAGCTTCAAAAAGTATTGCAGATGATCGCGCCCATGGCCCATATGCACTCGGTCAGCCTTTCTTCCTCGCTTGACCATGGCATCGTCATCGGGAACGTGCAATATTTCCAACAATGTTTTTTGAATCTGTTCAAAAACAGCATCGAAGCGATGCCAAACGGTGGAACGCTCCGCGTGACAGCGGAACATCGGGGAACCGCCGTCGTCATCACCGTTTCGGACAACGGCGTTGGCATGACAAAAGAGCAAGTGCGCCGTTTCGGCGAACCATACTTCAGCACGAAAGAAAAAGGAACGGGTCTTGGCGCCATGGTTGCAGTCAAAATTATCGAACAAATGGGCGGGACATGGAACATTGAAAGCGCCGTCCAAAAAGGCACGACGCTGACGATCACCTTGCCGGCCAGCCGGGTGAAGCCGCCGACGGCGGAACGAAGCGTAGCCGGCTGAGCGACAAAACGAGGGTGTCGCAACCAAATCCGGACACCCTCGTTCGTTGCTATATACGTGCTGACTGCTTTTGCCGCCCGATATGTTCGCCTATCTTGAAGGCAGCCGACCTTTTCGGTCAGCCCCGTTTGGTTGTTTGACATCGGCGCGATCATTGAACTTCTTCGAAATAATCTTTGTAAAACCCGCCGACTTTTCCGCTGTTGTCCACGACAAAATAAAACTCGTCCGTTTCGTTTTTCACTTCGTACACGTTGCCGGGCGTCAATACGTTGCTGACCATGTATTTTTCCGCATTCGTATGGACGCATTTCACTTTTTTGATCGTCGGCCGGGTCGCCCATGTGTAATGGATCATGGCGTCATCTCCTTTTTCATTTATGCTGCTTCCTCTACTATTGTAACTGCCGCCCCCTTTCCTTGCAACGTTCCGCGCCCAGCCGGCCGCCTCGCCGTTGGCGGCAGCGGACAGCAGTGCTATAGTGGAACTGTATGCACACTCGCCAACAACGAGGTGATCATGTCTGAAAGGAGAGATGCTAATGTTTTTGCCTTCATTTCGTTTAGACGGAAAAACGGCTGCTCAACGCGGCGGATAGGGCGGTATCCTTCTCGTTTCATCCGCTGTAAACAGGCGGCAAGCGTTTCCCCTTCCGCTACGGTAAACCGTTTTTTCTTCATTCCGTTCGGCGTTCGTTCCTTTTCCGGCCAAACGACCGGTGCGCCTCCCTCCTTTCCCTTGTTATTTTGTCCGAAAAAAAGAAGCCGGATCCTTTCTGTCCGGCTCAGCGCGTCTTTTGCACATATTTTCGGTACAGCCCATACAATTCCGTCGCCTTGTACGTCTCGATTTTTTTCCGCCCGACCGGATGGCGGGCAATGCCTGCCTTTTTCAGTTCGGCGACAAGCCATCCTTTCGATCCGACATGCGCCATGGGCGCTCCCTCCTTTTGCTTGGCTTGTCTTTATGTATATGCGCCTACGCAAAAGTTGAGAACGCCCTAGAGGGGCGGTGATTTACTCGCGCAACCGCTTCCCAGCATCGTTTTTCAAATA
>JAAROH010007825.1_pt1 | contig 30258 bp, 27 predicted proteins | sample 7248631 | NCBI WGS metagenome assembly JAAROH01 (sample SAMN09772309, study PRJNA484901) | compost metagenome | isolation source: Vermicomposting unit | place: India | reverse complement strand
CGCACTATATGTTGTGCCTATCTTGAAAGAAGGCGACCTTTTGGGTCAGCCCCTTTCGATTTTCGCAAGGCTAAGAGCGTTCATTGATTAAGTTGGCGACGAGCACGTACCGCTGCGGAGCGGGGCCGACGTAGCGGAATGGATAACACGTGGAAACGGTGAGTGTCGCTTTCGGCTTTGGAACGATGACCGTCCGGTCGTCGGCATCGACGATACGCACTTTGCGCACTTTATAGGTGAATGTGCCAGCGGACGTGCGGACGATCAAGAGATCGCCTTCGCCGACTTCGCCAAGACGGCGGAAGACCGTGTCGCGATGGCCAGAAAGCACGCAGTTGTCCGCCTCGCCTGGCAGGACACTGCCTGCGTAATGGCCGACCCCTTTTTCCAACTCGTCTTCATCTGTACCGTGGTAAATCGGCAGGCTGGCGTTGAGCTTCGGGATGATGAGTTCGCCGATTTGTTCACCGATTTTTGGTTGTTTTGCGTAGAGAGGAGCTTGGTTTCGTATCGGCGCGGCATCCACTGGTTGCTCTGTTTCAGCGGACAGCGGCTTGGCCGCTTCTAGGCCGCTTTTCCATTTCAGACCACTAACGCCGACCACGGCGATTCCCGCTGCGATCAAGCTTGCTCCAAAAAAGCGCACGAGCCGTTTCCAGTTCATTTATTTCGCCTCGGCTCCTTGGCGGAAGCGGACAAGGAATGCACCGGTACCGATGAATGCCAAACCAAACAGGATATAAGCGGCATACGGGGATGCCGTTTTCGGCAGTTTGGCTCCGGCTTCGGTCCGCTTCAGCGGTTTCGGCGTCGCCGGCTTCACTACTTTTTCGATTTTCGCTGCCTGGCCGCCTTGTTGTAAGTCTTTGCCGATTTCATCGAATAGGTCAGAAGCAAACATCTCTTCGGTCACGACAAAATCAGCCAGTCGCTCGCCGTCAGTGCTGTAAATTTCAACAAGCAAATCGTAGCCGTTCGCTGATTCCATTGTCAGCAGCGTCGATAGGCTGAGCGGCTTTTTCTCGCCGTCTTTCGTCAAATAAAACTTTGCTTCCAGCTGGAATGTAGAAAGCAGGTCCGTCCATACATCGGCGATCTCAGCGATTTGCGTTGGCGATAGCTCCGTCATGCTCGTGAAATCGTACGCCCCGATCGCCTCAAGCCGTTGGCCGATTTCTTCCATTTTCTTGGCGAATTGCGGATCTTCCATATTCAGCGATTCAAAATGGGTATAGAGCTTTTCCAACTCTGCGTCCGTCAAACCGAGCTCGTCCAAATCCGGAAGCAAGTAGTCGATGACGGCCTCCGACAGTTCCTCGACCGTCGCATAATGGTCAAGCGAATCGCCGTTTTTAGACAGCAGTTTTTCCAACTGCGTCTTCGTCATGCCAATTTCTCGCAAAAATTCGTTTAATGTTTCCTCGGTCAACGGCGTCAAATTTTGATAATAATCGACAATATCTTTCAGCTCGCCGATTGAGTGGTAATCGGCCAACGATTCGCCGTGCCGATCAAGAAGAGCGATGAGCTCTTCCTTTGTCATTCCGCGTTCGTTTAGAAAGGCGGCTAGCGTTTCATCAGTGATCGGAACGGAGTAATGTTTAAACAGTTCGATATATTCTTCGAGATCATTGTAAAATAAAAACACATCGGTAATGGCCTGTGCCTCTTCCATTTCTCCATTGTCGATAAGCATTTGTCGAAGCTGTTGTTCGGTCAATCCGTGTTTGGCGAGCAACTGAGCTAAATTTTCTTCCGTGAGCGGCTCGCCGAGTTCGCGGCGTAATTCGTCCACGCTGTCAAACTCATCGAGCGAATAGCCTTCATAGTCCAAATAATTTTCCAGCTCTTCGACTGTGATCCCGGCTTCATTTAAATACTGCTCTAAAGCTGGATCGTTGCGTTCAATGGCGAACGCTGAAGCTGGCCATACAGTGGCTATGGATGCGGCCAAGGCAAAAGGAACGATGTTTTTCATGTCGTGACCTCCGTTTGTTTGATATACGAATTCAGTATATAGGGACATGAGAAGGATGAAAATAGAGAAATATATGGAATTTTTTTGTTTAGAGAAACGTTATAAGTTGCAATAGCGAATTTCTCATGTTTCGTTTCGATTTTCATCTCGTTCCTCTTAAGCCGGAGCGAAGTTGTTTCGGCACATGTCTTTCTTTGTTTGTCTTGCCTGCAAAAGAATAGAAAGTGTAAAATAAAGGTGATTCCGCTTTCATCATGCGCGCGTATCTCCGTGGGCGATGGAAGGTGATTGGCAGAGTAGTCAGTTTTGCCGATAGAAGAGGCGTACAAATGACTAGGAGAATGATCGATCGCGTTCACCGGACTTGTAAACGTCTCCATAGCTTCAGACCACAGGTTGGCTGGCCATACTTGAGCAACGGACATTGCACTCTTCTTGACAAAAAGCTGCACATCCTCGTTCGCATGTCATTTCCGAAAGAAGTCTCCCAAGAAACGTGAAAGGCACAACTCTGGCAAGCAGGGAAGGCGATTATCGATTGGCCAACACCGTCCGATCTTCCATCCATTGAACGAACAGCTTTGAATCGAAAGAATAGGTAGAACATCGCCAGCTCTCAAGAAATGGCGAAAGGCAAGGGGAGGAGAAGAAATGGCGTCTACGCTGGTGGAAACGATCGGGGAGGGGATGTACCGTGTTCCGATTCCCGTCCCGTTTCCGATGAAACATGTCTACTGTTACGTGTATCAGGAGGCAGACGGCTGGAGTATTGTGGACGTTGGGTTTCGCGATCGCGAGGCGATGCGCGCCTGGGAGTCAGCGTTTCGAGAGCTGGGAATAAAGCCTCGCCATGTTCGTGCCATTTATCTTACCCATTTTCATCCGGATCATTTTGGCTTGGCTGGCTGGATGCAGCAGCAAACCGAGGCTCCTGTGTGGATCAGCGCGCCCGATTATCACATGGCAGAACGGGTCTGGGGGGAAGAAGGCATCCAAGCAGGCGAGGTGGCGGCTTTGTTTCGCCGCCATGGTGCGCCAGAGGAACTGACAGCGGAAATAGAGAAAGACATGTGGAAGCTGTCGATGCGTGTGAGTCCGCTCCCGGTGCTCACTGTCTTGGACGCTTCCGACATTGTGCTTGGACAGCGGCGGTGGACGATTGTCCCGGTTCCCGGTCATAGTGATGGACTCATCAGTTTTTATCAGCCCGAATTGCGTCAATTGATCGCGTCGGACCACGTGCTTGATCGCATTACCCCGAATATTGGTGTATGGCCGGGAGCCGACCCGAACCCGTTGCAGCAATATTTCACTTCTTTGCGCAAAGTCGAGGAGTTGGAAGTGGATATCGCTTGGCCTGCCCATGGCCGGGCCATCCACCAGTTTCGCGAGCGGGTCAGCGCTATTGTCCGCCACCACGGACAGCGGTTGCAAGCCATAAAAGCGCTTGCGACGGCTCGGGTGACCGCCTACGACATCGCGCGGCGCTTGTTTGACCATAAGCGATTGACTCCGATCCAATGGCGATTGGCGATCGCCGAGACGCTCGCGCATTTAGAGTATTTAGTATCGACTGGAGAATTGGAAAAAGAGGAGCATCAGCGCACTATCTTCTATGAGCAACCGGCTCGCTAACTTGGCTGGCGCCGTCCATTATATTGTTTTAAATAGGCTTGGTAAAAGGGAAACGGTTCGGTGTAACGCGCTGGCTTGTTCATGTCGAAATCCCGACAATTGCGGGGATTGAAGGGGAATGGTTTTATAGATAAAATATTCAGGTAATTCAGAATGATGGGGGGAGCATAATGAAACGCTGTCGGGTTCTGTTTCTGTTGCTCGGATTATGGTTTGTGTTCGGCCTATCGGTCGCGGGAGGGCGGGCCGAAGCGGCAGCTTCGCGCGCCAATGATGCCCCCATCGTGCTTCTCCACGGTTTTACCGGTTGGGGAAGGGACGAAATGGTTGGATTTAAGTACTGGGGCGGCGTGCGCGGCGATATCGAGCAATGGTTGAACGACAACGGTTATCGAACTTATACGCTGGCGGTCGGACCGCTCTCAAGCAATTGGGACCGAGCGTGTGAAGCGTATGCTCAGCTTGTCGGCGGGACGGTCGATTACGGGGCAGCCCATGCGGCAAAGCACGGTCATGCGCGGTTTGGCCGCACGTATCCCGGCCTGTTGCCAGAATTGAAACAGGGCGGCCTCATTCATATCATCGCCCATAGCCAAGGAGGACAGACGGCCCGCTTGCTTGTCTCACTCCTAGAGAATGGCAGCCAAGAAGAGCGGGAGTACGCCAAGGCGCACAATGTGTCGTTGTCACCGTTGTTCGAAGGCGGCCATCGTTTCGTGTTAAGCGTGACGACGATCGCCACTCCTCATGACGGAACGACGCTTGTCAATATGGTCGATTTCACCGCCCGCTTCTTTGACTTGCAAAAAGCGGTGCTGAAAACGGCGGCTGTCGCCAGCAATGTGCCTTACACAGACAGCGTGTACGACTTCAAACTCGACCAATGGGGACTGCGCCGAAAGCCGGGTGAATCGTTCGACCATTATGTGGAACGGCTCAAGCGCTCCCCGGTTTGGACGTCCACAGATACCGCCCGCTACGATTTATCCATCCCCGGCGCTGAAGCGTTGAATCGGTGGGTGCAAGCGAGTCCCAACACGTATTATTTGAGTTTTTCCACCGAGCGAACGGAGCAAGGTGCATGGACCGGAAACCATTATCCGGAGCTCGGCATGAACGCGTTTAGTGCGGTCGTTTGCGCTCCGTTTCTCGGTTCGTACCGCAATCCGGCGCTCGGCGTTGACGATCGCTGGCTTGAAAACGACGGCATCGTCAATACGGTTTCGATGAACGGTCCAAAACGTGGGTCGAGCGATCGAATCGTGCCGTATGATGGGACAATACGAAAAGGGGTTTGGAATGACATGGGAACGTACAATGTCGATCATTTGGAAGTCATTGGCGTTGACCCGAATCCGTTGTTTCCGATTCGTTCCTTTTATTTGCGCCTTGCCGAGCAGTTGGCAGGCTTGCGGCCTTAAAACAAGCATTGGGCGAAAAAGCCATCCCGATCGGATGGCTTTTACTGTGAAAACTCGCCGGTGTATCGTGATTTTCATGTTTGGGTGGAGGGCAAAGCGTTGCTCATAGACCTTTTAGTGAACATGCGCTGCCTTGATCCGTCATTTTTATGCGAAGCTATATAAGTTGAAATTTTATTTTACATCCTGCTGATTCCTCTCATATCGGCTTGTACTTAGATGAAACCCGCAACGAAAAATCGGAAATTCTTTATTGTAACTTATAGAAGCAAGGGCTTATGAATGTTTTTTGCAGAGCAAGCGCGTAAGCTGTATGACGGCCGCGGATGTCCGATGGTATAATAAGGGGAAAGCAGGCGGATGGGGGATGGGCGCGAAGCCGATCGAGCGGCAAAAGAACGGTATACGTTTATGGCAAGTGGGTGGAAGATCATCAACGGCGTGCCCTACAACATGACACCAGCTCCTTCATTTGTCCATCAGTATTTCAAAGGAATCATAGAGAGTGAGGGATCACAGTGCGGTTAACCGAAGAGGAAGTGCAAGCGCTGCTTGCCGAGACAGACGGCTGGAAGCTCACCGATGAGCGATGGATCGTGAAAAAATACCGCTTTCAAGACTACTTGCAAGGCATTGAGTTCGTCGGGCGAATCGCTGCGATTTCCGAAAACGCCAACCACCATCCGTTCATTTCCATCGACTACAAGTTGATCACGGTGAAGCTGTCTTCGTGGCGTGCGAAAGGGTTGACGACGCTCGATTTTGACTTGGCGAAGCAGTATGATGAGGTGTATGAGCAGATGAAGCAGGGGGAAGGGGAATGATCGTGCATCGCACAGCCCTCGTTACCGGAGCGGCGCGGGGGATCGGCTATGAAGTGGCAAAAACGTTGGCAACCAACGGCGTGAACGTCGTGCTTGCCGACTTGAAGCAGGAAGAGGTGGAACGGGCGGCAGAGTCGTTTACCCGCTCGTGCCGCAGCGGCGGCTCTTGTCCGTTGAAGAAGTCGCCCATTATGTTCTCTTTTTGGCAGGCGAACAAGCGAAAGGTATCACCGGGCAGGCGGTCGTGATCGATGGCGGATATACGGCGCAATGAGGCGAAACAGAATGCTGGCATCGCACAGCGGTTTCGTTTCAAAGCCGAAAAGGGCTGACTCTGAAGGTGATCCGCCAGAACAGGTGGTCGAAATGGTTTTGTGCGCGGCTTATAGGAAAAGGGGATCCGCCTTCAATGCAGCATCGTGTTGTTCGATGTGTGTATAGCGCAAAAGAAGGTGTCCCGAGGCAACGGGACACCTTCTTCGCTACGGACGCTCAGCTGAGGGCGAACTCAAAGCTGGCGTTGAGTTTTACCTCTTTTCCGACAAGGAATCCGCCAGTTTCGAGCGCGACGTTCCATACCAATCCGTAATCTTCACGATTGATCGTTCCTTCGACGTCAAAGCCGACGGTGATGCCGCCGGTCAGCGGGTTTTTCACTTGACCGTTGTATTCGACTTTGAACGTTTCCGTTCTCGTCACGCCGCGAATCGTCAGCTGTCCAGTCACTTCATATTCGGTGTCGGACAGTTTGCGCACCGAGTCGCTGACAAAGGTGATGGTCGGATGGTTTTCCACATCGAAAAAGTCAGCTGAGCGGAGGTGGTTGTCGCGGTCGGTGTTTTTCGTATCGATTGAAGCGGCGTCAACCGTCACCTTTACTTTCAGCGACTCCAGTTCATTCACATCGCCTTGCACGTCGACGTCAAAGTTGGTAAATTCCCCTTTTGCTTTGGAAATCATCATATGCCGGACTTGAAAAGTGATCGAGCTGTGCGCTTTGTCAAGTTGGAATGTTGTCATTGTTCTCCCCCTCTTGGTTACTTCATCATCCCATCATTATCATAGCAAATATATATCTTGAATTCAAACATTTTTTATTCAAGTTTTTTTGGGGTGTAGAGTCCAAAGGGATATCCATGATAAGATGGAAATAGCAACAGTGGCCGGAAAGGATGGGACCATGATGAATGAAATAGGGATCTTAGCGAAAATCGAACAGCAGCTCGAGCAATTGTCACCGGCGGAACAAAAAGTGGCTGCCTATCTTCTTCGCCATGCGGAGCTGATTCCGACGATGACCACCAAAGAGTTGGCACGGGCAGCTGATACAAGCGAGGCGAGTGTCGTTCGCTTTTGCAAGGCGATCGGCATCGGCAGCTTTCCGGGATTGAAGCTGGCGCTTGCCCGTGAGTTGGCGATGGCGGATATGAACATTAATGATTTTTCCATCATTGACAAGCCGAATGCGCCGTATGAGCTGTTTATGAAAGTGACCTATGTGAATAAGGCGGCCATTGAGGCGACGACGACAACACTCGATAAGCGCGAGTTAGAAAAAGCCGCTGAGGCGATGATCAAAGCCAAGAAGATGGTTTTTTACGGAGTAGGCGGCTCCGCGGCCGCAGCGGTGGACGCTAGTTATAAGTTTACGAAGCTTGGCTACATGGCGGCAACATCGCCTGATTTTCATACGATGCTGCCACTGGTGGCCCATTTGCAAGAAGGAGATGTGTTCGTCGCCATATCGACGTCAGGGCGGACGAAAGATGTATTGGAGATCGCCCGGTTTGCCAAAAAGCAGCAGGCGACGGTCATTGCCATTACAAAGCTTGATCCTTCATCACCGTTATATAAGGAAGCGGATATTCGACTTGCGCTGCCGGATGTTGAGCAAGACCATCGCATTGGCAGTATGGCATCGAGAATGGTGCAGCTCAACGTGATCGATGCCTTGTATTTGATTACGTTCCATCGGGTGGGAAGCCGGGTCATTGAACGATTTCATCAAACAAGAGAAGAAGTGGTGCGGTTGCGGAGGTAAAGCGGGTCTGAGACGGGCCCGCTTTTTTTGTGGGAATGTTTCAAACAAAAAAGAATAGATTGATATTTTATTTCATAAATTTATAATATAATTATGAAATATAATTTCTTAAAACGTGCAAAGAGGTGACAAAATTGCTTGAACATCTTGCGACAGAACAACGAAACGAAAAAACGAAACATTTGGATGAAATGACGACAAAAGAAATTTTGCACGTCATGAACGAGGAAGATCAGGCCGCAGTTGCCGCAGTAGCTGAGCAACTTGATTGTATTGAAAAAGTCGTCCATCTTGTCATCGCCGCATTTCGGCGCGGCGGGCGGTTGATTTACGTCGGGGCGGGGACGAGCGGCCGGCTCGGATTGCTTGATGCGGTCGAATGCCCGCCGACATTTGGAACTGAACCGTCCATGGTGCAGGCGGTCCTTGCCGGAGGACCGGAAGCGATTGCGAAGGCGGTGGAAGGAGCGGAAGATGATGAAGAGGCTGCTGTTCGCGATTTACAGGCAGTCGGCTTGACGGAAAACGATGTTGTCATCGGCATTGCAGCAAGCGGCCGAACGCCATATGTGGTCAGCGCCCTTCGTTATGCCAAACAAATCGGGGCATCGACCGGAAGCATCGCCTGCAATAAAGGAGCCGCCATCAGTCAGTATGCCGATGCGGCGGTGGAAATCGAAACAGGGCCGGAAGTGTTGGCTGGTTCAACGAGGTTAAAAGCTGGGACAGCGCAAAAAATGGTGCTCAACATGATTTCTACGGCAGCGATGGTCGGTATTGGCAAAGTGTATGGGAACTGGATGGTCGATGTACAGGCGACAAATGAAAAGTTAAAAGAGCGGGCCAAGCGCATTTTAATAGAGGCGACAGGAGTCAGCGCCGAAGAGGCGTCCCGCTATTATGAACAGGCCAAAGGGGAGGTGAAAACGGCGATCGTGATGATTTTGCGCCAATGCGGTTATGAAGAGGCAAAAAAACGACTGCAACAAGCAAAGGGGTTTGTGCGTAAAGCGCTTGAATAACGAAATAAGGGGGAGAGAACGATCATGACTCGAGAACAACAAATTGCCATATCGATACTTCAGTACGTTGGGGGAAAAGAAAACATCATCCGCATTGCCCATTGCATGACGCGGGTGCGCGTGTCACTGCGGGATCCGGGCAAAGCGAACATGGACGCACAGCCTCTCCCCCCGGTGCCGCGTCGGGCAGGCCGAATCACGATCGATAACGAACGTTATGGCCGGTACGCCGGTGAACTGCAAATGACTTTGGTTGACCTCCCGCCCGATGACCGAGTCAATGTGATCGGTGAGGTGATCGAGGAAGATGTATCGCTGCTTCGCTTCGTTCATGGCGGCCGCCGCTTTTGTCTCATTCGTTGGTAGCAGGAAGACTCCATCGGTTGCTAGCGTGATGAAGATATAGAGAGGTGGCTGCCTGATTCTTTGTCGCGCCTAGGGGCAACGAGGGCAAGCCCATGGCCTGCCCTCGACCTTGAAAAGGCGTATCATCACCCGCTAGATTCGTTTCAGTTCGAGAAAAAAAGCGGTTAAAAACTTGCGCACATTCATCCGGCATTCCGTCTCGTTCTGGCCTCGCTCGAGTTCTTTCATGCGCCGGCGGATGTCCGCAAAATCAAACAGTCTTGGCGCGAAATGCTCAAACGTCGGATTGGTGTAATCGGTGAGGCCGAGGGAGGCGAGATGGGAGAACGCCTGCAAGACAAGCCGACGGATGCGCTGTTCCATCGCTCGCGCTTCTTTGCTTGTTTCCGCAGGCGACAGGCCATATTCCCGCCTAACGAGTTCCGCGTATAGCTCTTTCAACGGCGGCAGTTCCCGCACCGGACGGCCTTTTGCTTCCTGTTCGGCCAGCCAGCGCATCACAAGAAGCACATCCGCGCTGCCCGCCTCGCCGGCGACGCCAAGAAGAAGGAGAAGCTGCTCAGCCTGCTGTTCAATAGCGGCTTGGTTCGGAATGGATTCACGAGCGGCCGACGGCGGCTCAAAACCTTTTAGCACTTGGCGGATCGACTCAAGCGAACGGATGGCTGACATATGATCGGCGACCCGCTTGAGCACGGACAGCACTTCGTAGCGGTTGATCGGTTTTTGAATGTACGTGTCGATGCCTTGCAAATAGGCGTGGCCGATCATTTCTTTGTTTTCGACTTGAGAAATCATGATAAAGGTTCCGGCAAATCCTTCTTCCCGCAGCGCCTTGATCGTTTGAATGCCGTCGCGCCCCGGCATGAGTAAATCGATGAGCACGACATCGACGTCAAGCAAATCGGCGGTGCGGACGTTGAAGCCGTCCTCAGCGAAGCCGACCACCTCGCCGAGCCCTGATTCATGGATTAACTTTTCCAGCATCTTTCGGACTGCGGGGTCGTCTTCGATGAGAAAAAAACGAAGTCCTCCCATCCCTCTGTTCTCCCCTTTCTTGATGGTGCCGCGGCCATTCAAACAAGATGTGCCCCTTGCGGCGGTACAGGTGGATGCTCGTTCTGAAAGGCATCGGTTTGCGCCTCTAGCAGGCGGGACGTCGGAACAACGAAGCGAAAGACGGTCTGGCCCGGTTCGCTTTTGACGAGCTGCAGATGACCGCCGAGCGCTTGGGAGATGTCACGGGCATGGGTCAGTCCAATTCCTGTTGATGGATTGCCTCGGCGGTCGTATTTCGTCGTAAAGCCTGGTTGGAAAATCCAGGCGATATCATCAGCGGAGATGCCGGGGCCGTCATCTTCCACTTCGATGACCAAGCCGTTTCCTTCCAAGCGGGCTCGCAGTTCGACTGCTCCGTTTTTGCGAATGGCTTCGACCGCATTGGACACCAAATTGTTCAATACGGAAAGTAGTGGATAGAGCTGATCAGTGGCCAAGTCGATCTGTCCGTGATAGGAAAACGTGATCGCTTTTCCGGACAGGCTGGCGTATTTTTCGTTGGCGCGAATCACCATCGCACACAATTCAGCGATGGGAATGCGCCCCCTTCCTGACTGGCGGCCGATCAGTTTGGACAGACCGGCGAAAATGCGCTGCATATCCTTTTTTGTTTCATGAATATGTTCGGCAAGGTCGAGGGCGATGCGCGGTTCAACCGGTTTGCCTTCCACAAGGCGCGAGTACAGATCATAACTTTGGCGCGTCATGTCTTCCATGAGCGCCATCGATTTTTGCAAGTAAACCATCTCTTCGTAAAGCCCGCTGTTGACCATCATCAGCCGCTCAAGCTCTTCTTTTCTTGCCTCGGCCAGCGAGCGGACATGTTTGGTCATCCACATATTGTAAACGCCAATGACACAGAAACTGCGCAAAATAGCAAACAGCGACAGCACGACGAGCATGTGGCCGCTAAACGGGAACGATTCTCCCATTCCGTAGCGAATGGCAAGCTCGCAGCCGTTGGCGAGAAAGTCCAGCGCCGCTCCCATCACTCCCGCGCGGATGGGCGCCGCCATTTGCCGGCGAAAGTGAACCATGGCCGCCATAGCCGCAAAGCTGATGTAATATCCGGCGGCCGGAAGGTGAATCCATAGGCTTTCTGATGTGGATGTTTCCCCCGTTAAGACGTCGAGAAAAACGCGAAACCCGACGACCACCGCTCCGGTGCTTGCGCCGATGACAAGCGGGGGAAGGGAAGAAAAGGCGACCAACCCAAGAACAAAAACGGCGCTGCCGAGCGAGACGCGAAACGGGCTGTCAAACGGGTTCATTTTCATTTCGCCCAGAAACGCGGTCGCCGAAAGCAAAAGCAAAAGAAGCCAAACAGGTTCTTTTTTCGCGAGTGTCAGTGGACGTCACCGCCTTTGTGAAAGTCATGGCCTAGTTTGCAACTCTATTATATAACAGAAAAGCGAAAACAACGGCCTTTTTTCAAAGATAGCAAGAAAAAACCGTATGCCCCAGCTGAAGAAGGGGATACGGTTCCATCACCGCTGGCGGTATTCCAATCGCCGCGAGACGAGTGACAGCGAATAGTTGACGATAAAATACATGAACGCAACGAGAAGAAAAATCGGAATGACGAAATTGACGTTGCGCCCGTTAATGATTTGCGCATGGTTCATCAATTCGGGCAAGGAGATGACAATGGCCAGCGATGTATCTTTTAATAAGGAAATAAACTGGCTGACGATCGGCGGCACCATGCGTCGCAACGCTTGCGGCAAAATGATGTACCATAACGTCTGCCCATACGTAAGCCCCGATGAACGCGCCGCCTCGATTTGCCCTTTATCGATCGACTGCAGGCCGCTGCGGACAATTTCTGACAACATGGCCGATTCAAAAATGACCAAGGCCGAAATGGCTGCGTATAGTTTATCGAGCTTCAAGCCGACTTCCGGAAGGGCGAAATACGTAAAGAAAATGATCAAGAGCAGCGGCAAATTCCGGATTGTTTCGACCAGCACGGCGAGCAGTTGAGAAAGCACCGGGATTTTTGTGTAGCGAATGACCCCGATGATAATGCCGAAGATAAAACTCAAAGCAATGGAAATGAACGCCACTTCCAATGTGACGAGAAACCCTTGAAGCAAAAACTTCAAATGGGCGGGCGTGTAGGCACCGGCAAAATCCATGATGCACCCTCCTTTCCTACCGCGCCTTGAGCAGCCGGCGTTCTAAGTAGCCGACACCAAGGCTGAGCGGGATCGTTAAGACGAGGTAAAACAAGGCGACGAAAATATAGACGTCAAAGGTGACAAACGTTTTCGAGGAAATGAGATCGCCGAAATACATCAAATCAAGCCCGGCAATGACGCCAAGAACGGACGAATTTTTTACCAAATTGATGAACTGATTGCCAAGCGGTGGAATGACGATTTTCACCGCCTGCGGCAAGATGACGTAACGCATCGCCTGCAAATAGGTCAACCCGGACGAGCGCGCCGCTTCCATTTGTCCTTTCGGCACTGCTTGGATGCCCGAGCGGATCGCTTCGGCAATAAACGCAGCGGTATACACCATCAGTCCGAGCGTTCCGGCGGTAAACGAGTCAAAGCGAATGCCGATGGCGGGCAAGCCCATAAAAAAAACAAAAACGATTAAGACAAGCGGAATGTTGCGGATGAATTCTACGTACGCCGTTCCGATCCAATTGAGCGGACGAATCGGCGCGATGCGGAAAATGGCGATGATGGTCCCAAGGGCCAAGCTGCCGATGAGAGCCAGCACGCTGGCTAAAATCGTATGGCCAAATCCTTGCATATACAAATCCCAATGTTCCACCAAAATGGAAAAGCGCAGCACGGCGATCAACCTCCTTTCTTCGCTGAATGAAGGGCTTTGGGCAAACAGGTGGGCGGATGCGTCCCGCCCACCGTGTTTCGCCTGTCATTGTTGCGGTTTTTTGCCGATCCATTTTTCGTAGATCTTATCGTATTCGCCGTTTTCTTTAATTTCTTTTAAGTATTCATTGATGACTTGCAGCAGTTCTTTGTCCCCTTTGCGGACGGCGATGCCGTACGGCTCTTCGGTGAACGTTTCATCAAGGACGCGGTAGTTCGGGTCTTGTTTTGCCATCCCCCAAAGCAGCGCGTTGTCCGTTGTCAGCGCATCGCCTTGGCCGGCTTTTAACGCGGTAAACGCTTCTGCATAGTTTTCAAATTCAAGCACGTTGACTTGCGGTGCTGCTTTGCGGATGTTTTCCGCCGATGTCGAGCCTTTCGCCGTCAGAACGGTCATGCCTTTTTTCAAGTCTTTCACGCTGTTGATCGGGCTGTCTTTTTTGACAAGCAGCGATTGCCCAGCCATAAAGTACACATCCGAGAAATCCACTTCTTTTTTCCGTTCTTCATTGATCGTCATGGTGGCGATAATGGCGTCAATTTCCCCGTTGTTCAGCATCGGGATGCGCGTTTTGGATGTCACTTCTTTCAATTCAATTTTGTTTTCATCGCCAAGAATTTTTTTCGCCAACCCTTTGGCAATATCGATATCAAATCCTTCCACTTTGCCGGTTTCCGGATTTTTCAATCCAAATAAGTTCAAATCGTATTTGACGCCAACGACAAGTTTGCCGCGTTGTTTAATTTTTTCAAGTGTATTGGTCGCTTTCGTTGTTTCGGACGATGTTCCGCCTTCTCCTTTGTCCGTCGTGCTGCAGCCTGTCAAGGCGACAGCGCTCAATAAGGCCGTTAAGGCGACGGTAATCCACCATTTCCATGCTTTCTTTCTCATGAGCAAAACCCCCTTTGATTGACCGGAATTAATGGTTTAAAATGCGGCTTAAAAAGACACGCGCCCGTTCCTCTTTCGGGGCCGCGAAAAACTCCTCAGGCGGTGCTTCCTCTAAAATGCGCCCTTGATCCATAAAGACGATGCGATCGGCCACCTCGCGGGCAAACCCCATCTCATGGGTGACGACAACCATCGTCATCCCTTCTTTCGCCAGTTGTTTCATGACATCAAGCACCTCGCCGATCGTTTCCGGGTCAAGCGCCGATGTCGGTTCGTCAAACAGCATGATTTTCGGTTTCATCGCCAATCCGCGGGCGATGGCGACGCGTTGCTGCTGGCCGCCGGAGAGCGCGGACGGGTAAGCGTTTGCTTTATCTGGAATGCCGACTTTTTCGAGATAATACATGGCGATGTCATTGGCCTCTTTTTCCGACATGCCGAGCACTTTGCGCGGCGCCAACGTGATGTTTTGCAAGACGGTCATATGCGGGTATAAGTTGAAATGTTGGAACACCATGCCGATATTGCGCCGCAGTTCATTGATGTTGATCTGTTTGTCATTCACTTTGACGCCGTCAACGATCAACTCGCCGCTTGAGATCGTCTCGAGCCGGTTGATGCAGCGCACAAGCGTGCTTTTGCCTGAGCCGGATGGCCCGATGATGACGACGACTTCTCCTTGGTTGATCGTCAAGTTAATGTCTTTGAGCACATGAAAATCGCCGTAGTATTTGTTGACCTGGTGGAAATAAATCAATATCCCCCCTCCTTTGTGACAAATTTGTGAATGTTTTTCGAATTCATTGTAAATATGCGCCTACGAAAATCTACGGAAATCTACAAAAAATTTTGCTTGTTTGCAAAAAATCATCGATTCCAACACTTCTTGCCGGTTTGCGGTTTTCACGAAAAAAGGTCCATGGGTAGCGCGGTCCGCTCTCGACACGGAGATGAAAATGGCTGCTTGCTGACGGGATTTTCACGAAAAAAAACAGAAGGATTTTTTGAGGCCAGTAGCGAACGGTACGTGAAAAAGGAACAGGGAAGGGGGATCACGATGACGGTGGGTCATGGCGCATCAGTGACCCTTGGCCGCCATCAAACGTTGCAGCAGGCGGCTCAGTTGCTGGTGGCGCACGGGATGGACGCCGTTGATGTCGTCGATGAATGCGGGAGCTCGGTCGGTCGATGCACGTGGCGGATGCTGCTATGGGCGGTGGCGCATGGAATGGATCGCATGATGACAGTGGAAGAGGTATTGGCGGCGTTTTCGATCGAGGGCGGGACGGGGCCGAAAGAGGAAGGCACGGAAGCACCCGACGCCAAAGAGGATTCAAGGGCAACGGCCGAGCTTGAACGACTGCGGTGTGAGTTGGAAGAAACACAGCGCTTGGCGGAAACGATGAAAACGGTGCTGGATGCGGCGTATGAAGGGGTCGTCGTCGTTGATGGAGATGGCGTCGTTCGGGAAATCAACCGGGCGTACTGCCAGTTCCTCGGCATCCGCCGAGAGGATGCGATCGGCAAGCATGTGACGGAAGTGATCGAAAATACCCGTTTGCATATTTGTGTGCAATCCGGTATTCCAGAGCGTGGATATATTCAAAAAATTTACGGCCAGCCGATGGTCGTGCATCGCATTCCGATTTGGCGTGACGGCAAAGTCATCGGAGCGATTGGGATGCTCATTTTCCAAGGGGTGTCGGAAGTATACGAAATTTTCCGGCGCCTGCAAGAGCTGTCGCGCGAGGCAAGCCGGAAGGAGAAAAACGGGACGGCAGCGCCAAAACAAGAGGCGGCCACCTCCGCCGCCGTAGGGGTGGAGCGCATCATCAGCCGCCATCCGACGATCGTTGCGGTGAAACAAATGATCCGCCGGGCGGCGCGTGTGCCGTCGACCGTGCTCATTACCGGCGAAAGCGGAACGGGGAAGGAAGTGGCGGCGCGGGCGATTCATGAGGCGGGTCCGCGTGCGGACGGGCCGTTTGTCAGTATCAACTGCGCCGCCATCCCGGAAGCGCTTTTGGAAGCAGAACTGTTTGGCTATGAGGACGGAGCGTTCACCGGTGCGAGAAAAGGGGGGAAACCGGGCAAGTTTCAGCTCGCCCATGGGGGGACGCTGTTTTTAGACGAAATCGGTGATATGCCGCTTGCGATGCAGGCGAAGATGTTGCGCGTGCTTGAGGAAAAGAAAGTGGAAAAAGTGGGCGGGGTATCGGGGACAGAGGTGGACGTGCGCATTATTGCTGCGACGAACAAACCGCTCGAGGAGATGGTGCGAGGCGGAACGTTCCGCGAAGATTTGTTTTACCGCCTGAACATTATCCGCATCCATCTCCCGCCGCTGCGTGAGCGGAAGTCGGATATCCCCGCCCTCATCGCGCATCATATGGAACGGCTTTGCCAGCAGTATGGGGTTCGGGGGAAATCTTTTTCAAAAGAGGCGATGGAGGTGTTGGTCAGCTATTCATGGCCAGGCAACATTCGTGAGCTGGTCAATGTCATCGAGTGGCTCATTAGTATGGTGGAAGGGGAGAAGATTGAGCGCGAACATTTGCCTGCCTATTTGTCCGCCATTCAGCCGATGGCGGCATCTATGCCATATGGCGGTGCGAACATCGCCGACCGGTGGAAAGAAATGGTCTACCAATCCGAACGCGAACGCATTGCTGCCGCCCTTGTCGCGGCGAACGGCAATAAGGCGGAAGCGGCGAGGAGACTTGGCATTCACCGATCTACATTATATGAGAAATTAAAAAAGTATGGATTTTGAACGCTCCCCGCTGAGAAGAGGGTTCTCGTCCGTGATGATCAACAACGGCAGACGGGCCGTTGTTTTTTTTGTTGAGGGGGAAAGGGTGTCAGGAGAATGTCGGATAATGTAGGGGATGTGTAGGTAAAGTGTAGGGAGGATATTGCATTAAGGAGATGGAAAATTCCTAATCGTAACGCTTTTCTAGTTTGGCATAAAGCTTGCGTATAGAAGATATCGAAAACGATATCAAAGGAAGAGGGAGGCGGAACAATGTACGAGCTGTTGGTGCCGAACCGGGTTATTTATGGGTGCGAAACGTTTCATGAAGTCGGCCGGCAAGCGAAAGCGCTCGGGTCGAAAGCGTTCATTGTCAGCGATCCGGTGATGGAGAACATCGGCCTGGTCGCCCGCTGTGAACACTATTTGCAGGAAGCGGGCGTTCCATTTGCCAAGTATACACGGGTCGACAAAGAACCGACGGATGTCCATGTAAATGAGGCGCTTGACGTCTGCCGGAGCGAACGATGTGACGTCATCATCGCTGTTGGCGGCGGCAGCAGCATCGATGCCGCGAAGGCGGTGGCAGTGATGATGACGAATGAGGGAACGATCAGCGACTATGTTGGCAACGCTAGGATGTTCACGAAAAAACCAGTGCCGCTCATCGCCATTCCAACGACGGCCGGCACCGGTTCCGAAGTGACGAAAGTGACGGTCATTATTGATACGAAGACAGACGTCAAAATGATGATTTCCCAGCCGGCGCTCCTTCCGGCCGTGGCGATCGTTGACCCGCTTCTTACTGTCTCATGCCCGCCATCCGTCACCGCGGCAACCGGTGTCGATGCGCTTTGCCACGCGATCGAGGCGTATATTTCCCGACGCGCCCATCCGGTGACCAATGTGTTGGCGCTATCCGCCATTGAGGCGATCATCGGTCATTTGCGCCGGGCGTATGAAAACGGTCAAGACATCGAAGCGCGGGAGAAAATGGCGATCGCGGCGATGAAAGCCGGCATGGCGTTCTCGAACGCCTCGGTGACGCTTGTGCACGGCATGTCGCGGCCGATCGGCGCGCTTTTCCACGTGCCGCACGGCGTGTCCAATGCGATGCTGTTGCCAGGGGTGCTTGAATTTACAAAAGACAGCGCCAGAGAACGATTGGCGGTGATTGCCCGGCTCATCAACCCGCAGCTGAAGGACGTTTCTGATGCCGAAGCGGCCGATGCGCTTGTTGAAGAAGTGAAACAGCTTTGCCGTGATTTGCACATCCCGAATATGAAAACATGGGGCATTGACAAAGCGGCATTCGACAAAGCGGTTGATAAAATGGCGGCTGATGCGCTGGCAAGCGGCAGTCCAGCGAATAACCCAAGGGTGCCGACGCATGAGGAAATTGTGACATTGTACCATTATTGTTACGACTATCAGTACAACACCAAAACCGTCAGTTCGTGAATCAGACGACGGGGATGGCGATTGCAGAATGCATGGCAGCGGCCAGCCGCAAACAGACGGCAAAGGACGCCGTTTTTTGGAAGCGTTCAGCTTGCCAACTGTTCCCGCACAAGGCAGCATTCGCCGCTGAATCGATCACGCTTGTGCGCGTTCATGAGCCAATCTGTTGAAAAACCGATGAGAAAGGTGGTTTCATTCATGAGTTCTGTAACCGAAACAAAAACATTGAAAAACTTGATTGGCGGCCAATGGGTCGCTTCGACATCCGGAAAAGAAGAAATCGTGCCGAACCCGGCGACGGGAGAAGTGTTGGCCAAAGTGCCTCTCTCTTCGCGCGAGGAGCTGGATGCGGCGGTGGCGGCTGCGAAGGAAGCGTTCCGCGAATGGCGGAAAGTGCCGGTTCCGCGCCGCGCCCGCATTTTGTTCCGCTACCAGCAGCTGCTTGTCGAGCATTGGGAAGAGTTGGCTAGAATGGTGACGCTAGAAAACGGCAAAGTATACGAGGACGCGTACGGCGAGGTGCAGCGCGGCATTGAATGCGTCGAGTTTGCGGCAGGGATTCCGACGCTCATGATGGGGCAGCAGCTGCCGGATATCGCGACCGGCATTGAATCGGGCATGTATCGCTATCCGCTCGGCGTCGTCGCTGGGATTACGCCGTTTAACTTCCCAATGATGGTGCCGTGCTGGATGTTCCCGCTCGCCATCGCTTGCGGCAATACGTTTGTACTGAAGCCGTCCGAGCGGACTCCTATGTTGGCCAATCGTCTGGCGGAGCTGTTCACCGAAGCCGGCCTGCCGCCGGGAGTGCTGAATATTGTCCACGGAGCGCACGAGGTCGTGAACGGCATTTTAGAACATAAAGACATTAAAGCCGTCTCGTTCGTCGGCTCGCAGCCGGTTGCGGAGTACGTATACAGGACAGCCGCCGCCCACGGCAAGCGGGTGCAGGCGCTCGCCGGTGCGAAAAACCATTCGATCGTTATGCCGGACACCGATCTTGATCTGGCGGTGACGAACATCATCAACGCCGCCTTTGGTTCGGCGGGTGAGCGGTGCATGGCGTGCTCGGTCGTTGTCGCTGTCGGTGATATCGCTGATGAGTTGGTGGAGCGGCTCAAACAGGCTGCTGACCGCATCCAAATCGGCAACGGGCTTGACCAAGGCGTCTTTTTGGGCCCGGTCATCCGCGAGGCGCATAAAGAACGGACGATCAAATACATTGAAATCGGCGAAAAAGAAGGCGCGCTCCTTGTCCGCGACGGCCGCCGCGACTCGGCGACAAGCGGCAAAGGCTACTTTATCGGCCCGACGATTTTTGACCATGTCAAGCCGGGCATGACGATCTGGACGGATGAAATTTTCGCTCCGGTTCTCTCGGTCGTCCGGGCCCGCGATTTGGACGAAGCGATTGAGATCGCCAACCGGTCGGAGTTCGCCAACGGCGCCTGCATTTACACCGACAGCGCCAAAGCGATCCGCCAGTTCCGCGAAGAAATCGACGCGGGCATGCTTGGCGTCAACGTCGCCGTCCCCGCGCCGATGGCCTTTTTCCCGTTCTCGGGCTACAAAAACTCGTTCTATGGCGACCTTCATGCCAACGGCCGCGACGGCGTCGAGTTTTACACGAGAAAGAAAATGGTGACGGCGAGATATCAGTAAGCGAATGATGAAGAAAGGGTGTCCCAAATGTAGCAGGGCACCCTTTTTTACTACATATGTCCCTCCTCTCACCACTACTCATTTATTCTAGTTTTTTAATGGAGGTACCGTTGAGTTAGACTCTTTTCGCGAAAATTCTAATTTGGTGAGTGGCGATTTTCGTGCCCGGGTGGAGCACAGAAGGTAGCCCATAGGTCGTTCGGTGAAAATCCCGTGCCGGTGAACAGTGATTTTCATGCTAGGCGGGAGCGAAATTTACTCATGGATGTTTTGGATCATGTTTGCTTCCGAGTTGTTTTTATGTTTGTTGAGGCATGGAATACAAAAAAAACAAGTAAAGATGTCCATAGTTAAAGGGTGTTTAGCTGTTCGGATGCTAGATTGCCTTCAGAGATTATTAAAAGATGTCAACAATGCTTAGGACAAAATTGTAATATTTAACAATCATGATTGTAAGCGTTTTATTATAAAATTGTACATGAGAAGGATATGATTGGTAGAAGTGTTTGTTGGGTTATGGGTATGACCAGACTATAAAGAGTAGGGAGGCGAATACATGAATAGGTTCATGAGATTTCTAGATGAAAAGTTTATGCCTGTTGCGGCAAGGGTAGGAGAACAGCGGCATCTACAGGCGATCCGCGATGGTATCATTATGACAGTCCCTTTAGTCATTATTGGATCACTTTTCCTGATCATCGCCTTTCTTCCTATTAAGGGGTATGAATCATTTATGTCAAGCTTGTTTGGGGGTAACTGGCAAAAAAACCTGCTTTACCCGGTTGGTGCGACATTTGACTTGCTTGCTATATTTGTAGCTTTTGGAGTTGCCTATCGACTGGCTGAAAGATATAAATTAGACTCAGTATCCATTGCGATCGTTTCAGTCGCCTGCTTTCTGTTAGCGACACCTTACAAAATCTCCTTCACTCCTCCAGAAACAGACAAAGTTTATCAAGTCGATGGAATTCCAACTGCACTAACGGGGAGCAAGGGAATGTTTGTCGCTATTATTATCGCTATTTTAACAACAGAAATTTATCGTATTGTTGTCAAGAGAAATATGGTCATTAAGATGCCAGCCGGTGTACCCCCAGCTGTAGCTAGGTCGTTTGCTGCCTTGTTGCCAGGGATGGCGGCCATAATAACCGTTTGGTTGTTGCGGTTGTTGCTTCAAGTTACCCCGTTCGAAAACATGCACAACATTGTCTTCACTCTCTTAGGAAAGCCTCTTTCTCTCCTTGGAGGTTCGTTGGCCGGGGCCGTTATCGCAGTGGTTATCGCGCAGATGTTGTGGGTAACAGGCATCCACGGACAGGCCATTGTGTGGGGAATTATGTCGCCTGTTTGGTTGGCGCTTGTAGATGAAAATCGGCTTGCCTTTACGTCCGGAAAAGAAATCCCCCATATCATAAATGTTCAGTTTATGGATATCTTTTATTCTATTGGAGGTTCAGGGACAACACTCGGTTTGGCACTCTTGCTTTTATTTAAGTCACGCAGCAAACAGGTAAAGCAACTAGGAAGGCTGGCAATTGCCCCGGGATTGTTCAATATTAATGAACCAATTATTTTTGGGCTGCCTATGGTGATGAATCCGGTTATGATGATACCGTTTATTCTCGTTCCAGTGGTTATTGTTACAGTTTCGTACTTTGCAATGGATTTAGGTTTAGTCGCAAAAACAGCTGGAGTGATGGTCCCTTGGACAGCACCTGTAGGAATAGGGGGATTTCTAGCTACGGGGGGTAAATTTTCAGGAGCGGTATTGCAGTTATTCAATGTGGCTTTATCAGCAACATTATATTATCCATTTTTTAGAATATGGGATAACCAAAAATATAAAGAAGAACAACAATCTTAAATATAAATTCAAATTGACTTCATATTCATCGCATGTGTTTTTTTTAAAGTGTCAACAACCCCCTTGACAAAGTCGCGTTTACTTCTCATTGAAGGCCGGTTGTAAGCGTTTTAAGATAAAGGTACAGTCAAACAAAAAGGAGGAACAGACTTATGACGCATACAACCGGAAACGAAACAAGCTTCCGTGTGAAGGTTCAACGGTTTGGTGGTTATTTGAGCGGCATGATTATGCCAAACATCGGAGCGTTTATCGCCTGGGGGTTGATCACGGCGTTATTTATCCCGACCGGCTGGTGGCCGAATGAGACGTTTGCCAAGCTGGTCGGGCCGATGATTACGTACTTGTTGCCGCTATTGATCGGGTATACGGGCGGCAAAATGGTGTACGACGTCCGCGGCGGTGTCGTCGGGGCGACAGCGACGATGGGGGTCATCGTCGGTTCGGAAATCCCGATGTTTTTAGGCGCGATGATCATGGGGCCGCTCGGCGGCTATGTGATCAAAAAAGTGGACGGCCTCTTCCAAGGAAAAGTGAAACAAGGGTTCGAGATGCTTGTCAACAACTTCTCGGCCGGGATTGTCGGCGGCGTGTTGACGTTGCTCGCCTTTAAAGGGGTGGGCCCGATCATTTCTTTGATTAGCCAAACATTAGCGGCAGGGGTCGAAAAAATTATCGCTTGGCACTCGTTGCCGCTGGCGAACATTTTCATCGAGCCGGGGAAAGTGCTGTTCTTGAACAACGCGATCAACCATGGGATTTTAAGCCCGCTCGGCGTCGAACAGGCAGCGCAAACCGGGAAATCGATTTTGTTCCTGTTGGAAACGAACCCTGGGCCAGGACTTGGCATTTTGCTGGCGTACTGGCTGTTTGGCAAAGGGATGGCGAAACAGTCGGCGCCAGGGGCGGTGATTATTCATTTCTTAGGCGGGATTCATGAAATTTACTTCCCGTACATTCTCATGCGTCCGATCTTGATTTTGGCGGCGATGGCCGGTGGAGTGAGCGGAGTGTTCACGTTTACGGTATTCCATGCCGGGCTGGTGGCTGTGCCGTCGCCGGGAAGCATTTTTGCCTTGCTTGCGATGACGCCAAAAGGAAATTACCTCGGCGTGCTCGCTGGTGTGTTCGTCGCCGCAGCGGTGTCGTTCCTTGTCGCGTCGGTTTTCTTAAAAGCGGCGAGGCAAAACGAAGAGGAAGAAGATTTGGCGAAAGCGGCGGAGAAAATGGAGCAGCTGAAAGGGAAAAAGAGCCAAGTCGCTGCCGCGCTGCAACAAAATGAAGCGGCTTCGCCAGCGGTGGCTCAAGCCGTTCCTAGCCGGGTGAAAAAAATTGTGTTTGCCTGTGATGCGGGAATGGGGTCGAGTGCGATGGGAGCATCGATTTTGCGCAATAAAGTACAAAAAGCCGGCCTTGATATTGAAGTCACGAACACGGCGATCAATCAGCTGCCGGCCGACGCCGATATTGTCGTCACCCACCAAAATTTAACCGACCGGGCGAAAGCGAAACTGCCGAACGCGTATCATGTGTCGGTGGAAAACTTCCTCAACAGCCCGAAATACGATGAGTTGATCGAGCAATTGAAAAAGAATGCCTAAATCTTGAATAGAACGCAGGGGAGTCATGGTCCCCTGCGTTTTTTCATCAGAAACAGAAGAAGTTCTCTGCGTCTCCCGTTGGCGCAGGCGGTGGGAAGATGTCATTGGTGAAGGCTCCCGCCCGGATTTGTCTTTGACCGTGCTGATGAGCTCGGCCGTGGATCTGCCCCTATCTTTGTCGTAGGCGGTCATGCGTCTGGAACAACGGAACGTATGACCAATTAAAAACTGTCAACAATAACAATGACGAAAACGAAACATCTATTCATTGTCACATCAAGAAAAAAGCCCTTACAATAAGAAATGGAAAGAAGATCAAACATTTTAAACGTGTCAACAGTATGGCCCTAGGATCGGAGGTGAACAGCGATGTACGTATCGGCACGGGAGCGAAAGCTGCTTGAGCGTTTGTTGGCCGATGAACGGGAAATGACGGTCGGCGAACTGGCTGAGGAGCTGAATGTCAGCGTCCGCACGATCCACCGTGATTTGCAAGGCCTTGAGTCCGTTTTGCGGCGCTACGGGCTCGAGTTGGTGAAAAAAGCGGGAGTCGGCATTCGTGTTATCGGGGAAAAGAAACAGAAGCAGGCGCTGGCTGTAGAGCTGCTTCATCTTTCTCATCGTGAATATACGCCGGAAGAGCGGCAGCTGATGATTTTAATCGCCTTGTTGGAAGCAGACGAGCCGGTGAAACTCGTCTCATTGGCGAATGACCTAAACGTTACGGTCGCTACGGTCAGCTTGGATTTGGATAAACTGGAGAAAACGGTTGAAGCGTACGGGCTTTCGCTCATTCGCAAGCGCGGGTACGGCGTCGAGCTTACCGGTTCTGAATCGGCGAAACGGCGCCTCATTGGCGAACTGCTATTTCGCCATGTCGATGAACACGAATTTTTGGCGCTGATGAAAGAGACGATCCAGAGACGGCCGGACGACCCACTCGATACGGTGGCGGAAAAACTGCTCGGGCTGGTCGACCGGAAAAAGTTGGCCGTCATTGAACAACAAATCGCGCAGGTGAAAGAAACGTTCCCGTTTACGATGGCCGACAGTTCGTACATCGCCTTCGTCGTCCATTTGGCGCTCGCCATCGAGCGCATCAGACGGGGGGAAGCGATTCATTTCGACCCGCGTGATTTGCAGGCGCTTCAGGCGACGAGAGAGTATGAAATTGCGGAAGCGCTGGCCGAATCGTTAGAAAGAGCGTTTGGCATTGACATCCCCAAAGAAGAGATCGGCTATATGACGATGCACTTAATGGGAGCGAAATGGCGCAGCCGCCAAGGAATGGTGATGGAGGAGCCGAGTTTGGCCATCGGTATGAAAGCGCAGCAGCTCATTCGTTTCGTCAGCCGCGAGCTCGGTGTCGATCTGTCCGCCGACCGGGCGCTATACGAAGATCTCGTCGTTCACTTGAAACCGGCCTTATACCGACTAGAACACGGGATGGGGGTCGCCAACCCGCTGCTTGATCCAATTAAGCAAGACTACGCGGAACTGTTTGCGATTGTCGCCGCCGGAACGAAGCAGCTGTTTGGCGATGTTCCGGTGCCGGAGGAGGAGATCGGCTATTTAGTGCTTCATTTTGCGGCTGCACTCATGCGCGAGAAAAAAGGCTGGCGGGCGCTCGTCATTTGTTCAAGCGGGCTCGGGACGGCAAAAATTTTGGCGACAAGGCTGAAGAAAGAGATTCCGGACATCGCTGTCATCGAACAAGCGTCCGTGTTTGAATGGAAAACGAAAGACGTAAGCGCGTACGACCTCATCATTTCCACCGTGCCGCTTGCGGAGGAACACGGCCCGTATTTCATCGTCAGCCCGATGTTGCGGGAGGAAGAAGCGCGGGCGATCCGCGCGTTTTTAGCGCGAAAATCGGCCGCTGTGGCGAAACCAGTAGAACGCGGGCAAGACGCACAGCCTAACCGACAGACGCTGAAAACGATGAAAGCCATCAGGCGCATCAGTGAGACGATCATCGGCATGTTAGAAGGATTTTCGCTGCGGGTCGTTAAGCACTGCACCGTTCACGGGCTCTTGTCCGACGCTTGCCGCCGGCTTGAACAAAGCGGCGTCATCGTCGATGCCGAAGCCGTCATCGGGGAGCTGCGGCGGCGGGAGTCGCTTGGCGGGCTCGGCGTCCCTGGCACGTCGCTCGCGCTTTATCACGCCCGCAGCTTCGCGGTCCTTCGCCCTTCGCTGACGATGTATCGGCTTGATGAGCCGCAGACGGTGGCAGGCATGGACGGGAACCCGATGGAAATCAACACTGTTGTGCTGCTTCTTGGCCCTGCTGATGCAGACGAGGAGACGCTTGCTGTTTTAAGCCATATCAGCGCGCTGTTAGTCAAAGATGAGCAAAGCATCACCGTCTTGGCGCACGGCGATGAGGAACAAGTGTATTCGCTCATTAGCACCCACTTGGAACAATTTTTTGATCATTATTGGACATCGGCGAAGGAGTGAAATGTATGTTGACCCATTCAATTTTAAACAAAGAAAACATTGTGCTAAATGCACAACCAAAAACGAAAGAAGAAGCCATTCGCCTAGCCGGCGACGTGCTCGTCAAGCAGGGGTATGTTGATCCAGCCTATGTGGACGCGATGCTGGAGCGGGAGGAACTGACCTCCACCTATATCGGCAACAGCGTCGCCATCCCGCACGGAACGGAAGCAGCGAAATCGCTCGTTAGGCATTCCGGCATTTCGATCGTGCAAGTTCCGGGCGGTGTTGACTTTGGCGGCGGCAACGAGGCAATGATCGTCATCGGCATTGCCGGCAAAGACGGGGAACATTTAGATATTCTTTCGAAACTGGCGCTTGTTTGCGCGGAAGCGGACCATGTCGCCGCCATGGCGAACGCCAAAACGGCCGAGGAAATTCTTGCGCTGCTTCATGAGGTGAACGGCTAATGCGGGCCGTCCACTTCGGCGCCGGCAACATCGGCCGCGGCTTTATCGGCAGCCTACTGGCGGCGTCGGGATATCAGGTCGTGTTTGTCGATGTCAACGAACAAATCGTCCGTTTGTTGAAGGAGCGGGGAGCGTATCGCGTCATCGTTGCCGGCGAACGGCAGGAAGAACAGTGGGTGCGCGGCGTTTCCGCTCTCAACAGCCAAACGGAACGGGAACATGTCATGGAGGCGATCGCGGCCGCCGACCTCGTGACAACTGCGGTCGGCCCGCACATTTTGCCGGCCATTGCGCCAGTCATCGCCGCTGGGCTCGAGCGGCGCTTCACGGTTCATCAGCAGCCGCTTCACGTCATTGCCTGTGAAAACATGATCGGCGGCACGGAAACGTTGAAAACACACGTCTTTGCCCATCTTTCCGCGGCTGGGCGACAGCTGGCAGATGAACACGTTGGTTTTCTCAATTGCGCCGTCGACCGCATCGTTCCAAACCAAACGAGCGATGATCCGCTCGCGGTGACGGTCGAGCCGTTTTTTGAATGGGCGATTGAAACACGAAACGTCATCGGCGCCGTTCCGCCGATTCAAGGGGCGCATTTTGTCGCTGACTTAGGGCCGTATATCGAGCGCAAATTGTTTACGGTCAATACCGGCCACGCGTTGGCCGCCTATTTAGGCTATCAAAAACAATACCAAACGGTTCAGGAAGCCATGAAAGACAGCGGCATCCGGACGAGTGTCGAGCAGGCGCTCGGTGAGTCGGGAGCTGTCTTAGTGAAAAAGCACGGATGGAATGAAGAAGAGCACCGTTCCTATATCGAAACGACGATCGGGCGTTTCATCAATCCGTCCCTTTCCGATGATATCGTCCGCGTCGCCCGTTCACCGATCCGCAAGCTCGGGCCGAACGACCGGCTCATCGCTCCGGCTGTGCAATATTACACTTTATTCGACAGCGTCCCGTCCGGGCTTGTCAAAGGCATCGCCGCGCTCTTGCGGTTTGATGAGCCTAGCGATGCCGAAGCTGCTGCTCTCCAGCAAACGATTGAACAAAGCGGTGTCGAAGGCGCGCTTCGGCAATACGCGGGACTGGAGCATGACCATCCGCTCGTCGTGGCGGTGAAGGAAGAATATGCTCAAATGAAACAAATGGATTTGCGTTAAACTCGGAGATCTCTTATATTCTGTCGTCGACCTCCAATCGTGCAAAAACCCCCGGGGGTCGACGACAACCGTTGAAAGCGCCCCACCTTCCAGCTACCGAAGGAAAAAGAAATTGACACAATTTTTGAAACATGATATTCTGAAAACAGCTGCCAACGGAAACACCTGATTTCACGGGCTTTGTTTGGGTTTTTATCGTACCTATGAGGGATTGAAACTCGATATTCTGGCGAGCGCCGGCATCACCAAACACAACAGTTTTTATCGTACCTATGAGGGATTGAAACAAAGCCTCGACTATCGATAAAATGAGCCCGGAGGTTAAGTTTTTATCGTACCTATGAGGGATTGAAACAAGAGCTGGCGGAAGTCGGTTCAAATATGTATGTCCGTTTTTATCGTACCTATGAGGGATTGAAACCGAGAAATTCCGCAACCTCCGCGCGGTGGCAGGCGGTTTTTATCGTACCTATGAGGGATTGAAACAAAAGAGCAATTGAAAACGGTGGTTAAGATGACACAAGCGTTTTTATCGTACCTATGAGGGATTGAAACGTCACTCCGTACCCGTCTTCTTTCGTGATAGTGAATGTTTTTATCGTACCTATGAGGGATTGAAACGGTTATGATGGATATTACTGTGGAATTGCAATTTCGGGTTTTTATCGTACCTATGAGGGATTGAAACTCGTTGTGTAGCTTCAAATCCGGCCTTTGCTCGAATGGTTTTTATCGTACCTATGAGGGATTGAAACATGAGGAGATAATCATTTGGTCCATATCTTCAAATGTGTTTTTATCGTACCTATGAGGGATTGAAACTTTATCCTCTCCTTCAACTTTTTCTAAAGCGTACTCAAGTTTTTATCGTACCTATGAGGGATTGAAACCGAAAAGAAAAACGGCCAGTGCACCCAACACTAGCCATGTTTTTATCGTACCTATGAGGGATTGAAACAAATGGAGAACTTCGTCGTTTCGGAAAACGTACATTGTTTTTATCGTACCTATGAGGGATTGAAACTAAATATCTTGAAGGGATGCTATCCCTCCTAATTCGTTTTTATCGTACCTATGAGGGATTGAAACATGAGTCAGAAGTGATCGCCAACTGCCAGGCGTCGGTTGGGTTTTTATCGTACCTATGAGGGATTGAAACAATATACACCATCATATTAGAAAGGAGTGATCACCGTTTTTATCGTACCTATGAGGGATTGAAACAAGAGTTTGATCCCAATCATGATGCCAGCAACCGGTTTTTATCGTACCTATGAGGGATTGAAACGCTCCCCACGGTTGTTTTCCGTGGGGCTGAAATTCGTTTTTATCGTACCTATGAGGGATTGAAACCCTTTCATTTTGATCTTGTCATGATCACGAAACTCGTTTTTATCGTACCTATGAGGGATTGAAACACACAACTTTCATTTTCTTTCCCTCCATTCTTTTTTGTTTTTATCGTACCTATGAGGGATTGAAACTAGATTTTCTGAACCACTTACCCATTCTAAATTAGAGTTTTTATCGTACCTATGAGGGATTGAAACCGATTGGTACGTTTCACAAGGCGTGCCACTTTCAGGTTTTTATCGTACCTATGAGGGATTGAAACCGCCGCGCGACAGGCCCTAACTGTCCCGGCATAGATGTTTTTATCGTACCTATGAGGGATTGAAACAAAGCTCAGACAACTTACCTGAATTAGACTGCTCAATTTGTTTTTATCGTACCTATGAGGGATTGAAACTCCGGTTCGGCCGGAAAATTCGCTGGGTTCTCACCAGTTTTTATCGTACCTATGAGGGATTGAAACTAATGAACATCGCCGATATTTGCTGATTTAATCTTGTTTTTATCGTACCTATGAGGGATTGAAACAGCGAATGGAAAGCGAAGGAGGTTCAATAATGGCAGGGTTTTTATCGTACCTATGAGGGATTGAAACCTCAGATGTTTATTAGACAGCCCTCCCGCCCCACAGTTTTTATCGTACCTATGAGGGATTGAAACTCGAAACATTCAACAACCTAAACGACATCAATCTCAGTTTTTATCGTACCTATGAGGGATTGAAACGTGATCCACCGGGAACAATGGTGCGCGTATGAATATTGTTTTTATCGTACCTATGAGGGATTGAAACACACATACGCCTTGGCCACTGTTTTCTTCTCCATGCGTTTTTATCGTACCTATGAGGGATTGAAACGTCCGTATTCGGTTACTTCTTGCAATTTTTTTCTCCAAGTTTTTATCGTACCTACGAGGGATTGAAACTTGGAAAATTCATGCGTTTGCACGCGCAAGGCATCATTTTTATCGTACCTATTAGGGAAATGAAACAATTCCTCCATGATCGTTGATCATCTTTTTCTACGGGATTTATTGTATCGATGAGGGATGGAAATAAAGAAAACGTGGAGTGGGCGACTGGTTTTTCAAAGAGCTGCTGTCCACATTTTTCGAAGAGGTTTTGCGCCTGCTCATCCGTCTTGAGCTCGATGTTGATAAAAAACAACAGATTCGCTCGATTGGTGAGAAATTACAAGAAACAAAATAATGACGTTGCAAGGTTTTGCAGTTTGAGAAACAATGTTGGAGAGCAGCATTTCCTGTTAAATTACCTGCCTCTAGGAGGCCGGAGATTTAAGGGTGTATACGGATTTGCAGTGTCATTTCTCAATTAGAAAAACCTTGTTGGATCGGGCCTGTTTTTCAATCATTCTCCCATTGATGAAGGGGATCAGCGGTTTTTC
>JAAROH010007824.1_pt1 | contig 30273 bp, 33 predicted proteins | sample 7248631 | NCBI WGS metagenome assembly JAAROH01 (sample SAMN09772309, study PRJNA484901) | compost metagenome | isolation source: Vermicomposting unit | place: India | reverse complement strand
TTCATGTCTGGGTGGAGGGCCGATCACCGCCCATGGATCTTTTCCGTGAAAATGCAGGACTGACGTGTTTTCGGCTCTCTCTTTTTTGGTATGATAATCATCGATGGCAAGCTACTCATTGCACAGGAGGGTGTGTACAAGATGAATCCCGTTATCGAAACGATTTTGCAACATCGTTCGATCCGTCGCTTCGAAGATCGGCCGCTCACGGATGAACAAATTCGCACGATCGTTGAATGCGCCCAAGCGGCGTCGACGTCAAGCTACATTCAGGCGTACTCGATCATTGGGGTGAAAGATCCGGAGAAAAAACGGAAGCTCGCCGAGCTTTCGGGAAATCAGTCTTATGTCGAGCACAACGGCCATTTCTTTGTCTTTTGCGCCGATTTTCACCGCCATGAACTCATCGGGGAGCTTGAAGGAAAAGACGTGATCCCGTCGCTTGAGAGCACGGAAAAGTTTATGGTGGCGCTCATCGATACCGCGTTAGCGGCGCAAAACGCCGCCATTGCCGCCGAGTCGATGGGGCTTGGCATCTGCTATATCGGCGGATTGCGCAACAACTTGCCGGACGTGTGTGCGCTCTTAAACGTACCGAAACGAGTCATTCCGCTGTTTGGCCTTGCCGTCGGTTATCCGGCGCAAACGCCGGACCGCAAGCCGCGGCTGCCGTTTGCGCACGTTTATCATGAGGACGAATACAACCAAGATCGCGCTCCGTTCCTCGAACAGTTGCAGCGCTACAATGACACGGTTTCGGCGTATTATGAGCAGCGGACAAACGGACGCCGCCGCGATACATGGACGGGGCAGATGGCCGATATGCTGAGCCGCTCGGTCCGGATGTACATGAAAGAATTTGTCGAGGGGAAAGGGTTTAATTTACGGTAGTGGACTAGCTCAGCTTAATGAGGGAAAGAGGCATCTGTTGCTGAAGAGACGAGGAGCCATGCTCATAGATAGGTGAAGAATCTATTGTTGATGTTTATCGACGTCGGCTTGATCATCCCGGTCATGCCGACGTTTATTCCGCAGTTGGAATGATCGGGAGGGGGACTTTCAGCCTGCTTGTCGCTGTTTTTTCTTTTCCCACGGCTGGCCAAATAGCCGATGCGTAACACTTATGTATGGATGTTTTGGCAAGAGTAACCTGAGTCGGTGCTCCATCGAAGAGAAAGCGGCAAGATCACCTGTCTTTTGTTTGTCGTCGTTTGACGGTTGCCGTTTTGTTAAGGACCAAAATAAGCTACGCTCCATTTGTCTTAACGGCAAATGGAGCGTAAGTGATATTCGATAATTTCTTCGATTTTTGAAGGAGATAGCTTGCCAGATTGCATGATGCCGTGCATCGCTAAGCCGTCAACCAATGCGTATAGGCGCTCTGTTTCCAACTCAATCGACACATCAGACCTTAACAGCCCGAGATCGCGCAACAGTTCAAGCATCCTTTTCATGGCCGTTCGCAACTGATGGTATATTTGTTCGCTCAGTGGTTGGAGCGCGGGATCCCAAAGTGCCCTTTGTGTAAAAACAAGCCACACCTCCATTTCTTTTTTTGTTTCATCGGTTAACGGCAGAAGTTCAAGGAGACAACGCTTGACTCCTTCAAGGGGCGGGATGGAGGGAGGGATGGCCTCAACCCGCTCCCGCACCCGTTCAGAGACAAGTCTCATCGAAAAGGCTAACAACTCGGATTGAGAAGTAAAATAATAGCGCAGCGCCCCGGCAGACATTCCTGCCTCTTTAGCGATATTTCGCACGGTTGCTTTTTCAATCCCGTCCCGCATGATCACGGTCCATGTCGCTTCTGCAATTCGTTTCCTCTGCTTTTCGTGATCGACTATTTTGGGCATATATCCAGTGTAACACAGTTGTTTTTTTAATACAATTGTGTTACTATTTTTTTTGATACAAATGTGTTAAAAAGGAGGCGGTCCATATCATTGGTTGGCTGATTATCGCATGTGAAGTGCTGTTTTGGGTGTTCGTCATATCGGGATTGTTCACGCGTTATGTGTTAAAATGGAAAATGACCAGTGTATGCCTTTTTTTATGCACCATTTTGGCAGATCTTATTTTACTAGTTGTGTCGGTTGTAGACTTAGCGCACGGGCAGACAGCGAAGTTATCTCATTCATTGGCAGCTGTTTATATCGCTGTATCCGTTGTGTATGGACGTCGCATGATCCAATGGGCAGATCATCAGTTTGTTCACCTTTTTTTGAAAATGCCTAGGCCGAAAAAATCTCTTCTCTTCGGAAAGGAGCATGCCAAGCACGAACGCCTAGGGTGGTATCGTCACCTGAGGGCTTGGGCGATCGGTCAAGCGATTTTGTTGGCTATGGTTTGGTTCGTAGGCGATATGTCGAAAGCGAAAGAACTGTTGATGATGGCAGGCCGTTGGACGTTGGTTTTGGTGGTTGATTTTGTCTGGAGTTTCAGCTATACCGTATGGCCGCGAAAAGAACCGAAGGAGATACTGGCCAAACCAAGAAATTGGTAGAGAAAGGGAGAGGAATGCCGTGAGTTTGATCGAGCGATTGGCGCAATGGATTCGCGAGGCGAAGACGATTGCCGTATAGACGCAACATAGAGAGGCTGAAGCAGCCAGTACGTATATAGCGAAGAAAGAGGGGTCCCGATCTTTTAGGGACCACCTCGGCTGAAAAGCGAAGCCTCTTGATTTACAACCCTTGCGCCAACGGGGAACGTTTTCTCGTTGGACAAAAAGCGCAAAAAGTATTGTACTTTTCAGAACATTTGAATATAATAGAGGTAACATACCAACCGGTTGGTATTTTAAGTGGGTGGAGCAGGGCGGAAAGGCGAACAGAAAACGGAGGGGATTCACGATGCATTTGCGCTTAACCGATGAGCAGCGCATGGTGCAAAAAGCGATTCGCAAATTTGTCGAGAAGGAGCTGATCCCGCTCGAAAACGAAGTGCTGCGCAACGAGCGGGAAGGAAAGCCGGGGCTTGCGCCAGAAAAATTAAAAGAGCTGCAATTCAAGGCGAAGGAAAGAGCTGCAATTCAAGGCGAAGGAAGCGGCGAAATGGCTCGTGTTGAACACGGCGTTTACGCTCGATCAAGGGGAGGACAACCGCCATTTGGCTTCGATGGCGAAGCTGTTTGGCGCCAACATGGGCAATCGCGTCATCGACCGCGTCATACAAATTCACAGCGGCATGGGCTATACGAAAGAGCTGTCGATCGAGCGCTGGTATCGTGAGGCGAGATTATGGCGCATCTATGACGGCACGGATGAAATCCAACGCCTCATTATCGCCCGCAACTTAATCAAAGGACACGTCAAACTCGGGCAGTTTCTCTAAAAAATGAAAGCGTTACCGAAAAGGAGGAGAAAAAAATGAGCCAACGATTTGCGGGAAGAGTGGCATTTGTAACCGGGGGGAGCCGCGGCATCGGCAAGGCGGTTGTCACCCGCTTTGCGGAAGAGGGGGCCAAGGTGGCGTTCATCGACTTAAACGCCGAAGCGCTTGAAGCGACGGCCGCCGAGCTGCGGGAAAAAGGGTATGACGTTTACGCCAAAGTGGCGAGCGTCACCGACCGCGAACATGTGGAAACAACGATGCAAGAGGTCGTCGACCGATTCGGCTCGCTCGATATTCTCGTCAACAACGCCGGCGTCATCCGCGACAACTTGCTGTTTAAAATGACCGACGACGACTGGCAAACCGTCATGGACGTCCATTTGAAAGGGGCGTTTTACTGCGCGCGCGCCGCGCAAAAATATATGGTTGAAAAAGGATACGGGCGCATCATCAACATTTCATCGACCTCAGCGCTCGGCAACCGCGGCCAAGCGAACTATTCGGCGGCGAAAGCCGGCATTCAAGGGTTTACAAAAACGCTGGCGATTGAGCTTGGCAAATTTGGTATCACGACGAACGCCGTCGCTCCAGGGTTTATTGAAACCGATATGACGAAAGCAACCGCTGAGCGGCTCGGCATTTCGTTTGAGCAGCTCATTCAGGCAAGCGTCGCCACCATCCCGGTCGGACGCAGCGGCCGCCCGGAAGATATCGCCAACGCGGTCGCATTTTTCGCCGATGAGCGATCGTCGTTTGTCAACGGCCAAGTGCTGTATGTCGCCGGCGGCCCGAAATGTTGAAGGCGAGGAGGGCGGACGATGTACCAAGGAGAGATCGGCAAACGGTCGAAGAAAATCAAAAACGTCGTCGAACGCGGCGCGGTGAAAAAATTTGCCGAAGCGATCGGCGATCCGAATCCGATATATTGGGATGAAGAAACAGGAAAACGGTCGCGCTACGGGCGCAATATCGCCCCGCCGACGTTTCCGCGCGTGTTTGACTACGGCGTCATTGAAGGACTGAAGCTGCCGGCAAAAGGGCTCATTCACGGCGAGCAGCGCTTCCATTACGAGCGTCCGCTGTTTGTCGGCGAAGAGCTGTACTGCTACGCCGAAGTAAAAGATTACTATGAAAAGCAAAGCAGCATGGGACAGCTCGGCTTTTTAGTGATCGCCAACAACGGCGAAGACGCAGAAGGGAATCTTGTTTTCACATCAACTTCGACCATCATCATCAATGAAGCGGTAAGAAAGGCGATGAGCATATGACGACGATTCGCGAATGGCAAGTGGGGCAATCGCTTCCCGAAGTGATGCTTCCGCCGGTATCCCGGCTTGATTTGATTAAATATGCCGGCGCCTCCGGCGATTACAACCCGATCCATACGATTGATGAAGAGGCGAAAAAAGCCGGGCTACCCGGCATTATCGCCCACGGCATGTGGACGATGGGAAATTTGGCAAAGCTGTTTACGCCGTACTACGAAGAAGGGTTTGTCCAAGATTATTTCGTTCGCTTTCAATCGATGGTATTTTTAAACGATGTCGTCACATTGACAGCGACGGTCAAAGAAAAGGATGAGAAAACGATCCGCTTTGCGGTCGCCGCCGTCAATCAACACGGGAAGGATGTCGTCAAAGGCGAACTAGTTTTTGCGCTGTATGAGTGAGGGTCTTTCCGACGGAGGGTCTTTCCACTGAATGAGGTGGGGGCCCGCTTCCCAAGCCGCGGGACGGAGCGGCTGAAAAAGGAGGGGGAATGGCGATGAAACGAGAGGCCGTCATTGTGTCCGCTGTCAGGACGGCGATCGCCCGTCAAGGAGGCGCCTTGGCGACACTGCCGGCGCACGTGTATGGCGCGGAAGTCATCAAAGAGGCGATGCGGCGGGCCGACATTGGACCGGAGCTGGTCGATGATGTCATCATCGGCCACCGGCTGTGCACCTCGTCCAACGTGGTGGATGCGATTTTGCGCACAAAGCGGCATCGCCGCGAGGAGCAGGCAGGCAAAGAAAAAGCGATGGCGATGCTTGATTTCGTCGGTTTAACCGATATGGCGGACCGTCTCGTCGACAATCTGTCGCAAGAACAGAAGAAGCGGGTGGCGTTTGCGCTCGCTTTGGCGACCGACCCCGAGCTTGTGTTGCTTGATGAGCCGGCCGCTGGCGTCAACCTTGATGAGACGGAAGGATTAGGAGAATTGATCGTCAAAATGGTTCAAGGTGGTTTGATTGTTTGCCTCATTGAACACAAAATGTCAATGATCATGAAAATCGCTGACCGCATTATGGTGCACAATTACGGCGAAAAAATTGCTGAAGGAACGCCAAAAGAAGTGCAAAACAACGAGGCGGTCATTCAAGCCTATTTGGGAGGGAGCGCCGTTGCTTGAAATCGTCAACGTATCGGTCCGCTACGAAATATTGCATTTGCCGAACGAAACAGCGGTGAACGCCAAACGCCTTGTGCAAGAGCATCATACGCCGATCATTTTCACCCCGCACAGCGGCGGCGTCATGGCGCTGCAAGTGTTCAACCCAACGCACAATCTCATCATCGCGGCGTATACGAGCGAGCCGAAAATTACCCAAACGGGCAACAAGCTGACCGTCCGCATTCCGCCGCGCTATGACGGCTACATCCCGACGTTTACCAATTATGCTATGAAGAATTTCGGCAAGAAACTCGCCGCCTTGCCGACAATCCAACAATAATCAGCGATGCAGATTGACAAGCAGAGGAATCCGATCATCGGGATTTCCATGGAACTGCTCTTTGCATGAGCCCTGAAACGCGCATCCCGTAGATGGAGCGGCATACAGATAAGCCATACAGAGGCTGTCTGGAAAGATCATCACGAGACTTTTCCAGACAGCCTTTTCCATTTCCACATTATGACGTTTTTTGACTCATTATAGGTACTGTGGGTACGCCTCTTAGGGTGTCTTTGACCGGGCAGACACGTTCAACGTGTTCCATCAAGGCTTGGACGTTTTTTGGATCGGAAGGAGAGTCAATATCAATATGGTAGCGAATTTCTAAGAATCCAGGCCGAACGTCCGCTTTCTCCATAAAGCCATCGGGATCTAAATCCCCTTCTACGTGTACTTGGACTCCTTTCAGTTCGACCCCGTGATGGCTGGCAAACAGAGAGACCAGTACATTGATGCAACCGCCCAGTGCAGCTAGGACCAGCTCTACGGGATTCGGTCCCTGATCAGTGCCTCCCAAGGCTGGGGGTTCGTCAATGATGACTTGCTTGCCGTTAATGTCAGCCACTGAGCGTACTCCTTCGCCAGACCATTTGACATCAGAGGAAAAGGTGAGTTTAGGCATAAAAAACCTCCTAGACAAATAGGAATAGTGGATAAATTAAGAATAATACATAAATATCTATTTGACAAGTAAGAATTAAAGAAAATGGAGGTGACAGAAAGAAGAATGAATACAGTGTTGATCGGATTGTCGCTCGATGCAACCATGTTCGGTTGGTTTTCCTCTTCATATTGATCTAAAAAAACTATGTTCTAAATAATCAATAAAACAAATAGAAAAATTGCTAATAATACGATAAAATAAAGTCATTCCGCCACCTAACGAATACGATCAAACAAGGAGAGAGACCAGCGATGCGGGAAATAACCATCGGTCTTGTCGCTTCGTTCTTTTTTGCCGTCACGTTCATCTTGAATCGATCTATGGAGCTGGCCGGTGGCAGCTGGCTGTGGAGTTCGTCGCTTCGCTTTTTCTTTATGGCGCCGCTGCTGTTTGTCATCGTTCTGTTCCGCCGCAACATTCGCCCGGTTTGGCAGGACATGAAGCGCCATCCGCGGGTGTGGATCACATGGGGGACGGTCGGATTCGGCTTGTTTTACGCGCCGCTCACCTACGCGGCCGCCTATGGGCCGGGGTGGCTTGTGGCCGGGACATGGCAGTGCACGATTGTGGCTGGTGTTCTGCTTAGCCCGTTGTTTACGAAAACTATCGAAACGCCAAACGGAACGATGTCCGTACGCCGTCCGATTGAAAAACGGGCGCTTTTCATTTCGCTTTTCATTTTGTTCGGCGTCGTTCTCATCCAGTTCCAGCAAGCCGGTCGCCTGACATGGAGCGAAATGGTACTAGGGGTTTTTCCGGTGTTGGTTGCCGCGTTTGCGTATCCGCTTGGCAATCGGAAAATGATCGAACATTGCGCCGGGCGCCTTGATGCGTTTCAACGCGTATGTGGGATGACGATGGCCAGTCTGCCGTTTTGGCTGGTGGTCGCGTTGATGGGCTGGATGACATCAGGGGCGCCGTCGGCGGGGCAAACAATGCAGTCGTTCATCGTGGCTATGAGTTCCGGGGTCATCGCGACGACATTGTTTTTTATCGCTACCGATCGGGCCAAAGGGAACGAGCGAAAACTGGCCGCTGTGGAAGCGACGCAGTCCGCGGAAGTCATGTTTGCCGTCATCGGTGAAGTACTGTTCTTGTCCACTCCGCTTCCAAACGGATGGGCGGTCGTTGGTTTGGCTGTCATCATCATCGGGATTTGCTGGCATAGCTTCGAATCGACAAGGACAGTGAAACGTCCGGCGCTCCCCATTTCAACAGCGCGGCGCCTCGATCGGGAGGGGGGAGAACCGTGAGAATCATCGTATGCGTTCTGCTTGTCTGCCAGACGCTTATCATCTACGCTTGGATCAGCGATTGGCGCCAACTTGTCACCCCGGCCGGCCTTTTTATGTGGGTGGGCGGAATGGCGGTCGGCCTTGCTGTTCTTCGGGTGGGGCGGGGCCTACCGCCAAGATGGCGGAGGGCGCTGAAGATCACGACGGCGGGAATCATCTTGCTTGCTGTGATGTCGCTGATCATTGAATGGGCTGTCCGTTCGATGCCGTAGTCAAAATGGATATGGAAAGCCCGTACGGTTGATCAAGACTTCCCCTGTGGGCCTACAGGAAATGCGCCTTTAGAATGGAGCGAGCCCCCTAAGGCGCAAGGGGGCGGCTAACGGTTTTGATGGGAGGAATTGAACAGCTCCGGCGCCAAGCGGCGGCCAACAGCGTACATGATCGGCGCGCCGAGCGCCATAACGACAAATTCGCCGATGGCCGTCGTCAGCCATGTGAGCCAAAACGGAAGACCGAGCGCGAGCTTTAATTCGAGGGCGATGAGGCCCATCGTGACGGTAAACGACAATGTATTGACCGCCATGCGCGCCCAAACGTTCTTGACATAGCGCATGGAAACGATCGTGATCAGAAGCGCCAGCACCGACTGGCCGACGCCGAATACGAGATCATACGCAACAATTGGCGAGAAAAATAAATTGGCGAAAAAGACACCAAGCACGATGCCAATGGCGTATGTTGGGCGAAATACGACGAGGTGGTTCAATAGTTCCGATACGCGAAACTGAATGTTCGTAAAGCCAAATGGCTGAATGAGCGCCGTCACCGCGATATACACGGCGGCGATCAAACCGTTGGTCGCCATCGTTCGAACGTTCATCATCTTCTCTCCTCTCGTGAATGATGATATGATTGTAGCATGACTATCTCGTAAACGAAAGGAGCAGGATCCATGACTGAAAAGGATCAACGGGCAGGAGACCGACGCGGCTCCGTCTTCGAGGTCGGGATCACGACGCTCCGCCTTGGCTTGACGTCGTTTGGCGGTCCGGTGGCCCATCTTGGCTATTTTTATGAAGAGTACGTGAAACGAAAAAAATGGATCGACGACAAAACGTACGCCGATCTCGTCGCCCTTTGCCAATTTCTCCCCGGCCCGGCCAGCAGCCAGATCGGCATCGGCATCGGGCTGATGCGCGCCGGCCTCTGGAGGGCGCTGGCCGCTTGGCTTGGGTTTACATTGCCGTCGGCGGTTGCGCTTAGTTTGGTTGCCGTCTGGCTGCAACATGCTTCTTTGGGAGAGGCGGGCTGGATGCACGGCTTGCTGTTGGCGGCTGTCGCGGTCGTCGCGCAGGCGGTATGGGAGATGGCGCGCAAATTCGCTGCCGGCCGCTTGGAGGCCACGCTTGCGGTCGCAGCGGCGATCGCTGCGCTTCTCATGCCGGGGCATGGAGCCAAGTGGCGGTGATCGCTATCGCCGGAGCCATCGGCGCGGTCGGACGGCGCCAAACCGTCACGCCGTCTTCCGTAGGCATCACGCCTTTCATTCGCCGTTCCACCGGTTTTCTGTTGCTTTCCTTATTTGCTGTGCTGCTTATCGCGCTGCCGCTTGCCCGCGCTTGGATTCATTCACCGCTTTGGGCGCTGTTTGACAGCTTTTACCGCGCCGGGGCGCTCGTGTTTGGCGGCGGGCATGTCGTGCTGCCGCTTTTGGAAGCGGAAGTGGTGCCGCAAGGGTGGGTCACGGCCAGCCAGTTTTTAGCCGGCTACAGCGCCGCGCAAGCCGTTCCAGGGCCGCTGTTTACCTTGGCTGCGTACATCGGCATGGCTGCGTTCGGCTGGAAAGGCGCGCTTGTCGCCACCATCGGCATTTTCCTCCCTTCATTTTTGCTTGTGCTCGGCGCGTTTCCGTTTTGGCACTGGCTTCGCCATCAGCCGCGCTTCCAAGCGGCGCTCGCCGGCATTAACGCCGCTGTCGTCGGGATTTTGCTTGCGGCGCTGTATGATCCGATTTGGACAAAGGCGGTGAACGAGCCGGCTGATTTTACCTTTGCCCTCAGCGCCTTTCTGTTGCTTGCGGTCTGGAAGTGGCCAGCGTGGGCGGTTGTTCTCGTTTCCTTCGTCGGTGGCTGGCTTCGCGCGCTGTTCGGTTGATGGGGAGCGGCTAACGGACAGAGGGCGGTGGTTGCGCTTCAGAGCCGATTCTCTATCGATCCACGTTCACTCGCTGACTTTCGAAGCCTGACAAAGGCTCGTGCGCTCGTCCCTGCCTCATGGACGATGATGGAAAACGAAAAGCCGATGCCACAACGTTTCCTAACGGGGCGACAAGACGGGGAAGCGGCCGGCTCCTTTTCATCGCTTTTTTCGCTCCCAGTTCGGCAAAGAGGAAGAGCGTATTTGGTTTGATTGGATCTATGTTCAGCAAAGAGCATAGAGAAAAAGGGGGAAAAGACGGATGAAGTGGTTGTGGATGACGATGGCGCTAGCGGCTGGGATGGCCGTCTCCGTACAGGCGGGGGTGAACGGCGGCCTTGGCAGGCGGGTCGGGGTGCTTGAAGGGGCGTTCGTTTCGTTTTTCATCGGAACGATCGTCTTATTTTTCGTGCAGTTGTTTTTCGGAAAAGGCGAGCTCATCGCCATGTTTTCCGTGCCGAAATGGCAGTTGATGGGCGGCATTCTTGGCGCCTTTTACGTGTTTGTCATGGTGCTCATCGTTCCGAAACTTGGCGTTGCCAATTCATTGGTGGCCGTGATCGCCGGACAGCTCGTGATGAGTTCGCTTGTTGACCATTTTGGGTTGTTCGGCGGACAGCGCATCCCGTTTGACCTGACGCGCTTTGCCGCCATGGGGTTTCTGTTTTTGGCGCTGTGGCTTTTTTTTCGTAAATGAACAGCAGGATGGGCTAGGTAGGTTTCATTTTCCCATGATCCGCTCATACTAACAACAGCATGATCGACTGAAAAGAAAAGGAAGCGGATCAAAGTGAAACAAGCATGGCGCATTTATGTGAACGATTTGAAACATCTCACGACCAACTGGGTCGCCGCCATCTTGGCTCTCGGTCTGATCGTTCTCCCATCGCTTTACGCTTGGATCAACGTAGAGGCTTCGATCGACCCTTACGCTCATACTGCGTATTTACCGGTCGGTGTAGTGAACGAAGACCGCGGGGCGGAGCTCGCCGGTCGCCGGTTTCACGCTGGCGATGAGATCATCCGTACCTTAAAAACGAACCATCAGTTAGGGTGGCGATTTGTTACGCGGAAACGAGGAATGGAAGGCGTCCGCAGAGGAGCGTACTTTGCGACGATCATCATTCCAGCTGATTTCTCCGCCAAATTGGCAACCGTAGTCGAAGAGCGTCCGCAGAGGGCGGTGATTTACTATTATGAAAATGACAAACAAAACGCTATCGCCCCCAAAATCACCGAACGCGGAGCAAGCACGTTGTCAGCGCAAGTCAGCGATGAATTTGCAAGAGTGGTGAACACCGCGTTGTTTTCCTTGTTCCGCCAAGCGGGAGTGACGCTGGAACAGCAGCTTCCCGCCATTCGCCGCGTTGAGGCGCTCGTTTTTCGTCTCGAACGTGAATTGCCGGTGATTGAGCGCCAATTGGAAGCTTTGGATCGCGATGTAAGGGAGGCGAGAGCATTGATTCGTACAGGGCGCGAGCTTCTGCCGGACGCCAAAATCGCGGTGCAATACGGTTTCGAATGGATGAACCACATTGAGAAGATGTTCACGCAAGTCCGGTCTTCTTTTTCCTTATGGGAAAAGCCGGTGGAAATGACGGTTCAGACGCTCCGCTCCTTTCCTCTTTCCTTTGCCGAACAGACGACGCAGCTTCCCGATACGCCGGAAACGCGGGCGCGCTGGGCAACTCTTGTCGAACAGGCTGCCACAGACGCCGACTCGTTGGTTCAGCGGTTGCGTCGAATATTGCGAACGTGGGAGGGGGCTGTCGAGCCTTCTTCGCTGCAACTTGTCGAGCGCGCCGTGAGCCGTATCGAGCGGACATTGGCATCGGTTCAAGAAACTGCCCGACTAGTGAGACATCATCCGACAGATGCGGAAGGACAAATCGATGAGCTGCGTCAACAACTCCATTCATTGGACGCGCAGGCGCAGCAACTTGATCAAGCCTATCGCCAACGGTTGTTGCCGCTATTGCGAGCGAAATGGAATCAAGCGGAGAAGCAAGTGCATCAGGCGAAGCAAACTCTCCTCCGCATGAATCAAGAGTTAGATGAAGCGAAGCAATGGTTGGCAACGACCGACCGTGATTTGGCGGCCGCCCAGCAAGCGCTGAAGACTGCCCGCGCTCAATATCCCTTTCTTTCCCGGCAAGTTCGCGAGCTGGCCGCTTTTCTCTCAAAAACAAAAAGTGAAACGAATATCGATGAACTGATTCGCCTGTTGAAACAAGATCCTCGGGCGAAAGGAGCGTTTTTAACCCATCCGGTTGATGTGCAGACGTTCCGCTTGTTCCCGTTGCCGAACTACGGTTCAGGCATGAACCCATTTTACACGGTGCTGGCCATATGGGTAGGGTGTTTGTTGCTTGTTTCCGTCTTGTCGACCGAACCTTCTTCGTTTTCGGAAGCGCATGAGCGGGAAAGATATGTCGGACGGCTGTTGACATTTTGGACGTTGAATGCTTTGCAGGCGATGGTCGTCACAGCGGGATCGGCGTTTGTCTTGCCGAATATTTTCGTCCGTGAACCAGGATGGTTCATGGCGTTTGGTCTTTTGTGCGGCTTTGTCTTTATGGCGGTAGTTTTTTCGCTTGTCTCCTTGTTCGGAAATGTTGGAAAAGCGATAGCGATCGTGCTGCTCGTCTTGCAAATTGCCGGGGCGGGAGGCACGTATCCGGTTGAGCTCGTCCCTCCGTTCTTTCAACGGCTCACCCCTTGGCTGCCGTTTACTTATGCCATCGATTTTATGCGCGAGGCAGTCGGTGGGATCGTATGGGAAAATGTCGAGCATGATGTCAAGCGGCTTCTCCTATTTGCCGTCGCCGCGCTTTTGGCTGGACTTTTACTGAAAGGGCCATTAGGTCCATGGATGCGCGCGCTAAAGGAAAAAGCCGTTCGAAGCGGGCTGTTTCATTGAAAATTTTTGTTCCTTTCTTTTGAAAGCATCTGCTACAATAGAGGGGGAGAGCGTTGCTCCATTCTCAGTTGCCCCGCGGGAGCGACAGCTTGCAGCAATAGTATGGCTGTCGCACGATGGAAGGGCGTTCGACGCGGGGGAAAAGGGGAGAGAATCATGTTGATCCATCGACTGCTCGGTTTCGCGCTCATTTTTTTTGCCATTTCGATGTTGGTTGAGCAAATGTGGTGGGTCGGGGGCATTTGTCTCCTCATTGGCATCGGAATGACCGCGAAGAGTTTCGGTTATGGAAAATGGAGGAAGAAGAAGCATACATGGTAAACAGCGAGAAGAATATGCATCAACGAAAGTGGAGACAGCATGATGGGCCATTGATAAAAAAAGCGGAACAGTTTATTACGGCAAGCTATCGGGAGCTTGGAAAAAGTGAGAAAGAAATGAAGCGGCGGTTGAACGAAATCCGTTGGGAAGTGGAACAAACCGGCACATATAGCCATACGTACGAAGAGTTAAGCTACGGGGCTAAGATGGCTTGGCGGCATAGCAATCGCTGCATCGGTCGCCTGTTTTGGCAATCGCTCCATGTCATTGATGCGAGAGAGGCAGCGACTGTTGACGAGGTGTTTTCTTATCTGTTCCATCATATTGAGTTTGCGACCAATGGGGGGAAAATCCGGCCAGCGATCACGATCTTTCGTCCAAATGGGGAAGTGCGCATCTGGAATCACCAACTGATTCGGTATGCCGGTTATGAAACTGAAGAAGGGATGATCGGCGACCCATCTTCCCTCACTTTCACTCGCGCCTGTGAACAGCTTGGGTGGAAGGGGGAAAAGACGCCTTTTGACGTGCTGCCTTTGGTGATCCAAGTAGGCGGCCAACAGCCTGTTTGGACACCGATTCCGAAAGAATTGGTGCTGGAGGTGCCAATCGAACACCCAGAGTTTCCGTGGTTTCGCGATCTGCAGCTAAAATGGTACGCCGTCCCGATGATTTCAGATATGTGTCTAGAAATTGGCGGCATTAGCTATATGGCCGCACCGTTTAACGGGTGGTACATGGGCACGGAAATTGGCGCCCGCAATTTTGCCGATGACAATCGCTACAACATGCTTCCGAAAGTGGCCTCTTGCATGGGGCTTGACACCAGCTCGAACGCATCATTATGGAAAGATAAGGCGTTGGTCGAATTGAATATCGCTGTTTTATATTCCTACAAAAAGGCGGGCATCAGCATCGTTGATCATCATACCGCCGCGCGCCAATTTCAGTTGTTTGAACAGCAAGAAAACGCAGCCGGGCGCCATGTCACCGGCGACTGGACATGGCTGATTCCGCCATTGTCTCCGGCGACAACGCACATTTTTCATCGGTCGTATGACAACACGACCATGTTGCCCAACTTTTTCGATCAAGATCGTCCATATGAACCACAAAGGGGAGAGGGACAATGACCGTCATCATCCGCATGCGCAACGTGTCATGGATGCGGGGGACGCGCGCGATTTTGCATGAAATCGATTGGGAAATGAAAGAAGGCGAGCAATGGGCGATTCTTGGCCTCAATGGCTCCGGGAAAACATCGCTTCTTAACATCGTCACAGGCTATCAATACCCGACGCGCGGGGAAGTGGAAGTATTAGGGTATCGATTTGGACAGGCGAGTCTGCCGGAGTTGCGACGGCATATTGGGTTTGTCAGCAGCTCGCTCCTTGATCAATTTCACGACACGCTGCAGACCGAGACGGTTGAAGATGTCATCCTCAGCGGCACGTTTGCGACGATTGGTTTGTATGATGCTGTCACCGATCACGAGCGGGCGAAAGTGGAATCGTTCATGGAAGCGTTCCGTTTGCAAGCGGTCAGGGGAAAACCATACGGGACGCTTTCCCAAGGGGAAAAGCGGAAAGCATTGATCGCTCGAGCGTTGATGGCGAACCCGAAGCTGCTTATTTTGGACGAGCCGACCGTTGGCCTTGACTTATTGGCGCGGGAAGACATTTTATCCTTGATGACGCAAATCACCGCCCGGTCGTGCCACGTGTTATACGTCACCCATTATATTGAAGAAATTGTCGAATCGATCACCCATGTGCTGCTTTTGCAGGACGGGCGCATCGCCGCCGCGGGACGAAAAGAGGACGTATTAACCAATGAACGGCTTTCCGAAGCGTTTCGTCTTCCGATTCGTGTTCATTGGGAACACGGCCGGCCGTGGGTATCGCTGGGACGTTGAAGATGGATGGACTACTGGCTCCCTAAGGTGCGAAGACCATATCAGGAGCCCCTCCAACCATAAAAATGCGAAAAGCATGTAACAACCATCTAGTTACCTGCACGATCATCCAGTTTTTCCTTGCCGGAAGAGTTGATGGAAAGATGGACGGAAATGTTTCGAATGGTGTTTTTCTTTAATGGGATGAGGCCGCTTTGTTCCCGCTGCTTCCATTGCTGAACATTGTGTCGGTACAATTGATCCGATACATTCAACGTGTCAATGTTTCGCTTGATCCCCCATTCATATGCTTGTTGGATTTCCTGCTTTGACCGTTTGCGCCTGGCTGCGCTCAGCCAATAGCTGCCTGACATCCATCATCAGCTCGTTGATGTGATCATACGGCGCATCCAGCTGCAACATTTTCCGCAAGATCGCCCGAGCTTTCGGAGACAGATCCAGCTCTTCCTCCCAGCTTTTTTCCTCCTCGCTCGTCGGTTCGTAAGCCGAATATAACAAGAATAAGGTGAAATGCCCCAGTGCATAAAAATCGCTTCGCGGATGCGGTTCGCGCCGCAGCCGCTTTTCAAGCGGATCGTCGTCGCGCCATTCCGCTGATTCGCCGATATAGCACGCCAAGCCAAAGTCAATGACAAAGACGGTTCCTTGCCGCCAAATGATGTTCGGAATGCGCAAATCGCGATGGACGATGCCCAAAGCGTGAATGAACCGTACAACGTCAAGCACATCAAGCAACAATCGAAACGCGGTTCGTTCCGTGTACGTGACCCCGCGGTGAAAAATGTGATCTTCCACCGTCTCCCCGTCGATATACTCCATCACGAGGTAGGGCTGTCCGCGTTCCACAAATCGGTCATGCAGCATCGGAATTTGCGGGTGGCGCAAGCGCGCGAGCATTTCGGCTTCGCGCTGAAGCAGGCGGCGGCCGTCTTCCCCTTTTGTCCGCCGCGCCTGTTTGATGACGACAAGGCGCCCAGTGTCATGATCGCGCCCTTTGTAGGCGATGCCGTAGCTGCCCATCCCGAGCTCTTCGATCACTTCATAGCGGCGGTGAACGATCTCACCGCTTCGATGCGGCCGGTCAAACCAGCGGGCGACGAGCGGGTGGCGTTCCATGAATCGCTTCATCAGCTGCCGAAGAAGCTCGAGAAGAAACTGCCGCTATGATGCTTCTTTTTGTAATGGTGATGACCGTACTGGGACGGGTGCTGGTGCGAATGATATTTCGGGCCGTAATGGTGGTAATCGCTGCTGCTATAATGCTTTTTATAGTGCGACGAGTGATGATGCTGGCCCAACAACGCTTTGAACAACTTCTTTAACATCATGATCGCTCCTTTACAGTAGGTTTTACTTATATATACGGAACCGCAAAAAGAAAGTTTCGGTTGCCGATCGCTCATTCATCCGCCCGCGTTGTGAGAGAGGGAGGCCAATCCGCTTCAGTAGGCAAATCCATCGAACCGCAGCAGCGATGCTCCGCGCCATTCGTTTTCGAATAAGAACCGCCAGCGTTGGTGCGGCTGGCGGTTCGTTCGGCGCTGATGTTTTTTCCACCACGTCTTTCGGCAGGGAGGCAAATGGTTTTTCGCGCTTATTCTTTGTTTTCAAGCGCCTGCTTGAGCAATTCTCCGAGATTGGTGCCAAACGATTCGTTCGTTGCGCTGTATTTTTTGAGCAGCGCCCGTTCCGTTCCTTTCGTGGTGGTGCGTTTCGTTTCTTCCGCTTTTTCCACGACGTTGCACGGGCGGCATTGGAAATAGAGCCCGGCTTTCCCTTCGTGCATTTCCATGCGCCGATGGCATTGTGGGCAGCGGCGGTTCGAGAGCTTCGGGTCGCGCCTCCGCCGGTAGCGGCATGATAAATTCGAGCAGACGAGCATCCGCCCGTCTTTCGTTTTCCGCTCTTTTAAGAGCGCGCCGCATTCCGGGCAAGTGAGCTGGGTAAGGTTCGGCGCTTTGTATACGCGCTCGCTCTGCTTGATTTCGGCGACAAGCTGCTCCGTCTGCCGGCGGATGTGGGCCAAAAACTGTTTCGGATTCCCTTTTCCGCGGGCGATGGCCTCGAGTTCCCGCTCCCAGCGGGCGGTCAACTCCGGCGATTTCAGTTCCTCATGGACGAGCTCGATCAGTTGTTTTCCTTTTTTCGTCGGATAAAAGCGGCCGTCTTTCCGCTCGACGACTTCCGTTTCGACGAGCCGCTCGATGATGTCCGCTCTTGTCGCCGGCGTGCCGAGCCCGTATTTCTCCATTTGCGCGAGCAAGTCGGCCTCCGAGTAACGGGACGGCGGTTCGGTGAACGATCGTTCCATCTCAAGCTGCACCGGTGCGAGCGTTTGGCCTTCCGATAGATGGAATGGTGTCGGTTTCACTTCTGTTTCTTCCTTGCCAAGAACGGTTCGAAACCCTGCGTTGACGACCGCTGTTTCCCGGGCGACAAACGTCTCGCCGGCGATTTCGAAAGTGGCGGTTGTCGTTTCATATTCATACGGCGGGTAAAAGAGCGCCAAAAAGCGGCGGGCGATCATGTCATACAGCTTGCGCTCATCGGCCGACAGCTTCCCGAGGTCGAGCCGTTCATCGGTCGGAATGATGGCGTGGTGGTCCGTCACTTTGTCATCTTGAAACACCCGATGGGCCGCTTTGACCTTGCCCTTGGCAAGCAGCGGAGCAATGATGTCCTCATACCCTGATTTCATCGCCGAAAGCCGCTCTGTCATCGTCGATGCCATGTCGCTTGGCAAATAACGAGAATCGGTGCGCGGATACGTGACGAGCTTGTGCTGTTCATACAGCCGCTGCAACACCGAGAGCGTCTTTTTCGCCGAAAAGCCAAACCGCTTGTTCGCCTCCCGCTGCAGCTCAGTCAAGTCATATGGCAGCGGGGCCGGTTCGCTTTTCCGTTTCCGCTTGACCGATGTGACGCGCGCCGGCTGGCCGTTGAGACGAGCCATCAGCCCGTTGGCCTCGTCTTGATCAAACAGCCGCTTCCCGCCGTGCCGTTCCCATGTCGCCGTAACCGAACCGATGCGGGCATGAATCGTCCAATACGGAACGGGCACAAACGATTGAATCTCCCGCTCGCGTTCGATGATCATCGCCAGCGTCGGCGTTTGCACGCGCCCGGCCGAGAGCGGGTCGTTGTATTTCGTTGTTAGGGCGCGCGTCACGTTCAACCCGATCAGCCAGTCGGCTTCGGCGCGGCAGACGGCTGATTCATACAGGCGGTCAAACTGCGCCCCGGGCTTTAACTGGCGAAACCCGTCGCGGATGGCTTGATCGGTTTGCGACGAAATCCATAAACGCCAAATCGGCTTCGTCCAGCCGATTTTTTGCAAAATCCAGCGCGCGACCAGCTCTCCTTCGCGGCCGGCGTCGGTCGCAATAATGCAATCTTTCACATCGCGGCGTTTGGCCAAATGTTCAATGGCGCGAAACTGGTAGCTCGTTTGCCGGATCACTTTCAAGCCCATTTGTTTCGGAATAATCGGCAAATCCTCGAGCCGCCACGTTTCGTATTTCCGGTCATAGTCTTCTGGCATTTTGAGTTCGACCAAATGCCCAAGCGCCCACGTGACGATGTAGCGCGGTCCTTCCATATACGATTTATGCGTTTCTTTGCAGCCGAGCACGCGGGCAATGTCGCGGGCGACGCTCGGCTTTTCCGCTAACACGAGCGATTTCATAAAAAAACTCCTTTCTGTCGTCTCCCACTGAGTGCGGTCTGTTTATTAGTATAATGGAAGAAAGAAAAAGACGCATCCGCTAGGCTTGGTTCCTAACGAAACGATGTGGCAAGCTTGTCCATACTTTCTGCACATGTTCAAGGTAAAATAGAAAAGGTGAAACGACCATGCCGTTTTGATCGATAAGGAGAGAATCACGTGCGAAAGCTTTCTTGGAAACTTGGCCTGCTGTTTTTTGCCTTTGTTTTGGCCGTGGAACTGGTGCTGTTCATTTCCCTCTATGCGACGCTTGTTCACGCGCGCATCGAGGAAGAATTCGCGCAGCTTCTGGCGCGGGGAAACAGCCATCGCAATGTGCTGGAAAAAAATTACGATCGCACAACGGTTGAGCATGTTGTTATGATGGAGTCCGAAGCTGAAACCGATGTCGTCATTACCGATGCTAGACGCCACATTGTATCTGCGTCTAGCGGCATCGTCCCGTTTGCGAGGCAACTGATTCCGTTGACTTACGGGCGCTCCATTCCCCGCGAAGGCATGATGGTCGAAACCGATTGGAAGCGGGCGTCTCATATCGCCGCTGTCAGCCCGATTCAAATCAAGGGCGAAACAAGAGGATATGTGTATATGTTTCAAGACACTCGCTCGATTCGGACGATGGTATATAAACTGAAGCATCATTTTGTTGTCGTCGGTGTGCTGTCCGTGGCGATTACGATGATGACGATCGCCTTTTTCTCCCGCGCCATCACGATGCCGCTTCTTCGCATGAAGCGGGCGACCGAAGCGCTCAGCCGAGGCGATTTTTCCGTGCGCGTCGAAGTGAAAGGAGACGATGAGCTGGCGCAGTTAGGCAAAGCCATTCAAACGCTGGCGAACGATTTAGCGTATTTGAAACAAGAACGGAGCGAATTTTTAGCGAGCATCTCCCATGAATTGCGCACGCCGCTGACGTATGTGAAAGGGTACGCGGACATCGCTAGACGGCCGCACCTTGCCGAGGACGAGCGAATCAAATACGCGACGATCATTTATGAAGAGGCGGAAAAGATCGAAAAAATGGTGAAAGACTTGTTTGAACTAGCTAAACTCGAGCGGCACTCGTTCCAGATCGAAACGCAACCGACCGATCTTTGTTTATTTTTTGCCAAACTATGCGAAAAGCTGCGCCCGGCGTTTCAGGAAAAATCGCTGTCGCTTGTGTGTCAGTGCCCCGGTTCGGTCACAGCGGAGATCGACCAGGAGCGGTTTGAGCAAGTGATGATCAACGTGCTCGACAACGCGCGGAAATACGCGTTTCCTGGCACAACGGTGGAGATTGCCGTCTATCCGCAAAAACGCGAGGTCGTCGTGGCCGTTTCCGATCAAGGGGTCGGCATCCCGCCGGAAGACGTGCCCCGGATTTTCGAGCGGTTTTATCGGGTTGATAAATCGCGATCGCGGACAAGCGGCGGGACCGGACTCGGTTTGGCCATTGCCAAAGAAATCGTCGAGGCGCACGGGGGAACGATCGCCGCTCGAAGTGAACAAGGAAAAGGAACGACCATCCTCATGACGCTGCCGGAGGGATGACGATGTATACGTTGTTGTTGGTCGATGATGAAGAGCGGATGCTGGATTTATTGGAATTGTATTTAGCGCCGAACGGCTACCGCTGCGTGAAGCGGCGTTCGGGCGCGGAAGCTATTGACTATTTGCGGCATCATCACGCCGATTTGGTGCTGCTCGATGTGATGATGCCAGAACTCGACGGATGGGAAACGTGTCGCCGCATCCGCTCATTTTCCGATGTTCCGATCATGATGGTCACCGCCCGCGACGAGCCGACCGATATTGTCCAAGGATTGAAAATCGGAGCGGACGATTATGTGACGAAACCATTTCATGAAGCGGAGTTGCTTGCACGCATTGAAGCGGTGCTGCGCCGTACAGCCGGCAACTATTCCGCCATTCGCGCGGCCGGGCTTGTGTGGGATGAACAAGAACATACGGTTCGCTACGGAGAAACACCGATTGCGCTGACACCGAAAGAGTTTGCCATTTTAGGGCTGTTGTTAACACACCCGAATCAAGTGTTCAGCCGCGGGCAAATCATTGCATCGCTATGGGGTTATCTCGCTGACACAGAAGAAAGAACCGTTGACTCCCACATGAAAAACATTCGGGAAAAATTGCGTAAAGCGGGGTTCCCCGCGGACGACTATTTGCAGACGGTGTGGGGCGTTGGCTACAAATGGAACGGGCACAAGTCATAACCATTTTCGAAAAGAGAGGCGTTTGGGGCAAATGGAAGAACGGATGATTGAGTTTCTTCAAGCATACGGCGAAGCGGCGTACTTCTTGAGTCTAGCCTGTAATGTGACGATCAGTGTGCTCGAGGTCGTCCCAAGCGCCTTTTTGACTGCCGCCAAATTGACCGTTTTTCGGGTTTTGGCCCGGTTTTTGGACCGTGCACGGCCGCCGCTTTTTGCCCAATCAAGACCATCTCCATAAAATCTGCACAAATGTCGGGTATGCTAACAAGGCAAGGAGGGTGAAAACGATGAAAAAATTAAAAATGTTGCTAGGGACCACTTCGGTTATGGCAGCGCTCTTGTTATCCGCCTGCACCGGTGCAGACGACAACCAAATGTCAAAAGAAAATACGGCTTCTCACACCGGTCATGAGGGAATGAACCACTCGGGTTCAGGAGAGGTGCCGGCTGGATTGAAGGAAGCGAAACAGCCAGCCTATCCGGTTGGAAGCAAAGTCATCATTCACTCCGACCATATGCCAGGGATGAACGGGGCGGAAGCGACTGTTTCCGGGGCGTTTAACACGACTGTCTATACCGTGACGTATACGCCAACAACAGGTGGTCCTCCGATCAAGAATCATAAATGGGTCATTCACGAAGAAATCGAAAATGCCGGTGACAACAAGTTCCAGCCGGGAGACGAAGTCGTCTTGAGTGCCGACCATATGGAGGGGATGAAAGGCGCGAAAGCCGTCATCGACTCCGTCCAACAAACGACGGTGTATATGGTCGATTACATCGATACAAAGACCGGCGAACAAGTGACCAACCATAAATGGGTGACCGAAGATGAACTGTCGCCGGCGAAATAAGGAATCGACCTTGGCGTCATCCGCACAAGCAAGGGGTTCCGAAGCGGCGAGACGCCCCTTTTCCATGATTCGGTGCACCAACATTGTCCATTGCACGGCAGGGAGGGCCTTAGGGGCATCCCTGTTGTTTTTTATGGGCATCAAGGTAGAATGACATCAAGCGTCTTTTCGATGGCAGAAAGTGTGAGCGAGAAAATCCTCCTCTTTCGGAGGAGGAGAATATGAATAGGGAGAGAAAAACGATGAAATGGTTTTGGCTGGGGGCACGGTTGTTTTGCCTCGGTTGGTTCGTATACGGGGCCGCGGTCAGTTTGTATCGTTTATGGGCCGAGCGGCGAGTGGATGAGCAGGCGCTGATTTTGGCGTTTGGCATGGCGGTCGTTGGTTGGCATGGGAGAAATGGCGGGAGACCAGCGGGGAACGATAAGAGAACAGGCGCCGGCCATAACGGCACAAGCACCTGTTTTCCCGCACTCGTATTCAGGACGATTGTTCATTGGTGTTTTGTTCCGACCGCCGGCTTTGCTTTTCTTTGCTCGCCCCATATATCGACAGAACCGCCAAGATCACAAGGCAAAGAACCGATCCGATTCGATGATCGCGCTGAAATAAAAAGCTCACCCAAATCGCGCCGAGCGACACGACGGCGATGATTGTCGTGTACGGAAATGCTTTGACGCAAAAAAACGGATTCGTGTCGTAATGCGGCCGCAGTTTCAGTTGGGCCGCGCCGATCATCATCCAGACGATCAGCACCGTAAACCCAGGAATCGCCATCAACTCGCCGATGATCCGCCCCGGCGCCAAGTACGCGCCAACGACTCCTAACGCGATGCAGACGGCGACCATTCCCATCCCGTAAAGCGGAACCCCGTGTCGCGTCGTCCGCAACAAGCGGCGGCTCGCTTCTCCTTGCTCAGCCATCGAAAAGAGCAAGCGAGACGTCGCGTACACCCCCGTATTGGCCGCCGATAAGACGGCCACAAGCAAAACAGCGTTCATCACATGGGCGGCGCCTGGAATGCCGGTGGCCTCGAGCACTTGGACGAACGGGCTGTTTTCCGCTGATACGGCGTTCCATGGCATGATGCCGCAAATGATGGCGATCGGCAGCACATAAAAGCCGATGACCCGCCATATCGTCGTTTGGATCACCCGCGGCAGCACCCGGTCGGCGTCTTTCATCTCCGTCACCGCTACGCCGATCAGCTCGGCTCCGCCGTATGAAAACATGACGACAAGCAAGGCGCTGATCATGCCGACGATCCCATGCGGAAACCAGTCGTCGTACGTCGCATAACGGCTCCATGGGTTTCCGTCCGCTCCTTCAATCACGCCGAACCACATGCCGGCCCCAAGCAAGATGAACACAGCTAGCGCCGCCACTTTCAACCCGGCGAGCCAAAATTCTGCTTCCCCATAGTAGCGAACCGGAAACAAGTTCAGCGCGATGATAAACAGCGCGCAGCTAAGAGCGAGCAGCCAAAGCGGCACCGCCGGCATCCAATAGCGCAAAAAACTGCCTGCCGCCAGCAGCTCGACGACCGTGACCAACGTCCAGTTCGCCCAATACAGCCACCCGACGAGAAACGACCAGCGAAAGCCGAATGCCCGGCGGATCAAATGTTGAACGTTTTCGCCCGGATAGGCGATGGCCATCTCCGCTAAGGCGGCCATAATGAGAAACAACAGCGCGCCGCCGAGAAGATACGTAAGAACAACGCTCGGTCCGGCCATGTGAATCGTATCAGAGCTCCCTTTGAAAATGCCCGTGCCGATCATGCCGCCGAGCGCCATTAGCTGCACATGGCGGGGCAACAGCCCTTTTTGCAATGAGGGGCGGGAATGGTTCATACAGACACAACCTTTCTGACACAAAGCTCATTCTATGATGCGCTTTTTTACTTTGCTGCTTTTTTGCTTTTATGTAGTTAAGTAAAAAAGATAGTTTTAGAATATAATAGTTTTGTTTTTCTGTCAATGGTTCGCGAAAAAACACGTCGTCAATGTGGAAATGTTTTGTTATACTGGAAACAGGCTTTGAACTTGCGAAAAGGAGATTGGTAAGATGCTTGGCAACAGCGGTAAACTGATTTCGGAAAAAGCCATCACCGTGTGGCGGTGGACCGGAGCGTTGGGGGCATTGGTTTCCGGCGCCGTCATTGTTGGAATGGCGTGGATACTGGCGCGCTTTCATGCCCCAAAATGGTGTTTGGGGATGTTAGCCGGCATCTGGTTGATTGAAGTGGTCTTAGGGGTGGGATGGGTGCCTGTGCTTCGCCAGCGCCGTTGGCGTTACGCCATTCGCGAAGAAGAAATCGACATCGAGCGCGGGGTCTGGTCGACGAAGCGAACGCTTATTCCGATGACCCGTGTTCAGTATGTCGATGTGCGGCAAGGCCCGCTCCTGAAGCGGTATGGACTGGCTTCCATCGCTGTGTTTACGGCCGCGGCTGCTCATGAGATTCCCGCGCTGCCGGCGGACGAAGCCGAACAGCTTTGCCGTTTGATCGCCGAGTGGGCGAAGGTGGCGGATGACAATGACGCGTAAAACAAAACGCCGCCTCCATCCGATTGCCATTATGGCCGGGGTGGGAAAAGAATTGAAAAATATGATTGCTCCTCTTCTTGTCATCGTGGTAGCCGGCAGTCGCCATGGGTTTTCGTGGAACGATATTCTTGTGTCGTTGGCCGCCCTCATCTATACGCTCGTCATGGGCGTTCTTTCTTGGGTTCGTTTTACATATGAGTGGGATGACCGTTGCTTGGTCGTTGAAGAAGGCGTGTTTGTCCGCAAAAAACGTTCCATTCCGTTGGAGCGCATTCACGGAATTTCCATAACGGAAGGAATCTGGCAGCGCATCGCTGGAGTGGTTCAAGTACACGTAGAAACGCCGGGGAATGTTCCGGGAGAAGCAGAGGTCATTCTTCGCGCCATCGCCCGAAAAGAAGCTCGCGCTCTGCAACAATGCGTGGAACGAGCGAAAAACAGGAATGGACACGTCAATGAGCTGGAAACAGCCGCCCATCGCCCGCCGTCCCCGTTGTTTACGTTAACGATGAAAGAAATTTGGATCGCCTCATTGACAAGCGGCGGGGCGCTCGGCGTGGTCGCCGCTTTATGTGCGTTTTTGTCGCAATTTAGCGACTTTATTCCTTATGAGGCGCTTGTCCGTGATATTCAGTCAACATGGAACGGACACGGACGGTGGTATATTGCTTTATTGATCTTGTCAATTCTCTTGGCCGCCTATGGGGTAGCCATCGTGCAAAATATGATCCGGTACGCTTCGTTTGTCGTGCGGAAACAAGAAGATACCATTGTGATTGCTCGCGGATGGTTGGAACGAAAAGCAGTGTCTGTCCCTGTTGACCGCGTCCAAGGTGTCGTCATTCATGAGAGTTGGCTGCGACGTTTTTTCGGATACGCCTCTGTATCCATTATTCATGCCGGCGGGGCGCTTGATGGCGGACCATCAGGGGAAGTCGTTCTTTGTCCGCTGGTCAAAAAGCATCGCATCGTACCGATTGTTCAGGCTTGTTTGCCCGAGTATCGCCTCGATGTGCCACTTTCGCCGCTCCCTCGGCGGGCAAAAAGCCGCTACATGCTTCGCCCGCTTTATTGGTTGACGATTCCAGTTGGAATGGTCGCGTATATGGAGCGTCCGTGGGGAGCGGTCCTGTTGCTTGTGCTGCCGCTCGCCGCATGGATCGGGGCGCGGCGCTACCGAGCCGCCGGCTGGGCGCTTTCTTCGAAGCAGCTGTCTCTCCGCAACGGCTGGTTTCGGCGAACGACCGTGCATTTGTTCAAGCGCCACGTCCAATCGTTGGAAATCGAAACGACATGGTGGCAACGAAAAAAACAGTTGGCGACGATCTCGGCTTCCGTCATGCCGATCGGCACCTACTCCCGTGTCGTGGATGTGGATGAAGAAGATGCCGCTTCGATCTATCGCTGGCTGCAAAGGGAAAGGGGCAACGAAACGTAATGAAAGCCTTTCTTCATGCGTTCATTTTTGCGTTTGGGCCCATTTTGCGGCAGCGTGCATTTTTCGTATCACGGGTTTGCTTTGAGGGGTTGTTTGGCCGCCTTGATGGCAGCGGGGAGGGCTGCGGTGGATGAACCGGATTTCCACGCTCGTAATCTGGGGAGTGGCCGGATACATGCTCGTTGGGTTGTTTCACGGCTAGGCTCCTGCGGTCTGCATGATGTTTCCTTTGCATGGCTGGCAGAGGAAACTGTGAACATTCTAACCTCCTAAACCGCCCCTGTTGGGCGCCAAAAGACTTTCCGCTTGTAGAAAAAGGGGCTGTTTCTCGAGAACAAACGATCTGGTACAGAAAAAAGGGGGAAGGACATGGCAACAGAACATGAATTCCGCCGACGGATCATCGAAAAGTTCCATGGGCAGCGCGATCTGCCCTCCACCCGGGGACGAAAATCACCGCTCGCCGGCGTGGGGTTTTTACAAAAAGAAGATTGATGTTTTGCGGCAAAGTTGAAGAGGCGGGGAGTGTCCCAGCCTCTCATCTTAACTATTGCAATATTTTAGCCTTTTTGAGCAAGGATAAAAGGCGCCATTTGTTACTTTTGTTGTCTTCTTCATTTAGCTGTTCGTTCTCGTCAGTGATACTCTCCTGTCGAGCCGTTTCGATGTTAGGGAGAGGATGACTTGGGAGAAGAGAATCGGCGCTTGTATGGGCGAGCTCAACTGACTCTTGTGCTGAAAAAGCGGATGCATGCACGCTATTGGGATTAGGTTCCGGTTGAGCAATAGGATCGGCCGATTGATTTGGCCATAGGTTGGACTCATTTTGCTTGTTTTTGAATCCTTCCTGTGATTCGACTTCTTGATGGTGTGCCTGTCTCGCTTCCGGTTGTGTCTGGATAGTTGCAATGTTTTTTTCTGCTTGGTTTTCGTTTTCTTCATTATTGATTCGGAGTCTGACGCTGGCGGGTTTCCAGTCATCCGGCCGCCCTTCTTCCCATTCCGATGAATCCTCCTCTTGGATCATTACATCGTTGAGTTCCCAGACAGACTCGATCCCATTCTGATCATCGATGAAAAAGTAACGGGCCAAATATTCATGAAGTGTATCGATGGATGACGCTGCTAAGATGGCTGGATTGGAAGACTTGTCATCATCCTCTTCCGACGGTTTCTGCCGAGAGGGCTGGCGATGGTGATGAGAAGGATGGGATTCAATTCGTACTCGTTTAATCTGACTCGATTTCTGAGGGGATAGATGGGCCGTTGGCGGATGGAGTAAATGATGCTCTTTCTTTTTTGTAGGTGAGACAACGATTTGTTGTTTCGTTTCATCAATGAATTGCTGCAATTTTAAAAAACTGTTGGCTGTTGACATAGAATTGTCTGCATTCTTTCTAACGTCTGTCTGTTTCTGAGAGTCAGACGTTTTCATTGGTTTCTCATCACAGGGTGCTTCATGTTGGGACATAAGCAAGTGCACCGCTTGTGATAACAAAGCCTTTAATTCATCCATTTCTTTGTCCGAAGACTCTTTGATATTCAGGCTCCATTGTTCTGTAAGATCGGAAATTTGTTTGGATAGGTGGTCAATTTCCTTTGAGAAGCGGGAGGTCTTTTCTAGAATGGATTCCAGTTCAACTTCTTGATTTAAAATATGTTTTTGTAACACCAGAAGGTCTTTTTGCTTCTCTCGCGCCAGTTCAGACAACTTTTCCTCGATGCTTTGCAGTTTCTTGATTAATGTGCACACTTCCTCTTTTAGTTCATCTGTTTCCCGTTTTTGCGTGAACCAAGCTTTTTTTAGTTCTTCAACGTCTCGCCAAATTTTATCGTTATTTTCTTTCAAAAAACCGTAATCTGTTTCCATCGTCTCGATCCTTTCTATGCAAGATGTAAATGATTGTAAGGTGGATTGGAACGAAAGACATTCCTCTACCCATGAGCGTTGGGCAGAGAGTTCATGTTCAAGCGACCGCCGTTGTTCCTCCATGCTGGTTTTTTCCTTTTCCCATTCGGCTTGTTTTTGCCTCAACACTTCTGCCTCTGCCATTAAAGATTCCATTTTTTGTTCATAAGCTTGGGCCTGTTTATGCAAGTGCACTTTCTCTTCTCTTAATTGTCCCACTTCATCGCGCAATGAGCGGTTTTCTTGCTCCAGTCTTTCCAACGCGGTTGAGAGCCGTTCGATCTCAGCGTTTTGCATGGATAGTGCATCCTGATAATACTGGCATTTCTCGTTCAGCTGGTTATTTTCCATTATGAGCTGGTTGATTTGCTCGTTCAGGCGGTCAAGTTGTTGATTCGATCCTAGTGAAGCGAGCAGGGCTTTGTATTTTCTGAGTTCAGATTTTAGGTGGATGATTTTTTGTTCTAATTGAACGGTTTTATCCTCTCTGCCCATCCCTTCACCCCCTTCCTTCTTCTGTTTTTTGGGAAAAACGCCCGTTCCTTAATCAATTATATGCAAAACAGCTCTAATGATGACATAATGTCTTTTGGGTAATAATTTAATAAATGGGCTATAATACCATAACGATATTTATTTAGAAACATACTATAGAGTAGCCTGAAAAAATGAATGAAAGGAAGGTTATTGTGTATGCCCATTAATTTAGAGCAATTTGCTCAACAATTTGATCGCGAATGTATCCAAGTTTGTAAGGTATACGACTGGACGACACACGTCGTGCAACTCACTCAAGATATTACCTTTACTTTCCCAGCTGGTTCGCTGACGGGTATTACTGTCTCTCAGGTGAACTGTTCCTTAACCCTCTTAGAATGTACAGAAGATGCTCCACGACGCGATATTGAGTGCGTGGTGGGGGATCAACCGGTCACATTGCAGGTGGTTACATTAAGCAAAACCATTCAAGTTGTTTTAGAAGTGGTGGGAACCAATGCAGTTGGCACTCAAGTCACGGTGTTAAGCAACCCGGCATTGATCACAACCAGCGAAGAAGTAATTCTTTGTGCTCCAGAAGGCACAACGGTGTGTTGCAATGCTACGCAAAATACATTTAATATTTGCCGTGTCGGTGCCTTTACCCAAAATGGAGATACCATCACAGCCACTATTTCAGTAAGAATTTGCCAAAGTATTGTAGTGACCTTTGAAGTCATTTTAGAAGTGGCCGCAAGATTCTGCCAGCCTCGTCCGGAAATCATCTGCGAAGAAGAATGTCCTGTGGATGTCTTCCCGCCGCAATGCCCAGCTGTCTTTCCAACGATGATGTAAACAGATGGTTTCTTTTGTCCCACAAAAAAGAGGAGATCACTCCTCTTTTTTTATACATATAACATTAATAAAAGGATCGTTACACACAAAAAGTTTCATGCTCCATTTTTGCTCTCCATTTAGACATGAGAATAGGCAGTGTACACATTGATGGAAAAGGGGGAATAAGATGAGCAGTGTAGCGGAAATGGAAAGTAAAATCCAGGCCATCGAGAAGGAGCTCCATCTTGTCAAACAAACGTTAAAAGAGATGAAAAATTTGCCTCAACAGAACAAGCATGATGGAATTCAAGCCATTTGTTATTTCACGTATTCATTATTGCTTCCGAAAGCAAAGGGACATAAAGGGACGGTCGCGGCGAACTTCATCATTCGCAATATGGGTTCGAACCCGTTGGACCATCCTTTCATCTGCTTACGGGTCACCCCAAAGGAACGCATCGCTTTGTCAGCAAAATTAGGGGAAGGGATTCAGTATGACCAACGTATTAATCCGTTAGTAATGGAATCGTGGAACTATATGAGTGAACAGGCGGAGCAAATGGTGGAAGAGAAAGGGGAGTTTTGGTTAAAGCCGACTCGAGCATCACGAATTGAACCGGGGCAAAGCCTTTCATTTTCTAATTTCCAATTCCAACTCGAAATGGGGGAAGGACCAATGACCTACAAAATGGAAGGCTTCTTCTTCTGCCAACAGTTTCCCCAAGGGGTTCGAGCATTGAATCATATTATCATTCATCTTTGACTTGCTCCATCTTACACGGCAGGGCCGATTTGGCTGCCTTGATTGATTCGTGTTCCATAAATTGTTCGGAGCAATAAAGCAAAATCAAGGGGCTGACCCAAAAGGTCGCCTTCTTTCAAGACAGGCACAACATACCGTGTATCGTGCGGCGGAAGCAGTCAGTACGTATATATAGCGACGAAAGAGGGCGTCCCGGTCCTTTTG
>JAAROH010007820.1_pt1 | contig 30369 bp, 26 predicted proteins | sample 7248631 | NCBI WGS metagenome assembly JAAROH01 (sample SAMN09772309, study PRJNA484901) | compost metagenome | isolation source: Vermicomposting unit | place: India | reverse complement strand
CGATAGCGAATTTGCAAACCGATTTTCCGAGTGGTGATGCTTTCCAAATCTCGGAGACGGAGGGCGAAGCTTTATATATATGCTATAGAGCATATAGAAAATCTCGAGCCCTACGACACCAAGATTTGAGCATAAAGCTTACAAAGCCTATTTGTATATTCACAACGCTTAAGAGGCGCAAATCTTATGGCTTTGCTTTGCTGGATGCTTCATTCAAATCTTTCGATAATTAGCTATCGCTTTTGTTAATATGCTTGTAAATTCCAAAATGTAAAGTTCAAACCTAGCGATAGGTAAATCATCCCCCATCTTCTCAAAAAAACTAGAGCTACTGATTAACAGTAGCTCTTAATATGCTATGAAGCCTTTTCTCCATATAGGTCTTCTACAACCTTATCTAGCTCCAATCTCTGCAAGAAATCTACAGATGGCTTACCAGTTTCCATATCCCAATTCAATTCTTCAAAGAAGTTGCGGGCAAGTTTATCCAAATCAACAGTAACTCCTTCAAGAGGACCTGCAGTCAAAGGTGGCTTGCCTATAGCCCTATCAGATATGGTAAGATCCTTAGGCGTAATTCCTTCTCTTAAGTTGAAAGCATGGCGCATGGTGTAAATGCGTAGTCCTATATTGTAGCTGTCCTCTTCTTTAAAGGTTCTGCCTGTAACAGCTTCTATATATTCATATAGGACTTCTGGAGGTACAGCAAAGCTGCTGAACATGCATATACCAGAGCTGTTCATCACTTCAGTAAAGGTTGTGGCACTTACATCTATAGGTCCTGTTCCATTGTAATCATATTTATCTCCTTGATATTCTCCTGTCATCTGAAGGTTTCCAGCTCCACCTTTAACATGTCGTCCAGGGGTTGGGTCATACTTATATGTCCTAGCCAGACCTGGTGCAAATCTTGGATCGTGCATTGGGAGCTCAATTCCCGATGCAGTTTGTAAGTACTCTTCTCCCTTTCCAAAATATTTGGCAGCATACTGGGATCCATTTGCTAAAATGGCTCCAACTCCTTCTCCCTTTGCCATCTTCTCCATTAGGGCTACTATGGCTTCGCCATTGCCCCAAGTCAAATCTATTCCATCTAGCTCTTCCCTAGTCAAAACCCCTTCGTTATAGCATTCCATAGCCCAGGCTATGGTCATACCTGCTGATATGGTATCAAATCCGCTCCTGTTGCAGATTTCATTGCACTTAAGTATTGCATCCATATCATGGCATAGAAGTGTAGAGCCGAAAGCTGCAGCTGTTTCATATTCGGGGCGTTCTGTTTCACCTAAAGGCCATTTGCCGTCGTTAACTTCCAATTCAGCACCACAGCCTATAGGACAGTTGAAGCAAGCATATTTTCTTACCTTGTATTTCTCCAACTTGTCAGCCCCTACTTTTTCAGCATTCTCCTGGCCAAAATCAGCAACTCCAACTCCACCCCAGTTTTTAACTGGTGAGTCCCCACTTAAAGCTGAAGCAGTTGTAAGACCTCCTGTACCGAGCATCCCAAACATCTGAGCAAACTTACTTTCCCTTACATTGGCTGCCACCTTTTTATTTATTTCCAACAACCTCTCTGGATCTGCTACCTTTGCTTCTTTAGTCCCTCTTACAGCAATAGCCTTTAATCTCTTTGATCCCATTACAGCTCCTCCGCCGCCTCTTCCAGGGGCTCTATGGCCATCATTTATTGGACATGAGATAAGTGCTTTCCTTTCACCTGCTGGTCCAATGGCTACAACTCGAACTTTCTCCTCCCCTGTTTCCTCCTTAAGAGCTTCCCAAACCTCTTTAGCATCCATTCCCCAAAGATGGGTTGCATCCCTAATCTCTACTTTGCCATCGTTGATCCAGAGATATACTGGCTTTTCTGCTATACCCTTTATGAATACTGCATCATAACCTGCTTTTTTAAGCTCTGGGCCAAAATATCCGCCAGAATTAGCATCATTCCAGCCGCCAGTTACTGGTGACTTATGCACAATAGTGTATCTACCACCAAATAAAGCTTTAGTTCCAGTTAATGGACCTGTAATAAATCCCAATACATTTTCCGGTCCTAAAGGATCTGCTCCTTTTGGCATCATATCATACAGTATCTTTGAACCTATACCATATCCTCCAAGGAATTTCTCTGCCATATCTTCTGTTAGCTCTTTTTCCTCAATGACGTTGTTGGAAAGGTCTACAAACAGCATTTTACCAGCATAACCGCCTAACATATGACTTCCCATCCCCCTTTATTTTTTTCTATCTTTGATCTTTGACATCCTTTAACCGCCTCCTAATGGATGGAGGATCAATACTTCATCCCCATCTTTCAATATGGTATTCCTATCAGCTTTTGAATTGTTTACTAAAAAGGTTGATGTAGATAGATATTCTAAAGGTGCTTCAATTTGGTCCTTAATTAATTGGATTAACCCTTCAATAGTGGTTCCTTCTGCTAGCTCCATAAATTCAGGCAAAGGAGCTTGCCCAAATCCAAAATATTTTAGCTTAATCTTCACAGAGTCCCCCCTTTTCAACTGATAATCATTGCAAGTAAGATTGAGAATTAAATAACAATATTTTCGAAATTTTCCAAATATTCATCTTGCTTGTTGCTATATACCCAATGAAAACACTATTAATCATAAATTATATTTAATGGCTTATACATAATGATGTGAGGCCCAATGGGTGGATAATCAAAAACTTCCCCATGAGGTCTAAACCCTAATTTTTCATAATATCCTTTTGCATCAATTCTTCCTATACACCACAGTAATTCTACGCGTCTATCTCTTAGGATATTCTCAGCAAAACTCACAACTAACCTCCCTGCACCTTTTCTGCGAAACTCTTCTAAAGTGGCCATAGCTCTTAACCTATATTGAACTTTTTGCGGAAATTCATGGTAGTTTTTCATACAAAATGACCCAATTGAGATAAGCTTGCCTTGATAAAAGGCTCCCACATGGAAGGCTCCCTCTTCATGATCTGTGGAATACTTACAATCCTCTATTGATTGATTAGGGCGGAGAATGCTGTGCCTAAGAGAATAAGTCATCTCTGGTGTTATAAGTTTAACCTCAAACATATTCACACGCTCCTATGAAATATTTTAATTAAAATATAAAACATCCCAATTTAAAAGGAAACAAAAAATGCTAGTAAATAAAAAAACTGGTCTTAAAGACCAGTTTTTTCAAGGGATTAATACCATCCTCTTAACTTCATTACTTCAGCTACTTTCTTAACTGAAATCATGTAAGCAGCTTGTCTTAATGTGCAGTTTTGCTCTTCTTTTAGATTCCATACATCGTTGAATGCTTGAACCATCTTAATTTCTTGTTTTTCTTCTACTTCTTTTTCTGTCCAGTAGTATCCTTGTAGGTTTTGTACCCACTCAAAGTATGATACAACTACTCCACCAGCGTTAGTTAAGATGTCTGGAGTAACAGGAATTCCTCTTTGATTTAATACTTCGTCAGCTTCTGGAGTTATTGGTCCGTTAGCTGCTTCGCAGATCAATTTAGCATTTACGTTTTCTGCTACTTCTTTAGTTATAGCATTTTCCAATGCAGCTGGAATTAGTATGTCTACATCTAGCTTCCAGAATTCATCAAGAGTAATCATCTTAGCCTTTGGATAGTTAACTAGGTTTCTATGTTCATTCATGTAAGCTAGCATATCTTCAAAGTCTAATCCATCTTCATTGTAAATTGCATAAGTACCAACTGATGGTGCCCACTCTGCAACAGCTACTACCTTAGCACCTTGTCTTTGAACGTTCTTAACAGTGTAACGACCTACGTTACCAAATCCTTGTACAGCAACTTTAGCACCTTTCATATCGATGCCGTACTTCTTAGCTGCTTCTCTAGCAATTACAGCAACTCCAAAGCCTGTTGCTTCGTTTCTTCCTTCTGAACCGCCCCATGCTACTGGCTTACCAGTTATAACTCCTAATGCGTTAGTTCCAGTAAGCTTGTTGTATTCATCAACCATCCAAGCCATAACTTGTCCATTAGTTCCTACGTCTGGAGCTGGTATATCAACTTTTTCTCCTAAGTATTTATATAGACCTGCAATATATCCTCTTGAAAGTCTTTCTAGTTCTCCTTGTGATAGAGTCATTGGGTCAACTGCAACTCCACCTTTTCCTCCACCATAGGGTAGTCCCATAACTCCGCCTTTGAAAGTCATCCAAATTGAAAGAGCTTTTACTTCGTCTAAGCTTACATCTGGATGGAATCTAACTCCACCTTTTGTTGGTCCAATAGCGTCATTGTGTTGTGATCTGTAACCTTTGAATACTTTAATGCTTCCATCATCCATTTTAACAGGGATGTTTACTTCAATAACTCTTTGTGGCTCTTTTAATATTTCATATACTGCAGGGTCTAATCCTAATCTGTCGCAAGCAATTTTAACTTGCATCTGCGCATTCTCTAATGGATTTAACTTTTCATTCGCCATTATAATACCTCCTAACTTTTTTTAGGGAAACCTTTTCCCAGCCTATAAGTGCTAATTGATTAACAAGATATTAGCTAAGATAATTCTATCACTGTAATCGATTTAGTTCAAGTATTTCCAATTATAAAAAATATTCTTAATATTTCTGCTCATTCTGCATATTCTCCAGTTCTTTTTCCATCTTATAAGAACCTTACCCTATATGTTAAAGGCTGTATTTAGCTCCCCCTGGTTTTAATTCCTCTCAATTTGTTAAATTATTATCATATTTATCAGCTTATTTTAGCACTTCTTTTAATGCTGATAAGAATTTTTCAGTTTGCTCTATGGTACCAGTACTTACTCTAAGCCATGTATTCCAGCCCCAAATATACCCTGCCTTAATTACTATACCTCTTTTTAGCAATTCTTCTGATACAACTCTGGAATCCTTGCCAACGTTAACAAATATGAAGTTTGCATTAGATTTCACATATTCTAAGCCTAGCTCTTCAAAGGTTTCTTCCATCATGCCTAAGGATTTATAGTTTAGTTCCACAGTCTTTTTAATATGCTCTTCATCCTGCAATGCTCCTAGAGCTGCAGCTTGAGCTAGCCTATTGACGTTAAAAGTTCCCTTTACCTTGTTCATTTCCTTAGCTATTTCATTAGATGTAATAGCATAACCTATACGAACTCCTGCAATTCCTGTTACCTTTGAGAATGTTCTGAGGATTATAGTATTTGGCCTTCTCTTCAATATATCAATTGTCTCAGGATAGTCTGGATTTACCTTAGCAAAATCATAATAAGCTTCGTCAAATACTATTACCACATCTTCAGGAACGTTATCTGCAAGATACTCTACTTCCTCTTTTGTAGCTATATTCCCAAGAGGATTGTTTGGATTGCATACATATATTAACTTGGTATTTTCGTTTATGGCTTTTATGAATCCTTCAAAATCCTGCTTGTATCCTTTAAGAGGTACTGTTACAACCTTTCCTCCCATATGGGATACGTGAATGCCTAGTATGTCGAAGGTAGTATTAGCTGTAATCACTTCATCATCAGCGTTTATGAATGTCTCTGCAATTATCTCAAGTATTTGCTCTCCGCCGTTTCCTACAACGATGTTATCAGGTTCTATATCATATCGTCTTCCTAATTCCTTTCTTAATTCAGATGCAGTAGGATCAGGGTATATGTGTATGTTTTCTAGTTCCCTTTTTACTGCTTCAACTGCCTTAGGTGATGGTCCTAGTTGGTTCTCGTTGGAAGCAAGCTTCACAACTTCTTCTATTCCGTATTCCTTTTGTACTTCTTCAATTGGTTTGCCTGGTACATAAGGTTTAAGATAAGCCAATTCCTTTCTAAATAAACTCTTTGCCATTTTCCCTTCCCTCCCTATGAATTTTTATTGCATATTGGCTGCTGTAGCCAAAACTATGGAAAGATATTTCTCTTCTGAAGAAGATCCTCTTGATGTCAATATAATTGGAACTTTTGCTCCAACTATGATTCCAGCCATCTTAGCATTTCCTGAATATATTAGAGCTTTAGCCAATATATTTCCTGTAGCTATATTAGGTGGTATAAGTACATCTACATCCTCTACAACTGGGCTGTCAAATCCCTTAATTTCAGCTGATTCCCTATTCATAGCTATATCATAGGAAATAGGTCCTTCTACTATGCAGTTTGTTATCTCTCCACTTTCTGCCATCTTCTTAAGTTCAGCAGCATCTACAGTCTCTGGCATCTTAGGGTTAACCTTTTCTACTGCTGCTAATACTGCTACCTTTGGCTTTTCATAGCCTAGGGACAACAATACGTCAACAGCATTTTGTATTATGCCCTTCTTTTGCTCAAGGGTTGGATACATGACCATTCCACCATCTGTGATAGCCAAAAGCTTATGGTATGTAGGTACTTCTAAAACTGCAAAGTGGGTCATAAGCCTTCCGGTTCTTATTCCCCTTTCCTTATCCACTACAGCCTTTAGTAGATCAGCTGTTTGGATTTTGCCCTTCATTATGGAATTAGCCTTGTTTTCATTAACTAGCTCTACTGCCTTATAGGCTGCTTGGCTTTCGTCTTCAATGTCTATGATGAATTCATCCGATAAAGCAAAATTATGCTTGTCTAAAATCTCTTTAATCTTATCCTTACGGCCTATCAATATGGGCTCTACTACGCCATCTTCTTTTGCTTTAAATACAGCCTCTAATGTATGTTCATCATGGGCTGCTACAACTGCCACCTTTTTCTTCTCCTTATAATTAGCTACTTTTCTTATCAATTCATCAAAATTTTTGATTACCATAACATCCCTCCGTCCTACATTAATTAATAAGATTTTATCCAGCAAATTTATCTTTGCTGAATGGCATTTTTATCTTTTGTTTAACAGCTTCCTTCTAATCCAAGTATATCTTATACTAAATGCTAAGACTTCTTCAAGCACTGCAGCTATTAAACTTCATAGCCTTCTTTTACTTGCCCTTTGTTCAAAAACTTGCCTAAAAGTGTGAATACAATAGCTCCTACAATTGAAGGCAGTATCCACCCAAATCCTGCTTTGCCTAGAGGTAATATTTTAACTATTCTATTAAGATTTGTAAGTGTTTTTATTCCTACCATTTGACCAAATAATCCTAGTCCTTCTGTTAGGGATGTTATAAATACACCTATAACAGCTCCCCTATAAGTCCAATTGTCATTGATCTTTTCATCAAAGATGGATAACAATATGAGCACGATTACAACTGGATAGATTGCTGTTAACACTGGTACTGCAATGTTTATAATAGCATCAACTCCAAATAGCGAGATGATAAAGGATATAACTACTGCAACAGATACAACAGTCTTATATTTAAGCTTGCTGTCAGTTATGGTTTCAAAATAGTTACCACAAGTTGATACAAGGCCTGTTGAAGTTGTAAGACATGCTAATGCAACAGCAATGCCCATTGCAATCTTTCCAAAGTCTCCCATAAGCAAGGTTGTCATTCCAATGAGTATTTCTGTCCTTGGAGTTTCTGTTGTATAGAAGTTTCCTACCCTTGCCCCTGCATAAGTTAATCCACCATATACAAAAGCTAGAAGCACAAAGGCAACCATTCCTACTCCAGTACCAACCTTCAATCGGGTCTTTTCATCTTCATACCCTCTTCTTACTAGGTCTGTAATGACTAACCCCGCCATAAGTGCTGCTCCTAGTCCATCCATGGTTTGATATCCCTCTTTAAACCCATAGGAAAAGAGATTAGTTTCATCAGTAGTCATCATAGGACCAGGAGGAGATATAATACTTATAGCTATAATTGCAGCTAAGATAATCAATAAAACAGGAGTTAAAATATTTCCAACATAATCTATTACCTTGCTTGGATTTACTGCTATCCACCAAGTAATGGCAAAAAATATTGCTGATGTTACAAAAATAGGAACGTTTTCCCCAAATACAGGCTGTATAAAGATTTCATGGGTAGTTGCACCAGTTCTAGGAACAGCAAATAAAGGTCCTATAAAAAGAATTGCTAATGTGCCTAATAGCTTTGCAAATTTAGGGCTTACTCTTTTCCCTAAATCATCAGCCCTTCCACCTAACCTCATGGTTACTAAAACCCCAATTATAGGAAGTACTGGATCTGTAAGGAGAAAACCAATCATGGACTGATACCATCTATCTCCTGACATTACTCCTAAATACGGTGGGAATATCAAATTCCCTGCACCAAAAAATATTGCAAACAATGCAAACCCACAAGTTATGATATCCTTCTTTTTTATTCTTTCCATAGCTGTCACATCCTTTCTGTCATTACGTCAAATGATTAAAAATCTATCAACACCATGCCCTATATTATTACTAGCAAGATATATGCCAACAATATAAATTATATTAATAATCTTCTATAAATACTATCTATGCCTATTATTTCGAATTGTCTGAAAGATTTGTTAATATTTTGTCTATCTTTTTCAACTATTTTATATTCCATAATAAATGGGATAAATGGGGAGGGGTTAAATACCCATTTATCCCATTTCTTCCATTGTCAAATATCTAAGAAAACTTCTCCCTTCTTCGGTAATCACAGTTCCTCCTCGTCCTTGGGTTATATTGACCAAGGAATATTCATTGAGCTTGTTTAGCATCTTTCTTACCTGCTGTTCTGTCAAGAAAATGCCCTTTTCCTTTGCTGCTTTAATTATACTTCTCCGTCCAATTCTACGATCGCTAATATAGGCCTTTTCCAGCTCTTCCAATACGAATATATACTTCCTTATATCCTTTCCTATATCCTCTATTAGCTGCATTACCATCTCATTGTTGCTCATATTCTCTTTTTCCGAATATACTTCACCGTAGAAGGGCAAATCATCTACATCTATTACCTGTTTGTTTAAGTTCACAAAATACTCTATATAGTTCTTCAGCTCTCTTACATTGCCATCCCAGCTGTAGCTTAAAAGCATATCCTTTGCTCTGTCAGAGATGATGAAGTTGCTGTTGAATTCCTTCTTAAACTTATCGATAAGATACAATATGTCTTCCTTCCTATCCCTTAATGGAGGTATATAAAGGGGCAGCACATTGATTCTATAGTACAAGTCCTTTCTAAACTTTCCTTTTTTTATGAGCTCCTTTATGTCCCTATTGGTAGCTGCAATTATCCTAACGTCTACATTTATTATCCTGTCGCCGCCTATTCTAACTACTTCCCTTTCCTGTAAAACCCTCAACAGCTTTACCTGAAGGCTCATGGGCATTTCTGTTATCTCATCTAAAAACAGGGTACCCTTATCGGCAATTTCAAACAAGCCAGGCTTGCCTCCCTTTTTAGCCCCTGTAAAAGCTCCTTCTTCATATCCAAACAATTCACTTTCCAGTAAGGATTCAGGAATAGCCCCGCAGTTGACTGCTACAAACTGGTTATCCCTTCTTGAGGAATGGTTGTGTATGGCCTGAGCAAATAGCTCCTTGCCCGTACCAGTTTCTCCAGTTATCAATATTGATGAATTGGATTTAGCCATCCTTTGGGCAATTTCCTTACACCTTTTTATAGCATCGCTGTTGCCTATGATGTCATCAAAATGGTATTTTGCCTTGTAGCCATTGCCTATTAGCTTTTTCTTAAGGATATGCTGTTTTCGCTCAAGGTCACTGTATTTCCTCACTATTGCAATGGCTCCATAGAGCTTTTCTGAGTGGATTAAAGGGGATACGGATACCACCACATGGTAGCCATTTATGTTCACAATCTTCTCTTCTATTGGCTCTAGCTTTTCCAAAGCTTCCTTAAAGGAAATCTGAGGAAAAAGCTCCAGACCATTTTGGTTAATTACTTTATTCTTTTCCAATCCTGTGATGTTCTGAGCAGCATCGTTATATACGAATACCTTTTGAGTCTCATCTATGCCTATTACTCCCGCATCAATGGCCTGCAGCAAAAATTCCAGCTGGCTTTCCCTGCTGTTGGTAATGCTAAAGATTTCTGCCAATCCAAAGTTGGCTGTTTCTACTTCCTTATAGCTTCTTCCTATATCCCTGCTATTTAGCATGGACATGAGATTAAACTTCATCCCTATATCAATAATGGTGTTAAAATCAAGGAGGCTATTGCCTATATTGATTATCCTTTTAGCTGCCTTAGGCACATAATCGGACTGACCTAATATGATTACAATTTTTTCCTTTATCTGCTCCTTATCCAGTTCCCAATAGGATTTTAAATTAAGCCTATTTCCCAATAGCTGATATATAACAGACATTATCTGAACTGTCATTTCAGGGCTTTCATCTACAATTACTACTTCTGTTCCCTCTGGGATCTCCATTAGCTTCTCCAGTCCCCTTTTAGAAAGGGTCCTGTTGGCAAATATTAAGTCTACATCTTCCCTTATATATTTTCTTATCCTTTCAAACATGTCGTAGGAAGGTATAAGCACCACATCCGAATCTATTTCCTCAATTGCTCCATAGCTATCTATATAAACCTTTTTAATATCTATAGCATCTAAAAAGAGGCTTTTTATCTGAGCATAATAGGTATTAACTGATTCTACACTATAGCTTACGATGGTTAAGGATTTCTTCATAGAATGCTCCTTTCCAGAAAATAAAGGCTATTTTAATGCCTTTATTCTACCATTTTAGCAAAAGGAGTTCAATTCTAAATTTTTACAACATTTTTTTGAGATAATAATATTTACATGAGGTAGTCTTTTTGTTAGTCTTATTAATTGTTGGGTATAAATTCATTGAATTAAAAAATGCCCATCCCGATCCTTTTCTTACAACTCCTGTAAAGCGCAATAGGTTAAAAGGAGAAAAATCCTTTTAACCTATTTCTTCTATATAAAACAAAAAACAGATGACTCAAAGTACCTTCATCCTTAAGCCATCTGTTACTTATCCTTACCTTCTAATCCCTTCTAACATAGTCCTTTTTGTTGTTCATAAAGTAAGAAAGGGCAAACAAGGATTCATTTAGATGTACATTTTCTATAATTATATCCTCTTTAACCTTTAAATCCGCAGGTGCAAAATTCCAAATACCCTTTATACCGCTTCTTTCAAAGATCTCAGCGACCTCTTGAGCGCTCTCCTTTGGTGTTGTTATGATACCAATTTCTACACCATTTTCTTTTATAAATGATTCCATTTCATCTACATCTCTTATTTCAATATCTCTTATTCTAATGCCTATAAGCTTTGGATTCTTATCAAACAAGGATAATACTTTAAACCCTGCATCCTGGAAGCCTTTATAATTTGCAATAGCTTGACCTAAATTACCTGCACCAGCAATTACAGCTTTATATATTTTATCTAAACCTAGTATCTTTCCCAACTGACTATGTAGCTCTTCCACGTTATATCCATAGCCCTGTTGTCCAAATCCACCGTAGTTATTCAAATCCTGTCTAATCTGGGAAGCAGTAAATCCTGTCATCCTACTTAGCTCTTGAGATGAGATTCTGGTTATGCCTTTGTTCAGCAAATCTGACAAGTATCTATAATATTTTGGCAATCTTCTGATAACTGTAATGGAAACCCTATTGTTATCCTTATCCATTTTTGCACCTCCCTGTATGAATTTTTTACGTTAATTTTTTGATATGAGACTACTTTATTATAGCATTTATGCGAAATTAGGTCAATTTTGTAGTTTGATAATTAATAAATTAATAATATTATTTATTATTATTACCCATAATAATAACATCAAAACCTATCAGGAGGACTTTTTATGGCAAGTAAAGAACAATTAAGAAAAATAGCTATTTATTGCGATTCCTATACTCCAAGGGAAAAAAATCAATTAAAATCCCAAACAAATGATAATAAATTTGAAAGCTGCGAAAACTGCATCCATTTTACAGGAAAGGGAAAATGTGACTTGGATTTAATTGACAAAGTCCTAAGCAGCTTAGCAATGGAAAACGAATTGAAATCCTAAACAGCCCTTTACTTTAAAAGGGCTGATTTTTTTGTTACAATATATATTATAATTTCACTATACAAAAATTAGGAGCGAGGAAAATGATAATCCTTTCATTAAGCAATGTATCAAAATCCTATGGAATAAATGAAGTACTGAAAGATATAAGCTTTGCTGTAGAAGAGAAAGACAAAATAGGCCTTATAGGCCTTAATGGCTCTGGGAAAACTACCCTTTTTAATATATTGACTGATGAACTAACGAGAGATAGTGGAGATATATACATCAAAAAAGACCTAAAAATAGGCTATTTAAAACAGCACACCAGCATATCCAGTCAAGAAACCATTTTCAATGAATGCTTAAAGGTATTTGAGCCCATAATTCAAATGGAAAAGGATTTGAGGGATTTAGAGAATCAAATAAGCCAGGAAAGCCAAAACGGGCAGACAAAGAAGCTGGATAATCTGATGAAGGAATATGCTCATATGCTAGAGAAGTTCAATGAGCTCAATGGATACGGCTACAGAAGTGAAATAAAAGGAGTATTGAAAGGCCTTGGCTTTTCTGATGAGGATATGAATAAGAAAATAGATATACTAAGTGGTGGCCAAAAGGCAAGGGTTTCCCTTGCAAAGCTTTTACTTACCAAGCCAGATCTAATACTTTTGGATGAGCCTACAAACCATTTGGACATAGAAGCCACCGAATGGCTGGAATCTTTCATCAAAGACTACAAGGGTGCTGCCATTATCATATCCCACGACAGATACTTTTTAGACAGGGTAGTATCCAAGATATTCCACCTAGAGAACAAGAAATTAAAGGTATACAACACCAACTATACTGGCTTTATTAAGCAGAGGAAAAAGGAATTGGAAGTATTGAAAAAACAATATGAAAACCAGCAAAAAGAAATACAAAGGCAGGAAGAAATCATCAAACGCTTCTCCAATTACGGAGACAGCAGATATATAAAGCAGGCTCGAAGTAGACAGAAACTGCTGGAGAAGATGAAACTAGTGAAAGATGTCCCTATGGACAGCAAAAAGGTGAAGATAACCTTTGAGCCTAAGATAATAAGCGGAAAACACGTTTTAGGTGTAGAGAATATATCCAAAAGCTTTGACAATAAAAAGCTATTAGATAGCATAAATTTTAACGTATACAGAGGTGAAAAGGTAGGGCTTATAGGCCCCAACGGCATTGGTAAGACCACCTTGTTTAGAATAATACTTAAGGAAATTTCCCCTGACGAGGGAAATATAATACTGGGGCATGGAGTAAATATTGCCTATTTCGATCAGGAACAGGCCAATTTGAACCTTAATAATACAGTAATTGATGAAATATGGGATGAAAACCCTAACTTAGACCACTACACCATTAGAACTCTCCTCAGCCGATTCCTCTTTATAGGGGATGATATTTTTAAGGAGATTAGCGAATTAAGCGGTGGAGAGAGAAGCAGGCTTTCCCTGTTAAAGCTCATGATGTCTAAGGCAAATTTCCTTCTTATGGACGAGCCCACAAACCATTTGGATATAGATTCAAAGGAAGTCTTGGAGGATGCCCTTATTGACTACAGTGGAACACTGCTTGTTATATCCCACGACAGGTATTTCTTAAATAAGGTTTGTGATAAGATATTGGAGCTATCCAAGGAAGGAATTAAGGAATACCTAGGAAACTACGACTACTATCTTGAAAAGAAAAATGAGTCAGTTGAGGAAGAAGAGGAAGAGTATAAAACAAAGACTCAGCTAATCAAGGAAAGAAAAAAGGAAAAAGAAAGGCTTCTAATGGAGAAAAAGAAGAAAAAAGAAATTAAGGATTTGGAAAAATCCATCGAAGAAAAGGAAGCAGAAATATCCAACTTGGATCAGCAGCTGTGCGATCCTCAGCTATATGAAGATCCTGTCAAAATAGCTCAGCTATCTAGGGAAAGGGAAAGCCTACAAGAGGAGCTGGAATTGCTATATGAAAGATGGATAGAATTAACAGAAACTTAGTTTTCCCTATTTTCTTAATATTTATTCACATTATCCACAAAATTATCCACAAAATGTTGTCCTATTTTAGGGGATATTATTGAGGATTAAAAACAGTTTCCCACATTATCCACAATTATTCACATAGAATTTTATGTTAACATGTGGAAATAATGTGGGAATTATGTTGGCAATTGTTATATGAGCTCTAAATTTGGAGCTACGCTTAAATCCAGGTCTGATACCTTGTTGTTGATAAAGTTAAAGTAGGCAGCAGATCCAATCATGGCTGCATTATCTGTGCATAACTTGATTGAAGGGTATAGAATCCTGATATTCTCCTCTTGTCCTCTTTTTATAAGCAGTTCCCTTAATCCCTGGTTGGCTGCTACTCCTCCAGCTAATACTATCTTGTCTGTCTTTCTCTCCTTTGCAAGCCTTATGGATTTATCCACAAGTACTTCAATTACTGCCTGCTGGAAGCTGGCAGCTACATCTTCAACTCTTATTTCCTCTCCCTTTTGTCTAGCCAGATTTAGGTAGTTTAGCACTGCAGTTTTAAGGCCGCTGAAGCTGAAATCATAGCTATTATTTTCCAGATAAACTCTGGGAAACTGGATGGCATTTGGATTGCCTATCTTGGAAAGCCTATCGATTTCAGGCCCACCTGGGTAGGACAAGCCCAATGTCCTTGCCACCTTGTCAAAGGCTTCTCCTGCAGCATCGTCTCTGGTTCTGCCTACCATTTCATATTCGGTATAATCCTTTACATATACCAAGTAGGTATGTCCACCGGATACAACCAAGCAGGTAAAGGGAGGTTCCAAATCCTTATGTTCAATATAGTTGGCACAGATATGGCCTTCTATGTGGTTTACCCCAACTAAAGGCTTATCCAATGCATAGGCTATGGCCTTAGCGCTGGAAATACCTACAAGCAAAGCGCCTACCAAGCCTGGTCCTCTAGTTACTCCCACTATATCTATATCATTGAAGGTCACATTGGCTTCATCTAAAGCCTGCTGTATTATTAGATTAATGTTCTCAATATGCTTTCTTGATGCCACTTCTGGAACTACTCCGCCGTATTTCCTGTGGATATCTACTTGAGAGGATATTATGTTTGACAGCACCTCTCTCCCGTTTTTCACTACTGCACAGGAAGTTTCATCACAGGAAGTCTCTATTGCTAAAGTTATAATATCCCTATCCATTGTTTACACCTCTTCATATTAAATATCCTTCCACATTATAATTGCATCTTCATTGTTGTCCTGATAATATCCTTTTCTGATACCGTATTCCTTAAAGCCATATTTTCTGTAAAGGGATTGGGCAACCACATTGGATTTTCTAACTTCCAAGGTCATGGCTGTCATGTTTCTGTCCCTGCAAATCTGTATAAGCCCTTCCAAGATCTTGCTGCCAATGCCTTTGCCCCTATACTCTTCATCTACTGCAATGTTGGTAACATGTCCTTCATCTATTATCAGCCATATGCCTCCGTATCCAACTACTTGGCCATCCACTTCTGCTACTATATATTTTGCCAATAGATTCTTAGTAAGCTCTAATAAAAAGGCCTCCCTAGACCAAGGAGGGTTGAAGGACTTCTCTTCTATTTCCATTATTCTATCTAAGTCAGATTCCTTCATGTCTCGAATGATTACATCCATCAGTTATCCCTTTCTTTCTTTATTATAGTCCCTTTGGGCTTGAGACTGGCGAATATATTCAGGCACTAATGAAAAATAGCTTTCTAATTTCCCTTCTTCTCTTTTTAACAAGGCCAGTTCTCCAATACTTGCAGCCCTACATGTATTCTGTATAAATGGAGCAAATTCCACTCTATCCCCTAGTTTGTCCTTTATCTTCTCTCTGTGTATATATATGCCATTTCCATTTACTATTATATTGTCATAGTTTTCCTTTAGATGTTCCAATAGTTCATCAATTTCCATTACAGTAGGCTCTTCTATATTATTAAGATAGCCATCTTCCCATTTATATATACCTGTATATACCCTATTTTTTCTTGCATCTATCATGGGGACAATAACGCCACTAGCTCTCACATTAAAGGCCAAGCCTTCTAAAGTGGATACTCCAACTATAGGCTTGTTATATACATGAGCAAAGGCCTTCACAGTAGCAATTCCAATCCTAAGGCCTGTAAAGGAACCAGGCCCTAAGGCCACTCCATATAGGTCAATATCTGATACCTTTAGGTTCAAATTCTCCAAAAGGGTTTTCACCATGGGAACCAAATTTTCCGAATGGCTCATATTTTGATTCAATGAAAACTCCCCTAATAGGTTCTCCTCATCTAAGAGGGCACAGCTTGCCATCACTGTTGATGTATCTATTGCTAATACTTTCAACTTATATTCAACTCCTTAACTATTTGACTGTATCTTTCTCCTTCACCGGAAATGGTGACTATCCTTTCATCCAGTTCCTTTCCTTTTTCAATGTGTATGTGAATTGTGTACTCAGGTAAAAGCTCCTGTATTTTATCTCCCCACTCTACTATGGAAACTCCATGGGAGTAAAAGTATTCTTCAAAGCCTAAATCGTATAGGTCATCTACATCTTCCAACCTATAAACGTCAAAATGGTATACCTTAACCCGGCCCTCATACTCATTTATTAGAGCAAAAGTGGGACTGGTTATGTACTCCTCAACTCCCAACCCCTTACCTATGGACTTGGTAAGAGTTGTCTTACCTGCTCCCAGGTCTCCAGTTAAGGATAAAACATCTCCGCCTTTTAGGATATTACCCAGCTTCTTACCAAACTCTTCTGTATCCTTCAGGCCTTTTAGTACTATTTTAACCATTTAATCAACCTTCCTATACTAAACTAAGTATTATTATACCACTAGTTTTCTCAATTCACAATTAACAGTTAATATGGCATAATTTAGATATGTATACGTGAAAAAAGACAACAGATATATTTACTATACCCTATAAGCAATAATATAATTTATGTAATACAGCTGCAATTCTATAATATTATAAATAAAACTTGCCTTTTAAGTAAGATAATGGATTAGGGGGAAGGGGATAGATTTTTAAATTTAAAAGCTTAAGAACCAAAGAAGAAAATGCAAAAATAATAAAGTACATGTTATTTTTTGCCCTATTAACATTAGGGACTATAGTTAACTTCATAAGGGATTTGTAACATGAAATTTTGCTATATGCCTTTAATAATAAAAAGCCGCATAAATATGTGATAAAAAAAGGGACGTTAGACACGTCCCTTTTATTTACAATTATCTCTTCAATATTGGAGATACCTTCTTATACAATAATGTAGTTATTAATGTAACCATTACTCCCTTTAATATATTAAAAGGAACTACCGAGAACAATATCAAGGTCTTAAAATCCACTACATACTTGTTTACAGCACTGCCTAAAGCCACAATGTCTTCAATTGGCCATCCAAATATTTTAGCATACAGTGGAATCATCACAAAATAGTTGGCAACGGATATAGCAACGGTCATAGATAGAGTTCCTGCAATCATTGCAATTATAGCGGTCTTAAAGGTTTTGTTCTTATGATAGATGGCCCCAGCAGTGTAAACAAATATGCTTCCTACAACAAAATTTGCAAGTTCTCCTACTGCACCAGTTTGTGTTCCTTCGATTATCAAGTTGAGTAAGTTCTTAAGAAGCTGAATTAGGACTCCAGCAAATGGACCTAGTGCAAAGGAACCTATCATTGCAGGTACATCTGAAAAATCAATTTTTAAGAAAGCTGGTGCAAACCACAAAGGAAAATCAAATAGCATCAACAAGAAGGAAAAAGCTCCTAGTATTGATACCTTCACCATTGTCCTTGTGTTTAAATACTCTTTCTTAATCACTTCCATAATAGCGCCTCCCATCATGTCATATTTCTAGGTTCTTCAGGCGCATGGGAGAATATACTTCAAAATTAAAGCCCCGAAGAAATCTTCGGGGCGAAATAAACACAAATAGACTTGTGTAAAATCTTCTCCCATCCAGACTTTCACTGTCGGCCTTGGAATTTCACCAAGTCAACCGATAAAAATCGGCTCGCGGGCTATACCGCCGGTGAGGACTTCCACCTCGCCCTGAAGATTTTCACTAATTTTATTATAATATTAAACTCTATAGTTGTCAATTAAGTTCAATACATATATGCTAATATTATCTCAGAAAGTTTTATCTGCATTTCTTCTACGCTGTGAGCACGGCTTCTACCGCATATTTTTGCACTATTGCTGCAGATAAAGCACTTCCTTTCATCAAAACCCAATTCAGTTCTACTTATCTGAATAATATCATTTTTGTCTCTTACTAAAACATCAATATCATAAATCCTTCCTAGAGGATCTTCTTCTTCCAACTCAATTGTTTTTTTCTTTAATTTAATTGGATCCTGTAAATTTACAACAGAGATATACTCTGGACCAGTAGGAATATTCCATTTTTTTTCAAATACAATGTTACATCCATTTTCCCTTAACATACGTCGTATTTTATTATATCCTCTAGTAAAAACTTCATATATTATTTCATTATTTTTCACTGGTCCAGGTATGTTCAGCTTAAAGGATAAAATAGGAAGAGAATATTCTTTTACTAATTGCTTTTGAACCTTCCAGCGGTTTTCACGAGCTAAAAGCACTTCCTCTAAAGAAGGCTTTTCTCCAAACTCAAATAGGTTTTCTATTTTGTTTCCCTTTTTCATATCTCCTATTCCTTTACTTGATATACTACATCTATTATACTGCCATCCCTATATTGAATCAAAGCAACTATTTTATCCGTATACTCTATTGGATCTGGATTTCCTACAATCCTATAGGCTTCTTCTTTTAACTCTTCAATAGTATATTGTGGAATATCCAATCCTTTAAGTGCATCTATTAAATCCTTTCTTCTTGGATTTACTGCTATACCAATTTCCGTTACAACTACATCAATACTTTCTCCAGGAGTTACTACTGTATTTACCCTCTCTACAATAGTGGGAATCCTTCCTCGAATAATAGGTGTACATATAATAGTAAGCTTTGCAGCAGCTGCAGTATCACTATGACCTCCAGATGCACCTCTAATTATTCCATCAGAACCAGTAATAACATTTACATTAAAATCTACATCTACTTCCAAAGCTGATAGAAGGACTACATCTAGCTTGTTAACAGCTGCTCCCTTATTTCCTGGATTTGAATAAAAGCCAGCATCTATTTCATAATGTCTTGGATTATTTCTAAGAGATTCTATAGATCTCTTGTCAAAGGTTTGAGTGTCAAGAATTGTACCAATTAAACCCTCTTCTAGCATTTCACACATTTGTTGGGTAATACCGCCTAAAGCAAAGCTAGCTTTAACATTACTCTCCTCCATATACTTCCTTAAGAAGCGAGTAACTGCAAGTGTAGCTCCTCCTGAACCTGTTTGAAAGGAAAAGCCATTTTTGAAATAAGGAGAGTTGACAATAACCTTAGCTGCATTTTCAGCAATTAACAACTCTTTGGGATTTCTTGTAAATCTAGTTGCACCTTTTGCAATTCCATCAGGATCGCCTATAGAATCTACTTTTACAACATAATCTACCAATGTTTGAGGTATGCTAATTGGAACATTTGGATAGGGAACTAAATTATCTGTAATAACAACAACTTTATCAGCAAATCTCGCATCTACCATAGCATATCCTAAAGATCCACAGGGAGCCTTGCCAGAGGAACCATTCACATTTCCATATTCATCGGCTGATGGTGCCCCTATAAAGGCTACATCTATGTGTAGCTCTCCCGTCTCTATAGCCCTTGCACGGCCACCATGAGAACGTATTATAACTGGCTTGTCCATTAGCCCTCTTGAAACAGCTGCCCCTAAGTTATCCCTTAGTCCGCTACATGTAATATTGGTTACAACTCCATTTTTTATGTGTTCAATAAGAGGAGCGTGTACATTGGCAATAGAACTAGGTGCAAGGGTTAAATTTTTTATACCCATATTTGAAATCTCTTCCATCACCAGGTTCATTACTCTATCTCCTTCTCTAAAATGGTGATGGAAGGAAATAGTCATTCCATCTTTTAACCCTACTTTTTCTATTGCTTCTCTAATGGAACCTAATAGTTTAGACTCACCTGGCTGTACTGCTACAACTTTACCAGCTGCCCTAGTATATGAATCTCTTCTTGCAAACTCTCCTTTATAGACTCCATATTTATTGGCATATTCATCGGGAATATAGCGTCCTACTTTGTTTATAGCCATATTATTCACCCTCCTTTCTATTGTATAAGCCGGCAGCTTCTGCAAGCATAAGTATTCGTTCTGCCCTTTCCACAATAGGTTTGTCGATCATCTTTCCATTTAAAGCAATAACTCCTGCGCCTTTAGCTTCTGCTTCTTCAATAGCATAAATAACAGCCTTGGCCTCTTCAATTTCCTTATCAGTTGGTGTAAATACTGAATTTACAATTGGTATCTGCCTTGGATGAATAACCGACTTTCCATCAAAGCCTAACTGTTTTATAAATTCTGTTTCCCTTCTTAAAGCTTCATCATCATCTATATCTGAAAATACTGTGTCCAAAGCAGCAATACCAGCAGCCCTTGCTGCATTTACTATCATAGAGCGTGCAAAGAATATCTCTTCACTATTCCTTTCAGGATACCTTCTAGTCTTCATAGCTGTTACATAATCTTCGGACCCTAAAGCAATTCCTATTAAACGTTTACTAGCTGTTGCAATAGAATAGGCATTTAAAACTCCTAAAGGACTTTCAATAGCCGCCATTATACTAGTGGAACCTACTTCCCTTCCACATTCTATTTCTGCTTTTTCTATAACTTCTTCTACATCTAATACATCTTGAGCTGTTTCAGTTTTTGGAAGCCTTATTCCATCAATTCCAGCTCGTACCATTGCGCGAATATCTTCCACACCACCCTTATCCAAGCTGTTGATGCGAACTAAAAGCTCAATATCTCCATAATCTATATTTTTAACGGCCTCATATACTAGGAATCTAGCTGAATCCTTTTCTTTTAATGAAACTGAATCCTCCAAATCAAACATAATGGAATCAGGCTTATAAAGTCCTGCATCCCTTAACATAGATGCATTGCTTGCCGGTACAAACATCATAGTTCTTCTTATGCGTTCCATGAATCGATCACCTCCCAATCGATTTTTTCTGTTTTACCTGCTGCCCTATATATTGCTGCTATTACTCTTGCCTTTATGGTCCAATCTAAAGCGCCTTTATCCTGTACTACAACTTTTGCATCCTCAATTCCAAAGTGCTTTAAAGTATTTTCAACAACTTCCTTTATCCTTCTCCCAAACTGTTTACCAACATTGCTATTTAATTCAATTTCTATTCCCCTACCAGGATTCTTATCTATTAATATCTGGCAATCTGATGATTCTAAAGAACCAGCAATAGCCTGTTTCTTAATTTCAAATTTTTCCACAGTGATCACTCCTTTTTCATCAATTTATTGCGCACCATTTGCCCCTTTGGAGATATTAAATATTCATAAGTTGTATTGGGTACAAGAAGCTTAATTTCTTCTAGCCTCCCTTCTTCTAATAGCTTTCGAACCCTAGAAGCACTAATTACACTACCACCAGCTTTTTTACGGGGAATAACAATAAGCTGGGGATTGCCATCAAATACTTCTGCCATAGATTGGTTGTATATATTTGTAGATAGGGAATAGGGTTCTTCCCCTACATACCTGCGACTAATAGATAGGGTAGGTGCAATATATTTTTTAAATATGATTGCATCTAAAGTGGCGTGTATCTTTGTTACATCAGCGGTTTCCTTTAAAAAATAGGAAGGGAAAGTTGCCATAGATACCATATAATTCCCTGTCCGATGCACATATACATTATCTAAATGGGCTACTCCTTTTTTTACAAGTTCATATCTATCTTCTGCTGGAAATACAGATGCATCTTCAGATAGTACAAACAAATGAACCACATCATTTTCTTTTGCTGCTGTTTCAACTAAGTGTAAATGTCCATTTGTAAATGGATTTGCATTCATTACTATACCGGCAATCTCATTCCCCTCCACTCTTTTTTCCTTTAAAGCCTCTAAAAATTTTGGAAAGCCAAAAACTGCCTTCTCCATAAAAACCAATTTATCTGTAACACGAGCAATTTCTTTAAAACCTAAATACTCAAAGGATTTGCTAGCTGAAGGCTTAGTATATACATAGCAACCAGTATATCCCCTTTCAAAAACTACATCCATAAGATGGGAAATTAAAATGTTAATTGCCCTACCTCCAGTATACTCCTCATCAATAGCAATACACTTTAAAACATTACCAGCAATAGAGCCGGTACCTATTAATCTATCTCTATCATATAAGCCAATGGTATATTCTACATTCTCTTCTATACTTATGCCTGCTCTATATAAAAAAGCCTCCCAAGCCTTCTTATGAGCCTTATCTTTATTTATCCATAGACGCTTTATTTTTAGATCTGTTTCCATTTTAATTCATTTCACCCCACCAACTTCAAAAGCACTATTTATACAAGGGCACCGCTCCTATTACAGAAGCCATAATGATGAAAATAATAAATATACCTAATGCCCACTTACCAGATTGTTTTTGCCATTCTCCCATATCCAAGCCAGTTAAGTTTAATAACAAATATATGAATGCAACTAGCGGACTTAATAAATGGAAGGCTTGACCTAATAAAGATGCAACTCCTAGCTCATGAGCTGTAAAACCATATTTCATACCTGCTTCTGCTAATACTGGCAATACTCCAAAATAGAAGGCATCGTTGGATAAAAAGAAAGTACCAGGAGCTGATAATAAGGCAACAATTAATCCCCAGAACCTACCAAACCTTTCTGGAATTATATTGGTTAAACTTGAAGCCAAAGCATCTGCCATACCTGTACCGGTAAATAACCCCATAAGTATTCCTGCTCCAAGAACTAATATAACAACTTGTACTGCGTCTCCAGCATTCTCTTGGATACGTTCTCTCTGTTCGCTTAAAGAATGGTAGTTAATGATCAAGGCTAAAACAGTTCCTACTAAAAATAGCACAACAGAAGGTAAAGTTCCTAGCACCAACATGACAACTAGAACAATAGTCATTATTGCATTGATCCAAATATATTGAGGTCTTTTTAGATTATCTTCATCTTTATCACTAGAAGCACATAACTCTTCTATTTCTTCTGATGTTAATTGTTGAATTCCAAGGCGCTTTCTTTCTTTTTTGCCCATATAGTAAGCAACAAATATCATGTAAATTACTGAAACAATCATTCCTGGTGCTAAAGATCTTAATATGGCTTGCTCATTTACATCTAATACTGCTATAACACGCGCTGTTGGTCCACCCCAAGGAAGCAAGTTCATAATAGTATTCATGAGAATTACCAAAACCCCAAAATTCATAATACTAAGATTTAGCCTTCTATAGATAGGTAGAAAAGCGGTACATGTAATCAATGTGGTAGTTGTTCCATCTCCATTTAGAGAAACCATAGCTGCTACAATAGCTGTACCTACTAAAATCTTCAATGGATCTCCTTTTGCTACTCTGATTACAAAATTGGTTAATGGGTCAAATAAGCCTGCATCAAGCATAATTGAAAAGTATAGAATAGCAAAAAGTAACATTACTCCAGTTGTTGCAGTATCTTTTATTCCCTGCAAGGCCATTTCTCCAATATTAGTTGGAAAAATACCGATTAAAGCTCCTATAATTGTAAAAATAAACGGTACAAGTACTAAAGCAGTAAAGGGTGTCAATTTCTTTTTCATGATTAGAAACATAAATGTAATTATCATTGCGTAAGAAAAAAATGTTACCATAGAAATCCCCCTTTTGTTCGATTTATTTTTTAATGAATTATATTATAAAAAAGAAAATAATTCACAAATTGAACATGAAAAATCAACTGAATACATTCAAAATTATCCCTATTTTCAAAAAATACACAATATACACTAAAAATACACGTAAAAAAAACCTTCTTGACAAAGTCAAGAAGGTTAAAGAATATTTTCTAGCTTTCCTAAAAATATAGAAACACTTAAAAGATCTGCACTTCCGCCTGGACTAATATTTTTTTCAACAAATAGATGGTTTATTTTGCTTATTGATTCATCTAAATTTTCTTGTGTTAAATTTTCCCTTTTTAAGAAATTGCTTGCCTCTTTTTTAACTAAATCTAAAGCCTCCATTCCACCTCTATAAACAACATTGGAATCGTCTACATTTGCCATTAACATGAATAAAATTTCATGTAAGCGGATCTTTAAACTAAGCTGCTTATTTTGAGAACGCATTTTAGGTAGTATATGCTTCTTAATAATTGGATATCCAGCTTCAGCTTCACCTCTAATACCTTTAAAGCCATATTTCAAATATAACATTTCCCCATGGCTTAGATCTTTTTTGTGGTGAACATCTTTAAAATCTTCAGCAACTAATCCTTTAGTCATTTTTTTTATAAATTGGAATACCTTCTCTGTATCCCTCTCTTCAAAAATTGGAAATTCATCGTTAAAATCCAAATACTCTTGTAAAACTAGTCCTGCAGCTGATAGGAATATACCCATAGAGAAAATTGCTCCTTTATGGCTATTTACATTTTTAGTTTCTTTAAACATCCTTTTTTCCAAATCAATCCCTATAGGTCTAAGCTCCTGAAATAATTCCTTAGGATAACCATCCCATAAAAGACCTTTCAAAGCAAATTTTTGAAAGCCACTGTACAAACAGCTTATACTATCCATCAATGTAAATATATCCATATCCTCATGGGAACCATTATCAACTGGATCTACAAGTCCTGGTTTAGGAAATAATACCGCTTCATATAACAGGGCTTGTTGTGCATATATTGCTAGTCGATGGGACCAGTCTCTTATCTTATGTTTTTTATTGGTTGACTTTTTTTTTAACTCCATTTTCTCCATTTCTTTCAATACATATTGTTCTGAATAACCTAAATGTTCTTTGATAATTGCTTCAAGCCTTTTCTCATCCTTATTTTTCATAGCTTTATAGATCAGCCAGTGCTCATCAAGAGCCTGTCTTCTTCTAGTTTCCCCACTCATGGAAATATCCCTAAAGCGAGCAAGATATTCCCTTAAATTCATGGCGATAGATTTTAATCTGGGCATTTGACTAAAATCATATATCATCTCATTGAACTTAGTAAAAAGCCTAGTAACTTCTTCTATTTGATGGTTCCTGTGTGCTACTTCCGTTTCATTAAGTAATTCTTCCATTTGGCTAAACTGCTCTTCATCCATTAAGTTCATAGCATTAACAGAAGCTAAAACATCTAATGCAACACGAATTTGATAGATTTCTTTCACATCTTCTACTGAAATTTTTTTCACTACAAAACCATATTTGGGAACATATTCAACTAGTTCCTCTTTTTGTAAAAACTCTAGTGCTTGCCTAATTGGTGTACGGCTTATATTCAATCGTTTAGCACATTCTTTTATATTAATTCTCTCACCTGCAGGAACTCGGCCGCTTATTATTGCTTTCCTAATTCCTTCATATACTATCTGATTTAAAGGTTTGTATTGCCCCATATCTGTTAAATTGACAATTCCGTCAATATAGTCTTCCATATTATTCCCCCCACAATAAGAAAGGCCTAGTAATTAAAGGCCTTTCACCTTATGGATTACCTCTTCATCGTAGTTGGTGCGAACTCTTATATAGCCGTTAAACATGCGATTTACCTCATCGTCTCCAGTATCCACCAATAGAGGCTTACCCTTAAGGGAATTAAGCTTCTGCTTTGTTGCAATAACCATTATGTTTTCCTTTCCTACCCTTTTAATTACCTCGCCACTTATCTGCTGATTTCCTCTGCCAAATATATAGCCTTGGCCGCCAACAACAGTTACTATAATCTTTGCCTTTTGTCCTTCTATCAAGTTGAGTATATCCCTTTCATTGGCATCTGCTTTAATAAGCTTTTTATTTTTTACTAGGTCTATTCCTAACAATGTGTTTTCAAGGCCTAATTTATCCATTATATATCTTGTAGTAGTTCCTGAGCCAATTATATAGATTACATCTGGTTCCATGGTCTCTACAATCTTTTCAGCTATGCCATGTAAGGCAGCTTCTTCTCCCTGCAAGCCCCCAAATTTTTGGTCTTGAACAAGCTCCGGTTCAAAAGGCACCTTCATGTAACCATAGAGCTTTGCCACCAGGCTTCCTTCTCTGAAAGCCTCCTCATCTATATCCATTACTTCCATCTCTTTTATATCCAAGTCATTCCCTTGGAAATACTTTAATGCTATTTCCCCAGCGCTTCTTGGATGATTTGCAAATACTCCTGAATGGATTTTTACTCCTGCTGGTATTCCTAGTACTGTTATACTATCTCCAACAGCATTGTATACATTTCTTGCAGTTCCATCTCCTCCTGCAAATAGAAGGAGATCCACCTTCATATTGACCATCCTTTCAGCTGCCTTCTCTGTGGCCTCTGGGCCCTTTACCCCCTCAAGCTCCTCAAGCACTTCCACATTAAATCCTAAATCCTTCGCCACATCCTCTCCCATATCTCCAGGGCAGGTAACTACATGTATCTTATCTTTAAGAGGCAGCAAAACCTCTAAAGCCTTCCTGGCTTTTATGGGGGATTCAGGTTTTGCTCCTAGATCTATAGCTTTTTTCAACACTTCTTCTCCGTCAGTTCCCTTAAGTCCTACTTTCCCACCCATACCTGCTATAGGATTTATGATAAATCCAAGCCTCACTCAACCTCACCTCTTTTCGTAGAATATAACTACTGCTAGACTAATTCATAGATTAAATTGGATTCTGTATCTTCATCATGATTGTATTCGCTTACTGGTCCAGCAGATGGGAAAGTTATGGTAAACTTCGTTCCTTCTCCTTTTTTGCTCTCAACTTTAATTACTCCATTGTGCTCCTCAAATACCCTTTTGGCAATGCTTAAACCAAGCCCTGTTCCTTTATACCCTTTTGTTGTAAAATAGGGTTTAAATATCTTATCAATTAAATCCTCATCAATTCCTTCTCCAGTATCTGATATCTCTAAAACTATCCTATCACCTTCATCATATGTTCTTACAGTCATAACGCCGCCATTTTCCATTGCATCTATTCCATTTAGCATTATATTTATTATTGAATGCCTTAGATCGTATTCATCTGCATAAATATACTTATTAGAGTTCAGCGTGACTACTAATTGCAAATTAGCTGATTTCCCTAAACTGGATGAGGAATTGAATTTATGCTTGATCATATCTATGCTGTTTTTGACTATGTAATCAAATTTGTATACATCCTTTGAATGATTTTTATCTCCTTTCACCTCTTTCTTTATCTTTTCTGTAACCCTTCTACCATCAAAGGCTAATTTGATTACCAGATTGAGACACTTTCTAATTTCATTTAAATCATCAATATCTGCTGCAAACTGGGCATATCCTATTATGGATACTAATAAGTTGTTAATATCATGCACTACCCCACCTATTATATCTCCTGCATTTTCTAGGAATTCGTTTCTCATTAATACCTTATTGTGCTTAAAATCTACTACTTTGTGTTGGCATATGCTGATGAGCCCTTTATGGACCAGCTCTTCTGGCTTAACAGTTTCAAATACGTCTACCCCATCTACTAGGATTAAATCATTTATTTTTAGTATGTAAGTAAGAACGCTGCTATTTATTTCTTCAACATAATACTTCATTATTAACCTAATATCTTTTTCCATACTGAATTCTTTCAATTTGCTAAGCATCCATTCATCTATTTTACTCCAGTTCTTATCTACAGCAATGTATACATTTATCTTTTTTCCACTTCTATTTTCTATTCCCCTTATTTTATCTACAGCACTTTCTATATCTTTAAGAAGGCTATCCACGTCTACCCCTTCATCTGTTAAATATTTATCCCTGTTTATGAATATTAATTTGTTTAAATCAATATATCTTTTTATACGCTCTTCTAAATCGTTTTCTATAAAGGATAAACATCTATCCTTAATATCCATTGAACATAGATATATCAAACCACCACTAGAGCTAAAATGATTTCTCATAAAATCTATGAATCTATCTACTTCATCTTTTGAATAATTAGAGCTAAATACCGCAATAAACCTCTGATTATTAGATAACATTTCGGTTACATCCCACATAAGAAACGCCCCCAAATTACACATCTTTCATACTCAGAGAAATTCTTCTCCTTGTAATATCTACATCTAATATCTTTACTTTAATAATATCACCTACTTTTAGCAGCTCTTTTGGATGCTTGATGTACTCCTTAGAAAGCTGGGATATGTGAATGAGCCCATCCTGCTTGACACCTATATCTACAAACACACCAAAATCCACCACATTTCTAACTGTACCTGTTAGAACCATATTGGGCTTTAAGTCCTCAATTTTGAGGACATCTCTTCTGAAAATGGGCTTTGGCATTTCATCCCTTGGGTCTCTGCCTGGTTTTTTTAACTCTTGTATAATATCCTTCAAAGTCCATATACCTACACCAATCTCTTTAGAAAGCTCTTCTAAATCTACTTTTTCTAAGTCCCTGTCAACTAAGTGTTGAGCAATTTCATAGGATTCAGGATGAACCGCCGTATTATCCAGTGGATTATCCCCATCGGCAATCCTCAAAAATCCTGCACATTGTACAAAAGTTTTAGGTCCTAACCCCTTAACTTTCAACAGCTCATCTCTATTCCTAAACCTACCTCCTTTCTCTCGATATTCAACAATGTTTAAAGCTAATTTATGTGATACCCCTGCTACATATTTTAGCAAGGATGGGCTAGCTGTATTTAGATCAACTCCCACGGTGTTGACACAGTCCTCTACTACCCCTTTTAGTGCATCTTCAAGTTTTTTCTGGTTTAAATCATGCTGGTATTGGCCTACGCCTATGTGCTTAGGATTAATCTTTACCAGTTCTGCCAAAGGATCTTGAAGCCTTCTTGCTATTGATATGGCACCTCTTATTGATACGTCTAAATCTGGAAATTCAGCTTGTCCAACTTCTGATGCCGAGTATACAGAAGCTCCTGCTTCATTTACTATGGTGTAGCTTATATCCCTGTTCATATCACCTATCATTTCCCCTATAAACAGCTCTGTTTCCCTAGAACCAGTTCCATTGCCTATGGCAATTATACTAACATTATATTCATCTATCAGTTCTTTTAATGCTTCTTTTGCTTCTTCAACTTTGTTCTGGGGCTGAATAGGATATACAGTAGTATAATCTAACAGCTTCCCAGTTTCATCTATTACTGCTACTTTACACCCGGTTCTATAAGCAGGATCAATGCCCATGATAACTGCCCCTCTAGTAGGAGGCTGCATGAGCAAGGCCCTTAAGTTCAGTGCAAATACATCTATTGCTTCCTCTTCTGCTCTTTCAGTAAGATTAGACCTTATTTCCCTTTCTATGGATGGGAATATAAGCCTTTTGTAGCTATCTTCAATAGCTTTTTCTATGTACTCACATATATCTGATATGGTATTTTTTATCACTTGAGATTTGATTTTGGAGATTATTTCATCATCAGGCAGGACGAGATGGACTTTAAGAAATTTTTCCCTTTCTCCTCTATTTATCGCTAGAATTCTGTGATTGGGTATAGACTTTACAGGCTCTTTAAAATCATAATACATTCTATAAGGTGACTCCAGCTCTGGGTCAACTGCTTCAACCTTTATTATGCCCTTTTCAAAGGCAATCTTCTTGATAAGCTCTCTATATTGAGGATTATCAGAAATATCCTCAGCTATGATATCCATAGCTCCTTCAATGGCATCTTCCTCAGTAATAACTCCTTTATCTACATTTATATACCCTATAGCAACCTCTTTTAATTTACTTTTATCAATATTTTGACAAATGATTAAATTAGCCAATCCTTCTAGACCTTTTTCCCTAGCAATAGACCCTCGGGTTTTTCTCTTTGGCCTAAAAGGTCTATATAAATCCTCCAACCTTTGGAGAGTTTTTGCATTGAGTATATCCCTTTTTAACTCCTCTGTGAGCTTTCCTTGGGCTCTTATTAAATTTATAATCTCCTCTTGCCTCTTCTTTAAGTTCTTCAGATAATTCAACCTTTCGCTAAATTTCCTCAATACCGTATCCTTTAAGTTGCCAGTCTGTTCTTTCCTATATCTTGCAATAAAGGGGATGGTGTTCCCTTCTTCCAAAAGCTTAATGGTATTTTTGACCTGGTATGCTTCTAAATCGAATTCTTCCATTAATATGCTTGCTATATCCATTCCATCACCTTCAGAATCTAGTAAATTTTTTTACATCATAATTTATATTCGACATCCAACCAAAAAATCCTACTTAAATTTAAAAAAAAAGGTTCTATAATAAATGTTGGGGTGGAAAATAATTTACCCTAACATTTATTT
>JAAROH010007818.1_pt1 | contig 30603 bp, 21 predicted proteins | sample 7248631 | NCBI WGS metagenome assembly JAAROH01 (sample SAMN09772309, study PRJNA484901) | compost metagenome | isolation source: Vermicomposting unit | place: India | reverse complement strand
AGTAATGGAGCGGGATTGATAAAAATCCCACCCCAAATATTGACAAAGAGCCTATAAACTAAAAGGTAGGAACCTGTAATAGATTCCTACCTTTTAGTTTATATATTATTCAGCTGTAGCAGTGCCTTCTTCTGCCATCCTCTTATATTTTTCGTACCTTTCTTTAGCATCTTCTGCTGCTACTTTGAATAGCTCTTCTGCAATATCAGGGAAGGTGCGCTTCAAGGATGTATATCTTATTTCAGATTCTAAGAATTCTTCAAATGGCCTTGTTGGCTCCTTAGAATCTAGTATAAATGGATTCTTGCCTTCTGCTTTGCGTCTTGGGTCGAATCTGTATAGATGCCAATATCCAGACTCAACAGCTCTCTTTTCTTGTTCTATGCTGCTACCCATACCACCTTTAATACCATGGTTGATACATGGTGCATAAGCTATAATTAGTGATGGTCCGTCATAGGATTCTGCTTCTACTAGGGCTTTCATCAATTGATTCATATTAGCTCCCATAGCTACTTGAGCAACATATACATATCCATAGGAAGCTGCAATCATTCCAAGGTCTTTCTTTCTAACCTTCTTACCAGAAGCTGCAAATTTTGCAACTGCTGCCCTTGGTGTAGCCTTAGATGATTGACCACCTGTGTTGGAGTAAACTTCAGTATCGAATACTAGTACATTTACATCTTCGCCTGAAGCTAATACGTGATCCAATCCACCAAATCCTATATCGTATGCCCAACCGTCTCCTCCATAGATCCAGATGGACTTCTTGATTAGATAATCTTTGAATTCTTTAATTTCCTTAAGGATTGCCTTGCCTCTTTCTTCTGCTACATCTTTATCTAGTTTTGGAATTATAAGCCCTGCTAATGCTTTAGACTTCTTAGCATCGTTCTTGCCTTCTATCCATTGAGTGAATAATCCGTTTAATTCATCATCTATATTCAATTCAATGAATTCTTTCATTAGATCTTCAATCTTAGATCTTATCTTCTTAACAGCTACAGCCATGCCGTATCCATATTCTGCATTGTCCTCAAATAGGGAGTTAGCCCAAGCTGGTCCTTTGCCTTCCTTGTTTACACAGTAAGGTGTAGCTGGTGCACTTGCTCCCCAGATAGATGAACAACCAGTAGCATTGGCTACGATCATTCTATCTCCAAATAGTTGAGTTACAAGTCTAGCATATGGTGTTTCACCACAACCAGCACATGCTCCAGAGAATTCTAGCAATGGTTGTTTGAACTGGCTGCCCTTAACAGTAGTATCTGGTATTAGATCTTCTTTTGGCTCTACTTTTTCTATTGCATAATTCCAGTTTTCAGATTGTACTTCATATTGCTCTTCAAATGGTTTCATTATCAACGCTTTTTCCTTAGCTGGGCATGTATTTGCACATACTCCACAACCAGTACAATCAAGTGGGCTTACTTGAATTCTAAACTCTAATCCTTCTAAGCCTTTGCCTACTGCCTTCTTAGTTTCAAAGGAGGCTGGTGCATTTTTCTTTTCTTCCTCATTTAGCAAGAATGGTCTAATTACTGCATGAGGACATACAAAAGCACATTGGTTACATTGGATACATTTATCTATTTGCCATTCTGGAACAAATACAGCTATACCGCGTTTTTCATAAGCTGAAGTTCCGTTTGGCCATGAACCGTCTTCTCTTCCAACAAAGGTGCTAACTGGTAACTTATCTCCTTCTTGCCTATTCATTGGAATTACAACGTTCTTTATGAAATCTGGAACTTCTTTTTCTTCTACCTTTTCGTCTACTGCATTCTTCCAGGACTCTGGAACGTTAACTTTTACTAGAGCGTCTATTCCCCTATCAACTGCTTCATAGTTCATTCTAACTATGTCTTCACCTTTTCTGCCATATTCCTTTACTATTGAATCCTTTAGATATTTAACTGCATCTTCTATTGGAATTACATTGGATAGCTTGAAGAATGCTGATTGCATTATCATGTTAATTCTTCCGCCTAGCCCGATTTCTTGAGCTATCTTAGTAGCATTTATTATATAGAAGTTTATATTGTGCTCAGCTATATATCTCTTAATAGAAGCTGGTAGATGTTCTTCTAATTCATCTTCTGTCCAAGTGCAGTTTAGTAAGAATGTTCCTCCATCTTTCAATCCTTCTAGTATATCATATTGATGTACGTAGGATTGTTTTGAACAGGATATAAAGTCAGCTTCATCAATTAGATAAGTTGACTTAATTGGTTTGTGTCCAAACCTTAAGTGAGATATTGTAACTCCACCGGATTTCTTACTGTCATAGGAGAAGTATCCTTGAGCATACATATCAGTATTGTCTCCTATGATCTTAATAGCGCTCTTATTTGCTCCAACTGTTCCATCGGAACCAAATCCCCAGAACTTGCATCTTATAGTGCCTTCTGGTGTAGTATTGATCTTTTCTTTTACATCAAGAGAAGTGTGTGTAACATCATCTATAATACCTACTGTAAATCTATCCTTAGGATTTTCTTCTTTTAAGTTATCAAATACAGCTTTAATTTGAGATGGATTAATGTCCTTTGAACCTAATCCATATCTTCCGCCAACTATTACTGGCCTTTCATCTCTATTATAGAATATGTTCTTAACATCTAAGTACAATGGCTCACCTACTGATCCTTTTTCCTTAGTTCTATCTAGTACTGCTATCTTCTTTACTGTTTTTGGTAGCACATCAAAGAAGTGCTTAGCGGAGAATGGCCTATAAAGATGTACTCTTATTACTCCTACCTTTTCTCCTTGTTTCATTAAGTAATCAACAGTTTCTTCTATGGCCTCAGTAACGGAACCCATAGCAACTATTATTCTTTCTGCTTCTGGGTGTCCATAGTAGTTAAATAGTTTATAGTCTCTGCCAGTTATCTTATTGATTTCATTCATGTACTCTTCTACTACATTTACAATATTTTCATAGTATGGATTTGCAGCTTCTACCATTTGGAAATAGATATCTGGATTTTGTGCAGTTCCCTTTGTATATGGGTGTTCTGGATTTAAAGATCTCTTTCTGAACTCATTAAGTGCATCATAATCAACCAATTTCTTGAAATCCTCATAGTCAATTACTTCTATCTTTTGAATTTCGTGGCTAGTTCTAAATCCATCAAAGAAATGCAAGAATGGAACTCTACCTTTGATAGCAGATAGATGTGCTACTCCAGCTAGATCCATTACTTCTTGTACACTTGCAGAGCAAAGCATTGCAAATCCTGTTTGCCTTGTAGCCATTACATCTTGATGATCACCAAAGATACTCAATGCATGGCTTGCTAACGCTCTAGCAGATACGTGGAAAACTCCTGGTAAAAGTTCTCCAGCAATCTTGTACATGTTAGGAATCATAAGCATTAAACCTTGTGAAGCTGTAAAAGTTGTAGTTAAAGCTCCTGCAGATAAAGACCCGTGAACAGCTCCTGCAGCCCCTGCTTCTGATTGCATTTCAGTCACTGAAACCGTTTGCCCAAAGATATTCTTTTTTCCACTTGCTGCCCATTCATCTACCAATTCAGCCATTGGTGAGGATGGTGTAATTGGATATATAGCTGCAACATCTGTAAAGGCATAAGCAACATATGCGGCAGCAGTGTTACCATCCATGGTTTTCATAACTTTTGACATATTGGAAGACCCCTTTCTTTGTAGATATTATCACCAGTTTAAGTAAAAACTGAATTATTTAAATCTCCAAAATATTGGGAAAAAAGTTAAGCTATACTTTATTTTACATTTATTATACCTTTAGTATATTAAACTAAATGGATAATGTCAATCCATGGATTGATGTTTTTCTGGCAAACTTAGCTTCCAATATTTCTATAATCTAATTTATGCCTTTATTCCTTCAAGAAACTGGTTAACTTCATTAGTTAGTTGGCCTTTTTCCATATAATTCTTAAGGTTTGTAAGAGTTGTTTCAGCTATTGCTTCCATAGCAACATCTGCAAAATAGGCTTGATGGCCTGTTACTATTACTCTATCAAAAGATAGTAATTTTTCTAGAAGCTTATCCCTTTCTTCCTCTTTAAGGTATGATTTATCCTCATAGAAGTAGCCACGTTCATTTTCATAAACATCTAAGCCAACACCTGCAAATTTGCCCTCTTCTAGAGCTTCAATTAAATCTTCTGTCTTTATTAAGGCTCCTCTTGCTGTGTTAATTAATATAGCATCATCTTTCATCTTGGAAATATTTTCTGAATTAATCAGGTGTTTTGTTTCGGAAGTTAAAGGCACATGTAATGTGATAACATCTGCTTTAGAAAATAACTCATCAAGGCTTACATATTTAATATTGCTATTTATATCCTGGTATATATCGTATGCTATTATATCCATACCAAAACCTTTTAGTATATTAATCATTGCTTTTCCAATTTTTCCTGTTCCAATGACTCCTGCTGTTTTTCCATTTAAAACTATTCCCATTAAGCCATTGATATCAAAGTTGAATTTTTTCGTTCTATTATTTGCCAAATGTACTTTCCTATTAACTGCCAACAATAAGGCTGCTGCATGTTCTGCTACAGCTTCTGGTGAATAAGAGGGTACTCTTAAAACGGGCATGTCTAATTCTTTTGCCTTCTCCAAATCTACACTATCATAACCAGCACACCTAAGTAATATTGCCTTAACCCCCATTTGTTTTAAACTTTCAATTACTTTTCCATTAACATCATCATTTACAAAACTACAAGTTGCATCAAAACCTTTAGCTAAGCTTGCTGTATCAAAATTTAATTGCTCCTTAAAATATGTGATGCTAATATTTAACTTTTCTGATAAGGGTTCAAAATATTTTTTGTCATATTCTTTTGCACTAAAGAAAGCAATTTTCATCATTAGCCCCTCCCCTATATTTTTTAAAAGGAAAAACCATAATTAAATAGGTAAGTTAGTATAATTGTTAAAACTCCCGCTACTATTCCATATCCCAATGATATTGGAACATTGTTTTTAATTACCTTTCCTTCCTTACCTACTAAACCAACTGTTGTTAATACAGCAACCACATTGTGGACACAAATCATATTTCCAGCGGCTCCTCCTACAGCTTGTAGAGAAAGTATTGGAACTACAGGTATACCAGCATGTAAAGCTGCATCAAATTGTAATGGTCCAAACATAACATCAGATACTGTACAACTGCCAGAAATAAATGCACCTAATATACCGATTACTGGAGCAAATATGTACCAACCCTTTCCTACTATAGAAGATAAGGTTTTAGCTATAACTATTAGCATTGAATCATTTCCAGCAGCTCCTCCTGAATTGATCATTATATAAGTCATACTAAGGGCAAAGAATAAGGCAACAGCTGTAGGTCCTATCTGCTTAAATGTATCTTTCCAGATTTTTTTCACTTCTTCTCTATTTAGACCATGCATAAATGGTATCAATAAGGCAACAAATATGAATGGGAATATTCCAGGATTGTATAAGGGTGTAATTCCATTGCTTATAGAAGTGCCTAATATGTTGTTCCAAGATATACTCCAGCTATTTAGTAAATCCTTAAAAGGCAACCACCTTAGACGGCTTAATAGTAGTAAAATTCCTATTAATACATATGGAGCCCAAGCCTTTTTAGCACTCATAACTTCAGTAGTGGCTGCGTTTTCAGAAGTACCAGCTTTAATTTCTCCTTCCCAATCATCCTCCCACTCATCACGAGATTTAAAATCCCACTTATCCTTTGGCAATAAATAGTTCCTTCTAACTGCAAATATGAATATGGGTATTGCTATTAAGGAACCTAATAAAGATGGTATTTCAGGGCCTACTAAATTTGCAATTAACACCTCAGGAATGGTGAATACCAAGCCTCCAAATAAACATAGTTTCCAAACGGCAAGGCCTTTTCTGATACTCTTATCAACTATCAATGTCATAGAACAAACCATGATTAAGGGTACAAATGAACCTACTAAAAAGTGTAATAATGCTGTAAAGCCTCCAACTTCTGAAAGGAATTCATAGAAGCTATTATTGTATCCCTGGGCCTCTACTAAATTTTGTAAATTGGCAAATCCCCCTAGTATTGGAGTACCTACTGCACCAAAGGAAACTGGCGCACTATTGCCAACTAAGGTAGCTACAGCAGCAACCAATGGAGGAAAACCCATACCTACTAAAAGAGGTGCAGCCACTGCAGCTGGAGTACCAAAGCCGGCTGCACCTTCAAAGAAGGCCCCCATAAGAAAACCAATTAATACTAATTGAACCCTCCTGTCAGTTGAAACATATGCCATTGAATGGGATATTCCATCTATGCCGCCGCTTTTCTTCATTGTTGCTAATATAACTAAGGCACCAAAAACAATAAATAAAATATCTATAGAATCAATACCCCCCGCAATAGTAGCTGCTAATATCCACTTAATAGGCATATCCCAGAAAAAGGCTGCAATTACTAAAGCTGCAACAAAACCAACTGGCATGGCTTTCGTAGATGGCCAATCAAAAGCAATCATTAGAATCCCCACAATTAAAATAGGTATAAAGGCTATCAAAGCTAACACATTTATCCCCCTTTTTTAAATTTAATCAATGGCATACATCACATTATTAAATTTTCAAAATTTTTTCACAAGGTGTAGTAATTAATTCACTTTTTGATACTCCAAAAAGGAATCGTTTAATATTGTTTTTAATACTTCTGCAGATTTGTTTAAGTTGTTAATTTCTTCTTCATCTAATTCTACTTTTAGTACTTTTTCTACACCATTTTTGCCAACAATACATGGTACTCCTAAGTATACATCATCAACACCATAATAATCGTTAACTAAAGTTGATACTGGTAATATACATTTTTTATCTCTTAAAATAGATTCAACTATGTGTGCTACAGACAAGCCTATTGCATAATAAGTTGCTCCCTTTTTATTGATAATTTCATAAGCAGCATTTTTAACGTTTTCATGAAGACTATTTCTAAATTCTTCATTATAATCTATATTGGACAATTTAGCGTATTCATCTATTCTTATACCATTTATGTTAGTTAAGCTCCAAGCTGGAAAACTTGTGTCCCCATGTTCTCCTAGTATATAAGTTATAACATCCCTAGCATCTACATTGAATCTACTGCTTATTTCGTATTTAAGTCTTGATGTATCTAAAACAGTACCAGAGCCAATTACCCTTTCTTTTGGGAAACCTGATAAGGCATAAGCAACATAACTTAGTATATCTACTGGATTGGAAACTACTAATAAAATACAATCGGGACTGTATTTAACAACTTCTGGTATTATTGTTTTAAATATGTCTACATTTCTCTTTGTAAGTTGTAATCTAGTTTCTCCCCCTGGTTTTTGAGCTACTCCAGCTGTAATGATGACTATATCTGAGTCTTTAGTGTCTTCATAATCTCCAGCTATTACTTTTACTGGCTCTATAAAAGCTGCTCCATGGCTTAAATCTAATACTTCTCCTTCTGTTTTATCCTTATTTATATCTACTAATACTAATTCATTGGCAAGGCCATTTAAAATTATAGCATAAGCAGTTGTAGCTCCTACTGCACCGGCACCTCCTATTATTGATATTTTAGTGTGTAGTCTTTGTACCATTTCCATCTCCCCTTTTCATAATTTTTAAATAAATATATTCTCTTCCCTTTTTATATAATTTAAAATTATTAAGTATTTATTAATTAAATTATAATTAATATTTTTAATATTTATTAATATATATAATCTATTTTTATACCATTGTCAATATCTTTCTCAAATTATTGTTGTAAAAATAAAAAAATAAAAGACCATCTTAAATGTACATTTAAAATGGTCTTTTAAAAATATTTTTGGCATATTATATTAACTTAATATATGGTAGGACATATTACACTTATAAAAATGGCTGTTTTATCACCAGCATTATAAAATCTATGAGGAATATTTTCTTGAATATACATGCTATCTCCCGTATAAAGAGTGTATTTCTCTGTTCCTAATTCTACTTCCATCACACCATCAATTAAGAAAACACACTCATCTGCTGCATGAACAAAAGGTTTATCACTACTCCAACTTTTTGCCTTCAATCTCAAATATATAATCTCCATTTTAGATCTTATTTTTGTTTCCGATATCCCAGGTGTAATAAACTCATATGTAATATTACTTTGTGGAAGGTTAAGCTTTATTCTTTCATTAGCACGTACTAGAACATGCTGCTGTTCCATTTCATCTGTTAAAAAAACGTATAGAGGAACCTCTAAAGCAGCCGATATCCTTCTCAATGAGGAAATAGAAGGATCTATTAAACCTCTTTCAACTTGTGATATATAACTGGCTGTTAAGCCAGTTTTACTAGCTAAATCATTAAGAGTTAATTTGGCCTTCTGGCGAACTTCCCTAATTTTATTACCTAATTGCAAATAAATCTCCCCTCCTGTATCAGCCCTGCTATTGTCTTATTTCATCATATGACCAGCGCTTTTCTATTTGCTGTATAATTGTAGATACTACCTTTTTAGTATATTAAACAAGGACCATAATGTCAACTTAACGGCTATTTTTGTCTTCTTTGAATTCGTCTAATGCTTTGTTCCCTAATCTTGTTGTCCAAATCTAAAGCAGCATTGTACCCTAATTTTTTCTGTCTAGCATTTCTAGCAGCCACTTCTACAATCATAGCAATATTTCGGCCAGGCCTTACTGGTATTAGAAGTTTAGGCACCTTTTCCCCTAATAATTCATAGTAGTCTTCATCTAATCCAACCCTATCATATTCTTTATTTTCATCCCAAAATTCCAATTCTATTACTAAGTCTATATATTCAAAAATTTTAATAGCTCCCACACCAAATAACCTTTCAATATTGAGTATACCTATTCCTCGCACTTCCATAAAATATCTAATAAGTTCTGGAGCTTCTCCTCTCAGCTTTCCATCAACTTTTTTAATTTCTACCACATCATCTGCTATAAGTCTATGTCCTCTTTTTATCAATTCCAAGGCTGTTTCGCTTTTTCCTACTCCACTTTCACCTATTATAAGAACTCCCAATCCATAAACCTCTATTAGAACTCCATGAACTACAGCAGATGGAGCTAATGCATAATCTAGATAGGTGATTATAGAGTTTTCCAACTTGGTAGTCGAAAGATTTGTAGAAAGTATAGTCCTGTTGTATTCTTTAGCCAATTCGATTACTTCTGAGAAAATTGGTAAGCTCCTAGCAAATATTAACGCAGGTATAGGATAGGAAAATATCTTTTCAAACCTTTCATAGCGTACTTTTTGATCTAAACTATTACAGTAATGCCATTCTGTCATTCCAATAATCTGCAATCTATCATAAGCAAAAGTATCAAAATATCCGGCTAACTGTAGACCAGGCCTATTTATCTCACTTGCACAAATCTTTATCTCTTGTATTTGATCAGACCCATGTACTATATCTAAATCCAATTCTTCTATTAGCTTTTCAAGTGTAACATATTCCATGGCTATTTCCCCCTGTCATTTCTAAAATGATTATATAAGTCTTCAGCAATCTTCCTATTCATACCATCTACCTGAGCCAACTCTTCTACAGATGCTTTTTTTATGTCGTCAATAGATTTAAAATGCTTGAGAAGAGCTGTCTTTCTTTTCTTACCAATACCTTTTATATCATCCAGCTCAGATTTTAACATTTCTTTACTTCGAAGGCTTCTATGATAGGATATAGCAAATCTGTGCGCTTCTTCCTGTATCCTATAAATAAATTTGAATTCTAAACTATCCTTATCAAGCTGTATTTCTTTGTTATTGTAGATAATACCCCTTGTCTTATGAAAATCATCCTTTACCAATCCGCATACAGGTATTCTTAGATTCAATTCCTCTAGTACTTCTAAAGCTGCATTTACTTGTCCCTTACCTCCATCTATCATTATCAAATCAGGGAATAAAGAAAACCCTTCTAATGATATTTGGCTATCTTCTACCATCTCCTTTTCTCGTAGACCTCTAGTAAATCTCCTCTTTAAAATCTCCTTCATGCTTTTGTAATCATCAGGTGTTGTTGTAGACTTTATCCTAAAACGCCTATAGTCGCTTTTCTTAGGCGTTCCATTTTCAAACACAACCATTGAACCAACAGAATATATCCCTGAAATATTGGATATGTCGTAAGCTTCTATTCTATTAGGCATTTCATCGAGCCCTAATATATCCTGTAATCTCATAAGGGTCTTTTCATTCTTTTCTTTTTCTCTTAAAAGTCTATCTCCATACTGATTCAACATATCCATTGCATTTTTCTTAACCATTTCCATAAGCTGTGATTTTTCTCCTCTTTTAGGAACCCGTATAGTTACTTTGTTCCCTCTTTTTTCGCTTAACCACTGGGATATAGCATCCATATCTTCTATCTCTTCTTCTATGAGTATCTCCTTAGGTACATAAGCAGTGCCCAAATAAAACTGTTTGATGAAAGAACTCAATATTTCCCTTTTATCCTCTTCAAAGGTATCAGATAGGATAAAATGCTCTCTACCTATTATTTTACCGCTTCTAATGAAAAACACCTGAATGCATACTTCCTCTATGCCCCTTGCCATACCTATAATATCCTGATCTAGCATGTTGGAGCTGACTACCTTTTGTTTTTCTAATATTAACTTCAACGAATTTATCTGATCTCTATATTTAGCAGCGCTTTCAAAATCCAAATTTTCAGAGGCTCTTTTCATCCTCTCTTCAATTACTTCTATCAGCTTATCTTCCTTGCCACTTAAAAACATAATTATTTCATCAATCATCTCCATGTATTTATCATGGTCTACATCTCCTCTACAAGGGCCTAAACATCTTCCAATATAGTAGTTAAGACATGGTCTATATTTTTTATCACTTTTATCAAAATTTATCTTACATGTTCTAATGGGATATAAATTTCTAATAATATCCAATGTATCATTTACAGCATAAGCGCTTGGATAAGGGCCAAAATATTTAGCTCCGTCCTTTTGCACTTTTCTAGTTTTTATAACTCGTGGATATTTTTCGTTAGTAATCTTTATATACGGATACTGTTTATCATCTCTTAATAGTATATTATATTTAGGCCTATGCTTTTTAATAAGGTTAGCCTCTAATATTAAAGCTTCTACTTCATTATCAACGATTATATATTCAAACTCACGTATATGTCTTACCATTGCATTTACTTTAGGCGAATTGCTTCTTGAGGATTGAAAATATTGTCTTACTCTTTTCTTTAAGTTAATAGCTTTACCCACATAGATGATTTCACCTTTTTCATCTTTCATTATATAGACTCCAGGCTCGTCTGGTAATTTCTTTAGTTCTTCGTCTATGTTAAACATAATATCACCTTTTAATCCATATTGAATATCCCTTAATAGTATAGTACCATATAGTTAATTAAACAACGCAATGTCTTTATAGCCCTAATGGATTAAATAAAGCTGCCAATAGCTGACAGCTTTATTTAACTATTAAATATTTCATCTTCTTTTATATTATATTTTTCCATTTTAAAGTACAAAGTACTTCTAGGTATATTAAGCAATTTTGCTGCTTTTTGCTTGTTGCCGCCGCTTACCTTAAGAGCTTCTACTATTGTATCCCTTTCCACTTCTGCTATTATGAAATTCAGATCATAGGGGTTATGTCTTTCCTTTTTCTTGCTAATCTTAGCCTTGCTGTTCTTTATAATATAATCAGGCAATAAATCTAGACCTATTATCCTACTATTGTTGTTTCTTGCCAATATGACCAAAGTTTCTATTAAGTTCTTTAGCTCTCTCACATTGCCTTCCCAGTTATAATACTTAAAGACCTCCATTACCTCACGAGAAAAGTTTAAAATATTGACTCCATATTCCATACAATAGTCTTGAAGGAATCTATTAGCTAAAAACTGTATATCATCTTTCCTTTCCCTTAAAGGTGGAATCTCAATAATCACAGAATTTAACCTATAGTATAAATCCTTTCTGAAGGTTCCTTTTTCTACCATCTCTTCTAGATCCCTATTAGTAGCGGCAACAACTCTAATATCCACCTTTATACTTTTATCACTTCCTACAGGAGTAACTTCTCCATCTTCAATAACCCTCAATATCTTGGGCTGCATATGAAGGGGCATATCCCCTATTTCATCTAAAAATAGGGTTCCCTTATGAGACAGCTCTATTTTCCCTATTTTACCTTCTTTTAAAGCTCCTGTAAAAGCCCCTCCAGCATATCCAAATAACTCGCTTTCAATAAGTTCATTAGGAATTGCACTACAGTTGATCGGAACATAATTGCCTTCTCTTCCACTTGCCAAATGTATAGCTCTAGCAAAAAGGTCTTTACCTGTTCCACTTTCTCCTCTAATTAAAACATTCAGATTAGAATGAGCTATGCTTTTTGCTAGCTTAATAGCGTTTCTTAATTTCTCATTGTTTCCTAATATGGATGAAAAAGGAGACTTTTCATTGTTTAGTATTGCCAGCTCCTCTTTAAGAACTTGTAAGTTTGATTTAGTTTTATTAAGCTGTTTAGATATTTTCATAAACTCCGTAATATCTCTGTCTATACATACAGCACCTATCAATTCATTGTTATAATATATGGGAGAAGCACTTGTAATATTATAACTATCTTCTCTAGGCATGTTATATACATCCTCATAGACTTTCTTTTCGTCTAAAGCTCTTTGAACCAGTGCAGAAGGAAAATAATCAGCTATTGGTTTTCCTATTATATCTTCTCTTTTTATGCCATATAACTTTTCAGATCCTTTATTCCAATACTTTGTTATACCTTCTGCATCAATAATACATATTGCATCAGTTATGCTGTCTAATATAATTTCAACCCCAACATTTCTCTCCGTAATCAACTTCATGTGCATCTCCCCTTTTTCTCTTTAACTATATCTTTCTCGTTTCATTCCTTAACCAATCTTTCTCTTCTTCATCTAAATAAGGTGAAAGCTTATCATATACCATCTGGTGATAGTTGTTCAGCCAGTCTTTTTCCTTTTCATCAAGCATGTTCACATCTATCGCCTCTAGATCTATTGGCACATAGGATAGGACTTCAAATCTCATGAATTTGCCTCCGTATTCTGTTTCAATATCCTCTTCTACTACTGCCACATTTTCAATTCTGATTCCATATTTACCTTCTTTGTATACGCCAGGCTCAATAGTTACTACCATTCCCTTTTCTAATTTTACATCGTTTATTGCAGTAGATATTCTATGAGGACCTTCATGTACGCTTAATAGATATCCAACTCCGTGACCAGTTCCACATTTATAATCCAATCCTTCCTGCCACAATGGGTAGCGAGATAGAACGTCCAAATGGGTGCCTGTAACTCCGTATAAAAATCTAGCGCTAATAAGATTGATATGGCCTTTTAATGTAAGAGTAAAATCCTTCTTTTCTTCCTCTGTAATAGGTCCTAACACTATAGTCCTGGTTATATCTGTGGTCCCTTCTAAATATTGTCCTCCTGAATCCACTAAGAGCATTCCTTCTCTTTTCAATTCATAATTAGATTTCCCTTCTTCAGCTTTATAATGCATCATGGCTGCATTTTCTTTATAAGCTGCTATGGTATCAAAGCTTGGTTCAATAAATCCTTCTTGCTGTCTTCTAAACTCCTCCAATTTTTCAGCAGCGGATACCTCAGTAATTTTAACGTTGCCAACATTTTTGTCTAGCCAATGCAAAAATTTAACCAAGGCTACTCCATCTTTAATATAGGCCTTTTTCTGATTCTCAATTTCAACTGGATTTTTTATAGCTTTTAGCTCAGTAGTTATATTAGTTCCTTCAACTATCTCACAGCCTTCTGGTATGCTTTTATATAGCCATCTATTTATCCTAGATGAGTCTAAGAATACTTTGGAACCTTTTTCAATATCTTTTACATAATCTATTACTTTTTCATAATCCTCTATTTCTATTCCATTTTCCTTTAGATGAGCACTTACCACATCATCAATTTTAGACTTATCTACAAATAGCCAAGCTCTTTCCTTCGATATAAGAGCATAGGACATTATTACAGGGTTACAAGCTACATCATTACCCCTAATATTATAAACCCATGCAATATCGTCTAGGCTGGCAAGTAGGAAATAGTCTACCCCTTTTTTGTCCATTTCCTTTCTTACTTCTTCTACCTTTTCTTTCGCAGTTTTCCCTGCATATTTTACATCAAGAACAAAAGCCTTTGATTTAGGTAGCGCCGGCCTGTCCTCCCATAGTTCCCCTACTAGATCATAATCTTCTATGAATTTAATTCCCTTATTTTTTAAAGCCTTTTCCAGCTCTACAAAATCCGACTGTGGAAATATCTTACCATCAAACCCAACTGTATCATTAATATTCAATTTTTCTTTAAGCCATTCTATGTAGGTAGGAACTCCCAGAACTCCCATTTTGAAAAGCTTTATTTCACTGCCTGCAATTTCATTTTCAGCTTGTATCCAGTACCTTCCATCAGTCCAAAGAATAGCTTCATCTTTAGTAACGACTACCGTTCCTGCTGAACCTGTAAAACCTGAAATCCATACCCTTGTCTTGTAGTAATCCGCCAAATACTCTGATTGATGAGAATCATAAGTTGGAATTATATAAGCTTTTATTCCTCTTTCCTTCATAAGGTCTCTCAAATTTTTGATTCTTTGGTTTATGCTCACTATCCATTGCCCCTTTCCCATTAATCTCAATAAACTAGCCCATAAGTTTCAACTCATTAAAACTCTCCATTAAACATCTCATAAACATTTTAATAAAGTAAAATCTCAATAACAAGTAGTATATAATAAACAATTTATAATTTTATTAAATTATTAACGATTAAATTCAAAGGTAAGTACAATTAATCAAAATAAATATAACATTAGTATAGTCTAAAATATAAAGATTTCCAATAAGTGAGCAATAAATCCTGAAAAGATTGCAAATGGAATGCTTATTAATAGTTTTGAAAGGAAGAACTTCACACCAAAGAATGCAGTTTCAAAAGGCATCTTGCTTAGGCTAAGTAGACACCAGCCTGCAACTAGAGCTACAATAGTCCCTATCCCAGCTCCAGATCCTAATATGGAGGATGCCAATGGAAAAGCAGCATATGGCCCCATAGCTAATATCATTCCTGCAAAAGTGCCTAAGAATATTCCCTTAAACCCTGCTTCCTTTGAAAGCCAACTTCTAACAAATTCCTCTGGTATGAGAACTTCAATGAGCCCTGCTAATATGAAAGCTCCAAGAATAAGAGGAGCAGTTTGTATCATCTGCTTAAGGCCTGCTTTTAGTCCCTCATATTGTTTCCCATTCTTCTTTGAATTAACAATCATTAACAAGACGGCTGCAATACTAAATATTATGGTTGTTTGAGCCATCTTCTTCACCTACCTCTAATAAACCAAAATACCTTTTAAAACCATCATGGAATTTATAAGCTAATATCCCAACGACTATGGGTATGAGAAAGGTTATTAGATTTCTAATTAACGCAACAGTAGGGTTTATTAAACTGATTTCAAGAGGAATTCTAGAAAAGTCATATAGCTGTTTTCCAAATATAAAGGAAAGTAAAATGTAAAAAGGAAGATTTTTATCAAGGAAGTTTGAAATAAAAGGATAATAGATATAGGGTCCTCCCGGAAATAGGCCTCCAGCAATTGCACTTACCAATATTCCCTTTATCCCTTTAAACCTCTGAAGCCATTTATCCATCAGTTCTTTAGTTAGCAGTACATTTAACTGTCCAATTAGAATAAAAGAAGTAACAAGCATAAGCGAAGAAGAAACTGCTGTATTTTTAGCCCTCTTTAATCCCTCCAATATAAGCTCTATTCCCCCAATAACATAGGCTACTATCATGGTAAAAACAGTAGCTAATAAAATGATTATAAGAGATTTTTTCATCCTATCCCCCCTTATCATTATGTAAATTCATAATATCACAAAGCTTATCAATAATCAAACTGTCTATTACAACTTCTATAGCCATTGTTAGTTAAAGCAATTCTCTTTTAATAATTCTTAACTTATTTTTGTTACAAAAATATCTTATAATAGATATGTAAGGGCTTGAGAGAAAATTCCAATTATAATAGGGGGCTTTATATGGATAAAAGGATGGTTGTAATTGTAAAAGGTATTATTTTACATGAGAATAAAGTTTTAATACTGAAGAGATCTGATAGCGATAGAATAAACCCTGGCAAATGGGAATTCGTAGGGGGTAAGATAAACTTTAACGAAAACTTGGAAGATGCATTAAAAAGGGAGGTAAGAGAAGAAGCTTCCATTGATATTATAGTTGATAGTATACTATACGCAACCAACTACAAGACTAACTCCAATAGAAATGATGTAGTAATTGTATATAAATGCCATTCTATTAATAATGATGTAAAGCTATCACAGGAACATACTGATTTTAAATGGGCAACTGAAGAAGAGCTGAGAAAATTGCTATATAAAGGATTAATTAAAGACCTGGAGAGATATGATGTTTTTAACAAAATCTTTGATAAACCAATGATAAAGAGATATTAACATAGAATAGGGAATCGATTAAAAGCGATTCCCTACTTAAATTGTTTCTATTCTCTATTTTCTTTTTCCAATATCCTTTTTAAGAACTGCCCTGTATAGGATTCCTCTACCTTTGCTACTTCTTCAGGAGTACCTGTTGCAACAACCATTCCTCCATTATCTCCACCTTCAGGCCCTAGGTCTATTATATAATCAGCAGTTTTAATCACGTCTAGATTGTGCTCTATTACCACTACTGAATTCCCGCCTTCAACTAATAGTCTCAATACCTGTATGAGCCTATTAACATCATCCATATGAAGGCCTGTTGTAGGCTCATCTAAAATATAGATGGTCCTTCCTGTACTCTTTTTGCTTAACTCAGTAGCCAGCTTAACTCTTTGAGCTTCTCCACCAGATAATTCTGTTGATGGCTGGCCTAGCTTAATATATCCTAACCCTACATCGTATAGAGTTTGTAACTTCCTTTTAATAGGAGGTATGTTTTCAAAGAACTCTAGGGCTTCCTCTACTGTCATATCTAACACTTCAGATATATTTTTGCCTTTGTATTTGACTTGCAGCGTTTCCCTGTTGTATCTTTTCCCTTTACATACTTCACAAGGCACGTATACATCAGGTAAAAAGTGCATCTCTACTTTCAATATTCCATCGCCCTTACAAGCTTCACACCTACCACCTTTAACGTTGAAGCTGAAACGGCCTTTATCATAGCCTCGCATCTTAGCTTCAGGAGTTTTAGCAAATACTTCCCTAATGTAATCGAATACTCCTGTATAGGTAGCAGGATTGGATCTGGGAGTTCTACCAATGGGGGACTGGTCAATCACTATGACTTTGTCCAAGTTTTCAATTCCTCTAATCTCTTTGTGTTCTCCTGGTCTGGTTTTAGCTCCGTTTAGCTTTTGAGCTAAGCTCTTATACAGTATTTCGTTAACCAATGTGCTCTTTCCTGAGCCGGATACTCCAGTTACACAAGTTAATACTCCTAGGGGGATTTTTACACTGATATTCTTCAAGTTATTCTCCCTTGCCCCTACTATTTCCAGCCATTTGCCATTGGGCTTTGTCCTCTCTTTGGGGATTTCTATCTTTTTAATTCCTGCTAAATACTGGCCAGTTATAGAATTTGGATTTTTCTTTATGTCCTCAACTGTCCCCACAGCTACCACATATCCACCATGTACTCCTGCCCTAGGTCCCATATCCACTATATAATCTGCAGCATACATGGTATCTTCATCATGCTCTACAACTATAAGGGTATTGCCTATGTCCGTCAAATCCCTTAACGCCTTTATCAGTTTTTCATTATCCCTTTGGTGCAGTCCTATGCTTGGCTCATCCAATACGTATATTACTCCTACTAACTTAGAACCAATTTGAGTTGCCAGCCTGATTCTCTGTGATTCTCCTCCTGATAGAGTTCCTGCATTTCTAGAAAGAGTTAAATACTCAAGTCCAACATCCTTTAGGAAGGTCAATCTCTTGTTTATTTCCTGTAATATTTGATGGGCTATTAGCTTTTGATGTTCAGTTAATTCAAGACTATTGAAGAACTCAATTGCTTTGGCTACAGAAAGGTCTGAAATTTCGGCTATATTAAGTCCTCCCACTTTTACAGCTAAAACTTCTTCCTTTAACCTCTTTCCTTTACAAGTAGGACATGGAATCTCCGACATGTACTCTTCTATTTTGCCCTTTATATAATCAGAGGAAGTTTCCATATACCTTCTTTCTAGATTTTTGATAATCCCTTCAAAGGCTCCAGAGAACTTTTTAACCCCTTCGGAATAATGGCTATAGAAATCAAAGGTAATAGGCCTATCGGTGCCATATAAGAGCTCATCCATAAACTTCTTAGGAGCATATTTCAGTGGAGTGTCCACATCAAAGCCATTGTCCTCTGCAAGGGCTTTAAATATTTGATAGTAATATCCATCTTCACTGGAAGTGTTATATGGTGCTATACCTCCTTCTTTTATGCTCAACTCTGGATTTGGTATTACAAGCTGTTCATCTATTCTCTTATAATATCCAATACCATTACATGTAGGGCACATGCCATAAGGATTGTTGAAAGAAAACATCCTTGGGGATAGCTCTTCAATAGCTACTCCACAATCAGGACATGCTAACTTCTGGCTAAACATTATCCTTTCCTTACCTATGACGTCTACAATTACCAACCCATCAGATAGCTTTAAGGCCGTTTCTAGTGAATCAGTTAGCCTTCCTTCTATTCCTTCTTTTACTATTATCCTATCCACCACAATCTCTATATTGTGTTTCTTGTTTTTATCTAGCTTTATTTCATCGGTTACCTCATGCATTTCTCCATCTACAATAATTCTAACAAATCCTTCCTTTTTAATGTTTTCAATTATATTCTTATGTTCACCTTTTTTTCCTCTAACAACGGGAGCAAGAATTTGAATTCTAGTTCTTTCGCCAAGGTCCATAATCTTATCTACCATCTGATCCACAGTTTGGCTTGTTATCTCTTTACCACATTTGTAGCAATATGGAGTTCCAATTCTTGCAAACAGCAATCTCAAATAATCATAGATTTCGGTTACTGTTCCTACTGTAGATCTAGGATTTCTGCTGGTTGTTTTTTGGTCAATAGAAATAGAAGGTGATAAACCTTCTATATAATCTACATCTGGCTTTTCCATTTGCCCCAAAAACTGACGAGCATAGCTGGATAAGCTTTCTACATATCTTCTTTGGCCTTCTGCATATATGGTATCAAAGGCCAAAGAGGATTTTCCTGAACCGCTTAAACCAGTGATAACAATAAACTTATTTCTTGGAAGTTCTAAATCTATGTTTTTGAGATTGTGTTCTTTTGCACCTTTAATAATTATCCTATCCTGTTCCAATGTTTTCACCTCTTCATTAATCTGGCCAATTGCAGTATATACAATGTAATTATTAACTCTAAACTATTTCAATCCTGAATCCTTCAGTTTTTTAAGTTCAAGCATCTTATCCCTCAGCTCTGCAGCTTTTTCAAAGTTCAATTCTTCTGCTGCCTTCAACATAGCTTCTCTTAACCCTTCTATCATTGAATCCAGATCCTCAGCCTTAAATGACTCTACCTTATATTCCTCTTCATCTTCTAAAACTTTTGTTGCTTCTATAACATCCCTTACTCCTTTAACAATAGTCTTTGGAATGATATTGTGTTCTTCATTATATTTTGCTTGGATCCTTCTTCTCCTGTTGGTTTCATCTATGGCCTTTTTCATGGAATGGGTTATGGTATCCGCATACATAATAACCTGACCTGAAGCATTTCTAGCAGCTCTTCCTATAGTCTGGATTAAGGATGTCTCTGACCTTAAAAAGCCTTCCTTATCTGCTTCCAATATGGCTACTAAAGAAACCTCAGGAAGATCTAAACCTTCTCTTAATAGATTTATGCCTACCAGTACGTCATATTTTCCTAATCTTAAGTCCCTGATGATCTTCATTCTCTCTAAAGTATCAATATCTGAATGAAGATAGGTTACTTTAATTCCTATTTCCTTGAAATAATCAGTTAGGTCCTCTGCCATCTTTTTAGTCAAAGTAGTAACCAAAACCCTTTCATTTTTCTCAGCCCTAATCCTTATTTCCTTAACTAGATCGTCAATCTGATGTTCGATAGGTCTAACATCTATCTTAGGATCCAAAAGGCCTGTTGGCCTAATTATCTGTTCCACTATCTGCTCTGAATGCTCCCTTTCATAAGGGCCAGGTGTGGCAGATACGTATATTATCTGATTTATTAGGCTCTCAAACTCTTCAAATTTAAGGGGTCTATTATCTAGGGCTGATGGCAATCTGAAGCCATAATCCACTAAAGTTTGCTTTCTAGATCTATCCCCTTCATACATTCCCCTAAGCTGAGGTAAAGTAACATGGGATTCATCTACAATTATCAAGAAATCATCTGGGAAATAGTCTATTAAAGTATAGGGCCTGCTTCCTGGAGGCCTTCCACTTAAATGTCTTGAATAGTTTTCAATTCCTTGACAAAAGCCCATTTCCTTTAGCATCTCTATATCATATCTGGTTCTCTGTTCAAGCCTTTGAGCTTCCAATAGCTTGCCTTGATCTCGTAGTTCCTTTAACCTCTCTTCAAGTTCTTCTTCAATGCTCTTTACAGCTCTATCTATTTTCTCCTTAGATGTGGCATAGTGGGATGCAGGAAATATGGATACATGATTTCTAGCTCCGATTATCTCCCCTGTTAGGTGATTTAATTCAACAATCCTATCTATTTCATCACCAAAGAATTCAACTCGAATAATATTACCACTAGATGCTGCCGGGAATATTTCCAGCACGTCTCCTCTTACTCTAAAGGTACCCCTTACAAAATTTACATCATTTCTCATATATTGAATATCTATTAACTTTCTTATTATTTCGTCCCTGTCCTTAATCATTCCAGGTCTAAGAGATACTACCAAATTTTCATAATCTATGGGGTCTCCTAAACCATATATGCAGGAAACGCTGGAGACTATAATCACATCTCTCCTCTCAAATAAGGCGGCTGTTGCAGAGTGTCTGAGCTTGTCTATTTCATCATTTATAGAAGCATCCTTTTCTATATAGGTATCCGTCTGGGGTACATATGCCTCTGGTTGGTAATAATCATAATAGGATACAAAATACTCTACTGCATTGTTAGGGAAAAACTCTTTAAACTCAGCAGCTAATTGATAAGCTAATGTCTTATTGTGAGCTATAACTAATGTAGGCTTCTGCACCCTTTCAATTACATTAGCCATAGTAAAAGTTTTCCCTGAACCTGTTACCCCCAAAAGGGTCTGATGTTTTAGATTATTCAGTATGCCATTGGACAATTTCTCTATGGCTTGGGGTTGATCTCCGGTGGGCTTAAAGTCAGATTCTATTTTAAATTTAGGCATCTATTTCACCTCTTGATGAACGTTTGTTCTTATTTTATTATATTATAATACTAACAATTGTCAAAAGCTATTTATTGGTTCAAAAATGTTGAACAATTTCTATTATTGTTATAAACTATAGAAATAAAGGCTAGTATTACAAAAATTTATATGTGAGCTTAACACCTGCAAACTTTTTGTTCTTGTTTAAAAAGGAGGACTACAAATGTATAAAAAAACAACTCTACTCATAATTATATCCCTAATCCTGTTAGTATTAACTGCCTGTACTGAAAACAAAAACAATATTAAATATGAATTAGCCGAAGCAGAAGAAAAACCTGTTGATTATAAAATAAATAAAATAGTATTATCTAAGGCCTTTCAAATTACAGATGAAAATGTAAACATTATTGAAAAAGGTGAAAACTTAAAGTTGCTGGTAAATGCAGGTTTAGTTGAAAGCTCAGGAATCAACATTGACAGAATTACAATGTCAGGTAATGCTCTAAATATATATGTAGCTAGAAAAATGGAAGAGAATAAAGTTCAGCTAGCAGTTCCTCAGATTACTCTAGAGATTGACAAAGAAATAAAAAGCGACCCAAAAAATATAAAATTCAACATCATTCCTCTAAACTATGAACCAATATCCATAAAATTCAACAAGAATCAAATACTAGATAAAATATGCACCGAACTCAAAATTGAACCAACAACTCTTCCTGTAGTAGAGCTAAGTAAGGAAGATGATAATATCCTATGGAATATACATTTCCCATTTATGTTGGATAAGGAAAATTCTAAATCTTCTCTGTTTAACCTCTACGTAAAAGCAGATGCTACCACTGGCAAAATACTGGAATCAGAAAAGCACAACGTATCAACCTATCTAGATCATGGTCATATATTGGATTATATGCCTAATGAATTGCTGGTTTATAAGCAAGAACATACTGAAAATGGCATAACTTATGAGAGCCTATGGTCCTATGATATAAATAGTGGCAACAAAAAGAAGCTTTACACCACAACGTCCAAAATTAGCAATGCCCATATTAGCCCTAACGGCAGATATATATCCTTAATTGAAAAAAATGAATCAAAGAGCGACATCTTCTTAATTGATAAGGTAAAAAATATAGCTTTTAAGATTACCCCAATAAATTATTTGCATCCAGCATCGATGAAATGGAAAGACAAAGATAATCTGTACTTTATTGACATTAATAATAACACCACATTATTCCATTATAATGTTGCTGAAAACTCATCAAGTAAAGTCCTAAATTTAGATATGGTAATGGAATCCTTTGACATATATGGTGACATGATTATATTTGCACAACATGATGAGTATTCAATTAATAAGAATTTATACCTTTTGGAAAATAAGTATAAGCTGAAGCTTATCGGAAAAGGCTTCAAGCCCATGCTATTTAACGACAAGTATATAATATATTTAGAGAATATAGAAGATAAGAATAAAAACACCTTAAAGGTCTATAGCATTGAAGATAAAAGGGTCACTGACATATTAGATTATAACATTTTAAACTATTATAAACTAGATGATAATAATCTTCTATTTATTGAAAATCTCAACCTAAACAATCAATTTAATTTTGGAAAGTATAATGTGAAGGATAATATTTCTAGCATTATTTCTCAGATAAATAGCGATAAACTATTCTATAATCCAGAACAGAAAATAGCATATATATCTTTGACCATACCCACAAAAGAGAAAAGCATATACAACATTTACAGAATTAATTTAACTAAAATGGATTCAAATAATACTAATTAAAAACAGTATGGTAAATTGCCATACTGTTTTTTTATATCTTAATTTCTAAATATCCATTTTTTACGCCTAAACTTGTTTAAAAATCTAATGACCGGTGTTTCTGCTTCTTCAACAACTAATTGGCCATCAGGAATTTCTGATACTACAATAACCCCTAAGCTTTTAATTCCTTCTCTATCATAGCATCTGTATTCCTTAGAAATGTAACCATTCTTCCTATCCAATACGTCAATCCATAGAGTTCTTGGACTATAATATAATATTTCCTCCACGTCTTCCTTTGAAAGGATCCTCTTTCCATTTATGGACAAAATTACATCTCCTGAATTAAAGCCCATCTTTTCACCTATACTGCCTGGCATAGTATCCAATACCTTTAATCCATTGCTGGAAGGCTGAAAAAAATATCTACCTCTTTCCTCTTTAAATTTGCCTAACAATACAATTATTTCATGAGCAACTGGTGCAAATATACTAGCTGCATACCTGTAAATATATTCTGTTTGAGATCTTTTTGAAAGAAACATCAATGTTATACTAAAGAGAAATAAATAAAAGGATGTTTCCTTTGCCTTTTCCTCAGGTAGACTTGAAAAGGATATATCCCCATATCCTAGTATAGCTAACAAGGTGGCTGGCTTTATTATACCTCCATTAATAAATAGTAGAAAAGGAACAGGCCAAAATCTGTTCATAACAAATCCTCCAACTATTTGCCCTTCCTTCTCCATAAATATAGGAACCTTACTGCTAGTTCCATCCAATAGAATTAGCACGCTTTCTATTAAATGGAGTACCCCTATCACGAACATGATACTAGCTACATTTACCTGTGGCCACCCTAAGATTAAACTAGATAGGGAAATAATTCCACCAGCATAGGAAAAACAAATAAATCTGGAATTTATCATAGATAGAATTAAGGCCAACGGCAATATGAATAGGAAGTCCCTCTGATTTATGAAAACATTAAAGTGAATAAATAATATGCTGCCCAGAATACCTCCTATCAATCCATAAACCACTGATGATAAAGTATTCAAAAAAGGGGTTCTTTTGTAATCACCTAATATATCCTTTTCTACCTTTCCTGCTTTTATATATTGAAATAGGACTATACAAACTACTATCCAAAAATGAGGTGAAAGCAAAGTAGTTAATATCCTAATCGTTGAAAAATATACTGTTTCCAACAATAAAGTCATCCTAATTCCCCTTTATCTCGGTTATAATTTATTGTTTAATTTTATTCTTTATCTCCTCAATTGCAGCTTGTAATTGAGTATCCCCCTCTAAATTTTCTATTCCTATTTGCTCTATATCATCTGGTAGATCAACCTTGACATCTGGTTCAATACCTATTCCATGTATGTTTACACCATTTGGAGTAAAATACTCTGATACTGTAAGCTTAAATCCTGATCCATCTTTTAATTGCCTTATTCTTTGAACTATTCCCTTCCCAAAGGTCTTATTACCTAATAGAATTCCTCTGTTATGGTCTTTTATTGCTCCAGCTAGTATTTCAGAAGCACTAGCACTTCCCTCATTTACTAATACTACTAATGGAATATCAACATGTTTTTTATCAGAGTATTCATATTGTTTTTCTCCATTTTTTGTCTCAGTATATACTATTATTCCTTCCCCTAACAGCTCATCGGCTATATCTACACACACATCTAAAAGACCGCCTGGATTGTTTCTTAAATCCAATATGAGTCCTGAGATATTCCTATCCATTAAAGAATTCAAATGCTTTTTAAAATCCTTATAGGTTAACTCATCAAAGGAAGTAATTTTAATATATCCAATATTGCCTTCTATTACGTCTGATTTTACCGTTTGTAATCGTATTTGTTCTCTTATTATTTTTATATCCATCTGTTGATTATTTCCATTTTTATCAGTTCTTAAAATAGTAATAGTAACAGAAGTATTAGGTTCTCCTTTCATTTTTTTTACTGCCTCGTCCATTTTATCTGCTGTAAATTCCTCGCCATCTACTTTAATTATCTTATCTCCTGGTTTTATTCCTGCTCTTTCCCCTGGTGTATCTTCAATTGGTGATACTACAGTTATAAGGTTATCTTCTCCAGGAGTTACCACAACTCCTATACCGCCATATACTCCTTCTGTCTCTTCAGTAAAGCTTTTAAATTCATCTACCGTCATATAGGTGGAATATGGATCTCCTAGAGCTTCAAACATACCTTTTAGTTGTCCATCAAGTAATTTATCCGTATCGACTTCCCCTAAAAAATGTTCCTTTATATAATTTTCAAGTTCGATAGCTTTCGAATACCTTTTATATGTGGAAAAAAGCATATTATATTCACTATATGGAATTATTACCTTATCATTCAATTTAACACTGGCAATATTGCTCACTATAAAAGTAAAAAGGTTGGTAAATACCAATAGTATTACCATTACTATAATCGTTTTCTTCTTTGACATCCTATTCACCTCTAATCCAAATATTATGTATTCTATTTTATTAATTTTACAAAAACATTATACCATCATAAACCAAAATAAGAAAAGCTTCCATTGATTGAAATATCAGGAAGCTTTTCTTCAAATCCATTATATTTCAGATAATTAATTTCCCCTTAACCATGGTAGAGGATCAACATATTTACCATTTACCCTTACTTCAAAGTGACAATGGGGTCCAGTGGATGCTCCTGTACTACCTACCTTAGCTATTACAGTTCCTCTAGCAACGCTTTGCCCTTCACTAACAGTTAAAATGGAATTGTGTGCATATAGTGTTACAATTCCTCCTCCGTGGTCTATCATCACAACATTTCCATAGCTTCCAAGAAATCCGGAGTATATAACAACACCATCTGCTGCAGCAACTACACTAGTGCCTGCAGGTGCTGGAATATCTAAACCTGTATGTAACTTGTTAACCTTATAAATTGGATGGATCCTGTATCCAAAGTAAGATGATATACTACCATATCCTGGTACTGGCCAAGTCATGGTTCCTTCTGTGCCCCCATTACCTCCGGCATTATTCGTGCCTCCAGTGCCCTTACCTCCTGTATACGGAGTTGTTACCCTTTGCCTTCTTACTATCTCTGATTCAATTTGTTTAGCTAGCTGATTTAACTTATCGTATTCAGCTTCAGCCTTAGCTAAATCCTTTTGCAAATCCTGCATAAACAATTCTTTTGCCCTTGATGCCATGACTAAGTCATTTTTCTTCTTCTCTAATTCGGCTCTTGTTGCTTGTACTGATGCTCTTTGAGCTTTTAATTCCCTACTTTTCTTTTCAATAATGTCCCTCTGCTCTTTCATGTATTTAAGCAATTCCACATCATGATTTACAATGGCTTGTATCATCTCTCTCCTAGATAAGAGTTCCCCTATATTAGCAGATGAAAGGAGTACTTCTAAAAAACCTATATTTCCGTTTTTATACATTACTCTAAGTCTGTTGTTGAAAACCTCTTGTTTCTCTTTTATATTGTTTTCTGCTTTCTCTAGTTCAGCAGTTGTTTTCTTAATCTCCTCGTTTAGCCTTGCTAATTGTTTTTCTACACCATCTAACTCCTCAGCAGCTACTTCTATTTGCTTGTCCAACTCCTGGATTTGAGCGTCCACATCACGTGATTGTTTCTTTAAATCGTTGATTTGGTCTTTAATATCCTCCATTTGTTTTTCTGTATTCTTCTTTTTCTGCTTTAAATCGTTTATATCGCTCTGGGCAAAGGAATAGACACAGTTTAAAAATATGAGCACTGCCAGCATGAAAAATACCCTTTTTTTGTTTCTTGCCACGTCTTATCCGCCTCCTTCTACACATTTAAGAATTTCTTCAAAGAAACTAGACTTCCCAATGCTCCTATCCCAGCTCCAATGGTAACAAAAATAGTAGAAATATCTTTCAAAAGCACTTTAGGAGGCACTAGGTATATTGTAAACAGCACATATAGCTTATCGCTTACAGTATTGAAAAAGTAGTCATAGCCATAATAAACTACTGCCAGAGATAACATGGCACCAATTAGCCCAAATAAGACTCCCTCAATAATGAAAGGTCCCTTAATATATCCGTTTGTTGCTCCTACGTATTTCATTATATTGATTTCTCTTTTCCTTGCAGTTACTGTTAGCTTTATGGTGTTTGATATAATAAATACTGAAACAAATATCAATATGGAGACAACTAACATTCCACCAGTTTTTACGTAGTTGGCAACCAATACTAGTTTTTCTATAATATCCTGATTATACTGGATCTCCTCAATGCCTTCTAAATCCTTGATTTTTTCCGCTATACTATCGGCATATTCAATATCCTTTAACTTCACTATAATGGTATTTGGTAAAGGATTAGTTTCCAGTCCCTCCAATAGGTAGGCTTCTTCTCCCCATTCCTTTTTCATCTTTTCCAAAGCTTCATCTTTGGATTGGAATATAACTGAGGAAACGCCTTCTTGGTTTTCAATCTTACTTTTAATCAATTCAATTTGCTCATCCTCTGTGGTGTCCTCTAGAAATATCTGTATTTCATCAAACTTGTCCTTAGTATCAACAACAATATTGTTTAAGCTAAGGATCAAAATGAACACTAAGCCAAGTATTATTAGAACAGCTGTTATAGAGGTTACGGAAGCCAACCCCATCCCTTTATTTCGCCACATTCCTTGAAAGCCTTGCTTGATGACATTCTTAATTAGCCTAAATTTCATGCCCGTACACACCCTTTTCTTCGTCTCTTACTATCATCCCTTTTTCTATCTCAATTACCCTTTTTTGCATTGCATCTACTATTTCCTTGGCGTGAGTGGCCATTAGAATGGTTGTCCCACGTCTGTTTATGTCCCTAAGCAACTTCATAATTCCCCATGCAGTCTCTGGATCTAAATTTCCTGTAGGTTCATCTGCAATCAATATAGGAGGATTGTTTACAATGGCCCGTGCTATAGCAACTCTTTGATGTTCTCCTCCTGATAGCTGATCAGGATAGTGATTGGCCTTTTTGCTCAAATTGACCATACTGAGCACCGTAGGGACATTTCTTCTTATATCCCTTGGATGGGCACCTATTATCTCCATTGCAAAAGCAATGTTTTCGTAAACAGTTTTATTTGGCAAAAGCCTAAAATCCTGAAATACTACCCCAACATTTCTTCTTATGTAAGGAATTTTTCTATTTTTTACTTTTGTGATATCCTTATTATTTAAATATATTCTACCTGAAGTAGGGTTTTCCTCTTTTAATATCAATTTTATTAAAGTGGATTTCCCTGCACCACTTGGACCGACTAAAAACACGAACTCCCCTTTTTCTATGGATAAATTAATATTCGACAAAGCCTTTACACCATTATCATATTCCTTGTCCACATTTACAAATTTAATCAATATCTTTCACCTCAATGTTTATCAATTACTAGATAACAATATTAATTATAACACATTACAATCAGGTTTCTACTTAAAAAGAAATCCACTTAAAATTTATGGAGAATTATGTTTTATTTTAATTATATATTATAATATAAATCAAAAGATAAATAAACAGTAAAGGGTGGTATATTTGGATAAAAAAGCCTTGAGGGAAAAAATGATAGAAACCAGAAAAAAAATTTCTCAAGATGAGAGGATAAAAAAATCCAATGAAATTAAAAAAAGGTTATTTGAAACAGAACACTATAAAAATGCCAATTTCATATTTACCTTTGTAAGCACCGATGAAGAAATAGATACCCATGACATAATAAGGGAATCCCTTAAGAAAGGGAAGAGGATTGGAGTTCCCATTACCTTGCCTAAGGAAAAAAAATTGGTTGTGTCAGAAATAAAGGACTTAGACAATGAATTGGAAATGGGATTTTATGGCATATTAACTCCAAAAAAAGAGTATATCAGAGAAATCTCACCGGAAGAAATTGATGTTGTATTAGTTCCCGGATTAATCTTTAGAGAAGATGGCTTTAGGATAGGATATGGGGGAGGATATTACGATAGATTTTTAAGAGATGCGAAATCTGTCGTAAAAATAGGTCTTTGTTATGAAATGCAAATTTATGAAGATATCCCTGTGGATATATATGATATTCCTGTCGACTATATCATCACTGAAAAAAGAATAATAGATTGTAAAAGCAACAGAAAATAAGGGTAGACTAAAGTCTACCCTTATCCATAATTCTTGCTAAGCTCCGAATAGTATCTTAGCTTTTCCTGTACAAGGTAATTTATAGAGCCTTTTTCATATTCACCATTTTCATCCAGCTTTCCAGCTTTAACACCTGTTAATATCTCTATACCTTCATCTATTGTCTTCACAGCATATATTTTGAACAATCCCTTTTCAACTGCTTCTATTACCTCGTCATCTAACATGAGGTTCTCTATATTCTGATAAGGAATAATTACTCCTTCTTCTCCTGTTAGCCCTTTTAACTTGCAAATCTTGAAAAAGCCTTCAATTTTTTCATTTACTCCACCAATAGGTTGGATTAATCCCTTTTGGTTTACAGATCCAGTTACTGCAATAGACTGTTTTATTGGCTTTTCTGCTAGACTGGAAAGCAATGCATACAGTTCTGTGCTAGAAGCGCTATCTCCATCGATCTCACTATAGGATTGTTCAAAGGTTATACTTGCAGTTAAAGTCAGTGGAAAATCCTTAGCATATTTTTCTCCTAGATAGCCTCCCAATATTAGAACTCCTTTGTCGTGTATGCTGCCTGATTGGTTTACCTCCCTTTCTATGTTAATAATGCCTTCCTTGCCTGCAAATGTATTAACTGTTATCTTAGTTGGTCTTCCAAATACGTATTGTCCTACATTGATTACAGATAATCCATTTATCTCTCCAATTTTTTCTCCCTTGGTATCTATGATTATGGTCCCGTTTTTGATTGCTTCCATTATCTTCTCTTCATATATGTTGTTTCTGAAATTTTTCTTTTCAATTGCCAATTTTACTTCTTTTTCAGTTACCACAGGCTTATCATTAATGCTTGCCCATTGATCAGCTTCATAGATTATCTCTACCAGTTCATTAAATCTAGCAGTAAGCTTATTCTGATGAGCTGCAAGTCTACTGCTATATTCTATTATTGCTGCTAGTGCTGATTTATCGAAGGGTTTTAGATTTTGGTCTTTACACTGGTATGCAACAAAGGAGCCTATTTTTCTTATATTTTCTTCATTTCTATCCATTTCCACATCAAAATCAGCTCTTATTTTGAATAGCTTTTTAAAGTCATCATCAAAATGATAGAGGAGTTGATAGGTGTATAAGTCCCCAATAAGTATTACCTTAACATCTAAAGGTATAGG
>JAAROH010007817.1_pt1 | contig 30612 bp, 38 predicted proteins | sample 7248631 | NCBI WGS metagenome assembly JAAROH01 (sample SAMN09772309, study PRJNA484901) | compost metagenome | isolation source: Vermicomposting unit | place: India | reverse complement strand
TTCATCATAATTCCTCCTTTAAAATTTTATTTTTAGAGCCGTATCGGCTACGGCTCTTCATGTCTTATTTCAAATTTTTCAACTTTTATACCTTTTTCTAACAAAAGAGCATAAAAGTTTTCCAAATCCTCATCCCAACTGTAATAATCACATTCTACCTCGGAGTAGAATATATCCTCCGAGATGGAATTTGGATAAGGACAATTTTTATAGAGAAGGATGTAGACTTCTATTATGAATTCGTCCACAACCTTCTCTATATCCTTTATTATTTCAATTTTTTTGATTTCCGAAAAGGGGATAGTGTTGTCTTTTAACAATACACTATTCCCTTTTATCCCGTATACGTCGTTGTATGCAGTATGGAACAAAATATTTTTTGACATAATTATTCCTCCTTTAAAAAATTAATTAAGCCGTATCGGCTACGGCTTATTCCCCAATGGCTTCCTCATATAACAGTTTGCCATCTGGAGAAATAACTTGGATATACAGCGAGTTATAACCAAAGCTAGATATTTTTACTGTATATCCAAGTTGTCTTAAAACTTCAGCGCCAATTTCAATGACACTGAAGTTTTTTTCTTTTATGAGCTTTTCTAGATCCATTTCTTATTTCCTCCTTTTTACTTACTTCCAAACGCCACTAAATTTTTTACGCATTTAATGGCGTTTGATTCTTGGACTATATCAAGCCCGTACTTTTCCATAAAAGTAAGAGTATGAGGACACCACCTATCGGTACTGTATTCCAAAACTTCTTTTACAGTACCGTCAAGTACAACCACTTCGTCATCGTCTGTGGCAGGATAGTGGTTGTACTTTTGAGGATACTTTTTTGTGTCTGTATCCCACTTTTTTGCGTCTATGACTATTACGTATATAAACGCCATGCCTCCGCTCTGTTCAAAGGCACATTGATTAGCCTCATCTGCCATAGCTTTGATGGCAGATAAATGGGGTGTGGCAAATACTCCTGAAATCTTTTGTCCTGGTTTTATAGCCGAAATTCTTTCTTTAAAATCATAGACAAACCCTCCGTAAAGCCACGTAGGGTTTGATAATAGTCTAAAAAATATCATCAAAAATTCCTCCTTTAAAATTTTAAAAATAAGAAAAGGACCTACAAAAAATTTGTAAGTCCTTAAACATTCAATTTGGCAGCGGGTACGGGAATCGAACCCGTTTCGACAGGTTGAAAACCTGTTATCCTAACCAATGAACGAACCCGCCTTAAAATATAAAAAGGCTTTTACAAAGTTTTTCACACCTTGCAAAAGCCTTTCCGCCAACAGTGCACCACTTTGCTGGCATACCCATACGACATACTCGATGTCGTTAAGCATCCATTAGGTAGGCAATTTTAACGTACAGGGCGGTACGTATTGCCATTCTGACCGTTAGGCTGTTCGCTAACGGAATGATGCAAATCCGCCTTCCTCACATGGGAGCCTTTTCCTTTTTCGGTAAGCCTTGTCCCGAAAAAGTCCTCTGGATACTCCACCTCATACTGGCACTGTCCAGAGCCTTGTCAGGAGTGCTTTCTCGGTAGTAGGATCGTCCTGACCCGATTTCCCTACCTTTCTACCCAGTTGGTGTTGGTGCCACGTTTCTCTGTTGCCATGACGATTAGACCGAAACGTTGGGCTTGCAAGAAACCAACGAACTTGCATTGGTGAAGTGCCATTCCACCTTTATATTTAAGTGCATATGCAGCGGTCTCCTTTACTGGCCTAACCTGCATTGATATAAACATTTCAGTTCATATCTTTTTCCTGAACAGGAATTGCACGTACAGGATTTGCACCTGTGTTTCTGCAATACACTTAAAGCTCCGTTCTATCGGTGCGATTGAGCCACCGCTAATGTCTAATCAGCAACCGTTCTTAGGTCTTTCTTTTACGCCTATTACTGTAAATGAACGGTACAGTATAGGCAACCTTTGTTGGAAAGATACCTACGTTTTTATGCTGATCTCAACATTAGATTTTCTAATTTAGTATAGGCACAAAATTTAAAAAAATCAATAGTTTTTTTAAAAATAACTGATAATTATTCTCAATACGTTTTGCAAAAAAAAGCAGGCTTTACGCCTGCAATTAAGCTTTTCTAATGATCCTTTTTAATATTCCGCTTACGTACTGTTTATTTTTATCAATGTACGTTATACGTACAGTTACCTTGTCACCACGTTTTGCTGTATCTTTCCAATACGTATTAGGACACAAAACATCTATACCTTGTTCTAAATTCACAAAATAACCGTATCTCTTTACGCCTTTTACTGTGCCCAAATATTCACCGCCTTTTACGTATTTTGTGCCTACTGTTAGAAATGGATTAGGCTTTGTTTCTTTTATTGAAACTTTTATTATGCCTTTTTCAATGTCTAATTCTGTTATTTTTGCCTGAACCTTATCACCCACTTGCAAGAGATCGTTAATGTTGTCTATATAACCATAGTCTATATCTTCTTTTGGTATTCTTGTTTCAATGCCATAAGCTTCAGCTATTACACTGTTTTTACCAACTGCGTCAATCCTAATCTGTATAATGTCACCTACGTTATGTTTTGGCAGTTCAAGTTTTCTTCTTAATGCCATTGCAAATTTCCTTGAGCCTACTGCTATTTCTCTGTCAGTGTCAATGCCACGTACAACAAAGTCTATCTCTGCACCTATCATAGAACGTACTATTGTGACATCTTCTCTTGGCAATCCCATCTCTTCAAATGGAATCAGTACCTTTGCACCATTGTAAAAAACTACTGCACATTCTTTTGCTTCATCACCTCCTATTTTTACTTTTTCAATTGCGCTTAATTCTCCTGTTAAGATTTTGTTTGTTTGTCTTGACGCATAAATGTCTTGCCATCTTTCGTCTATCATATTTCATCTCTCCTTTATAAAAAATTTTTTGGACATAAAAAAAGACAGGCGTTAAACCTGTCTTATCCACAGAAAAAGGTATGCGCATACCCTAATTATTTTTGTAGCATTGTAGTACTGTTTCTGACTGTACCATTTTTGCCATCCATTGTACTCGCATTTCATGCAGCTTTTCAGCAAATGCTGGTCCTTTTGCATTGATTTTTACCGTTTTTCCGTTTATTTCAGAGAACATTTTGTCAAAATATTTTTTGATGTATTTTGTTTTTGCTTTATAAGATGTATCTACGTCTATTATTTTTGCAATACCATCTGCCTTAAGAGGTGTCTTGTCTATGTTTTCCAAAAAAGTTACCTTTTTGCCTGGACGCATTTCCATGAAACGCTGTCCTTGCATGTGATATTCCGCAGCAGCGATACCGCATTTTTCCCATGTCTTTGGTGCTTTTATACGCTCACAAAAAGTTTTTACAAGATCTGGTCCACGTTTGTCATGTCCGAAATGATGTGGAAGGATTTCTTTCGGAGTTGTTGCTTTTCCAAGATCATGTACCAATGCCGAAAATCTCAATTCTTCACTTTTTGTTTCTTTTGCCATTCTATCTAACACAAGCATTGTATGCTCAAAAGCGTCTCCTTCAGGATGGTATTTTTCAGGCTGCGGTATACCACGTAAATCATTAAGTTCTTTAAAATGCACGTCCAAAACTTCTGCTTGTGCCAATGCTCTGAAATATCTTGATGGTGTGTCTGTGTTAAGTGCTTTTCTTGTTTCCTCAAAGACTCTTTCAGCAGGAAGTGTTTTTAGTTCGTCTTTAAGTGCATGCATCATTTTCAGCGTATCTGATTCTATATGAAAATTGTATTTCGCTGAAAATCTTGCAGCACGATACACTCTCAATGGATCTTCGGCAAAGGCTTTGGTTGTTGCTCTTATTATGCCTTTTTTCAGATCTCTTTGTCCGCCATACGGATCTATTATTTTGCCTGTTTCCATATCTTTTGCCATTGCATTTATAGTCAGATCACGTCTTGCAAGGTCTTCTTCTATTGTTATATCAGGCGATGTATATATCTCGAAACCTTTATATCCAATACCGTTTTTCTTTTCAGAACGTGCCAAAGCATATTCATCTCCATTAATCCTGAACACAGGAAAGTCTTTGCCTGTTATCTCTGCATCAGGAAACAGCTCCAAAACTTTTTCTACAGTCAGTCCTGTTATACAATAGTCTATGTCATGCGGTTTTAAGCCCATTAAGCTGTCACGAACACAACCGCCAACCTGATACAGTTTTCCTCCTGCGCCAAGTATTTTTTGCAGTACTTCCACAAGTTCACCTCATTTCATAAATCAAAAATATTTTCTATAGTTTCACTGACGTTTGAAAGAGTATCTTTAAAGTCCTCTAAAGTTTTAGGATCACACTCTTTTATGTCCTCAGGATTGATTTCCATAAGCTTTAAATGCACTTCATTAAGAAGCTTTATAGCGTCTTTTATTTTTTTGTTATCTTTTATTTCAATCTTGCTGTTTTTAAGTTTTTCATATTCACGTCTTAAACTTAAAAGCTCATTGTATGTTTCTTTAAATCTTTCTTCAGACTCAATCTGCGCTTTTTTAAGTTTTTCAAGTTCCTGTTTTACGCTGTCAGGTATTACTTCTATTCTTTCAACAGTCTTGTTTTCAAGTTCTTTTAACTGTTTTGCATTAAGCTCTATTGCTGCTTCATACTGCTTAATCAAGTTTTCTTTTTGGCTTATTTCATTTTCCTTGTTTTTTAATTCAAGTTCTTTTGCTTTATATGCCTTTTCAAGCTCGTTTATTTGTGTTAGAAGTGCTTGCTGGTCTCTTTCAGCTTCTTCTTTTATTTCTTTTATTTGTTCTGCTGTCATCTTGTTTATGTCATCACCAAGCGCATAATAGAGTTTACTTTGTACTTCTTCATCTAACAAGGCAAGTTGCATTGCTTCTGTTGTTGTTAGCTTCTTTTCTTCTACAAGCTGTTGAAGTTCTGGAATCAGGTTATTAAGTCTATACAAGTTTTGCAGTTGCCTTACAGAAATTCCTAATAGATCAGCTAAATATTTTTGGTATTTTTTAGTTGAACAAAGCGAAATTATTTCGCTTTGACCTCCTAAATTTTGTAAATCACCTCTATATCCACCTTTTCTAATTCCATAAATTTCATATAACTTTAGCAAACATCTTGCTGATTTCATAGGATTGGTATTGCCTATACCACGCTGTCTTAAATTCGTTTCAATTAATTCCTTTAAAATCCAATCATTTGCAGTAATACCGTCTTTGTCTACGTACTCATGTACTTCGCATGGCACTTTAGTTAAACCTAATTCTTTTGCTGCTCTTAATCTCTGATGTCCTGCTACAACTATATAGCAGTTTTTTAATTCTTCTTCTGTCAGTTCTGTTACTTGTACGTTTTTGTCTGTTTCATCTTCTTTAGGAGGTTCAGGCACATAATTTTTAGTGACAATAAGTGGTTCTATTATTCCGCTTGTTTCTACGCTTTCTAAAAAGTCCAGCCATGCCTGTCCTTCTATGTCGTCAAAATAGACTTTATTTAAAGGGTGCGGTTTAAGCAAATTAACGTCCAACATTTCAGTTTGTCTAATATTTTCCATAAAGCAAAACTCCTTTCTAAAAAATTTTCTAGAAAAAAAATAACAGGCTTGTTTTTTTTAAGCCTGTTGTAAAATTTTATTAATACGTTCTTGCAAGCTTGGTGTTATTTGCCATTTATCTACATACTCAATTATTTCATCAAAGTATTTGGAAGGCAAAAAATCATAACTCATAACATTGTATCTGTTTTTAAGTTCACCCCAAATAGCATTATATAAGTATCTGGATGCTTTTTTGTATTCGTCTGTTCCAGGCGTCAAATAAGTCTTAATTTTGTCTTTCACGTGTTTTGTCAGTTCTTTTTTCTCAACTGCATCCAAATATACACGTTTATCCAAAACTTTTTCTACATTGGCAATACGTTCTTCTACATTGTCTACTTTAACAGCAACGTCTTTGACTTTTCCTACAAGTCCTGCCATTGCTCTATTGACGTTAATTTGACTTTCAGCAAGCTGCTCTACCAAATTTTTATAGCTGATTTTTTCATCAGCTTTTTTTGCTAATTCATTCATTTAACATCATCCTTCCTTTCTAAATAGATAATATTTGTACCTTTAACATTGCCGTCTATTGCCTGTTTGACATCATCTATCCAACGTTGTACAGTTTCTATCTGTTCCAGCCATTTTTCTTTTTCATTTTTATTAAGTTTTGCAAATTGTTCTCCGAGGTATATAAGAGGGGTAACGTCTTTTAAAAATTTATTAATCGTATATTTAAAATCAACTATATCCAAGAGTTCAACTGGATTGGCATTATGCAAATCTTCTATATGATGTTTAAAAGCTTCTAATTCTTGTTCTTTTGCTTTGTATTCGTCATATAGTTTTTTATATTGTTCTTTATATTTTTCTGTTTGTTCTTTTAATGACTTATAATCAGATGGTTCTACAACTTTTTCTATAATTTGTGGAGGTTGATTCATAAGATTTTTCTTTTGTTCTTCAAGATAATTAATTCGGCTTTGAAGTTCTTTAAATCGTATTTCAGCATCTTTTAAGGCTTGTTTAATTTCTTCGTAATCTTTAGGTATTGCATTTTTTAATTCTTCTTCTAATTCTGTTTTTGCTTCTTCTAATTCTGTTTTTTCTTTTTCGAGTTTTTTAAGTTCGTTTTTATAAGTTTCAATTTCTTTTTTGTAGTTGACAATTTCCTCTTTTGTATAACTGCCTATTGCATTGCCAAACGTTTTATATAATTCTTCTTGTTCTTCTTTGCTGCGTGAAGCAAGAAATTCTGCCAACTGTAATGGCAGATTATTTTTATCGCTGCCGAACTCAATAAGGTTCTGAAATGGAGGTATCAGATTATTAAGTTTATCTAATCGCCTTAAATGTCTTTCTGATATTCCCAAATTGTCAGCGAGCTCTTTTACAGTTTTAAAAGAGTCAGACACTGTGTTTGATTCACTTCCAATTATTTCATATCTATCGGACACGGTGTCCGTTTGATATGAAGAATTTACCAATATACTTTTTTTGTCTCCGCCTTTCTTAATGTTGTAAATCCTCTTAAGTTCGCCTATGCACCTTGCTGACTTCATAGGATTTATATTGCCTATACCACGTTGCATTAAATTCGATTCAAGTAAATCTTTCAGTTTCCAATCTTCCGCAGTGATACCATCCTTGTCAACATACTCATGCACTTCGCAAGGTACTTCTGTCAAGCCTAATTCTTTTGCAGCCTTAAGTCTTTGATGTCCTGAAATAACAACATAATCGTCAGTTACTATTAAAGGTTGTATAATACCACTAGTCTTAATGCTTTCAACAAAGTCCTTCCATTTGTCACCTTCCATGTCATCAAAAAACTCTTTGTTGCGTGGATGTGGTCTTAAAAGATCAACATTAATTTTAATTGGCATAAAACAAAACTCCTTTCTTTAAAAATTTTTGCACATAAAAAATAACAGGCTTGTTTTTAAGCCTGTTTAGAAATTTTTATAAATAAAGTCTACAAATTCTCTTTCAGTTGTTTCTTTTCCATTAAACCACGCCTTTCCATCATGCCAGCACGTATTTTGGAATCTTAATATGCAAAAACCAAAGTACATAAAACTTTTTGGCACGCCTCTTTTGATAATTCCGTCCAGAAAAGCGAATAATTTATTTTGGAATGGACGCAGGTTGCTGCCATGTTGTTTGACTTCCAAAAGCATTAATGTACGCTTTTTGCCATTAAAGAAAATAAAGTCTATGTCAGAAACCCAAAAGCCTGTTTTGCTGTCAGGTAAATTCTCACGTATCCAGCCACTGAACGTTAAGTCTCTTTTATGTGTCATTTCAGGGCGGGTCATGTTCCTACACGCCCTTTTGCTATTTTGTACGTTTCTTCGTTTATCTCTGCGCCTACAAACTTTCTTTTTAACTGCTTGCAGGCTTTTGCTGTTGTTCCACTGCCAGTGAATGGATCACATACAGTGTCATTTACGTTTGTGAAAAACTCTATGAACTTTTTTATACCTGATATGCTTTGCTGCCAGTCATGTCCGTCCTTTTCTCTTTGTTCTGACACGACATAATCCTGGATCGTTTTTGCAAATTTTGTTTTGCCTTTTTGGAATATCAAGACAGGTTTCCACCTGCATATAACGTTAACTCCGTTGACTATTTGCGTTTGACCTTCGTGGTATAGGCAAAACGTCCACACGTAGTCTAAATATTTAGAAAGCAAGGCAAAGACTTCAGGCAAGTGGAATTGTCCTGTATACGCTACAAGATAACCGCCTTCTTTAAGTTTTTCTGTTGCAAACTTGCCCAAATCTTCCCAAAGTGGGAGAAATTCTTTTGGATACGGTGGATCTGTTATTATTGCGTCTACTTGCTCAATATTTTTTAAGACGTTCCTGAAATCGCCGTGCCTTATATCAATCGCTGCTGGAGGAAGTGTTACAACTTCGGCTTTTTTGATTTCTTCTTGTCTGTTAATTTCTTTAACTGCATCTTTAACTTTTTGGCTTCCTTGTTCTATTTTTTTGACAACTTCAGGCAACTTTTCAGGTTCTTTTTTGGCTATTTGTGGCAAGGCGGTGACAGCGTCTTTGACTTCTCCTTGCAATATTTTTTGCGCTACAACCGGAGAAATTTCTCTGACCTTTTCGACTGCTTTGGCAAAATCACCGCATCTTTTTATTGTTCTTGGCACGTATTCTACAGTTTCAGAGATTTTTTCAGCGGTTTCTCTTTTGGTATTTTCTGTATTTGGAAAAGTGACAATTTGTCCTCTTTCCATTTCCGAAATTTTTCCAGTATATTGATTACCTCTATGCTCTCCTTGTTTTTTCTTTTGCTGATTGTAGAGTTTGCCTATCAGATATTTTCTTTGTTCATCTGTCAAATTGCGTCTGCCCAATTGGTTTTTGTTTATCCAGTCAATTGCTTCGTCTATGTCGGCAAATTCCTTTGTTATGGTCGTAAAACTTAAATTATGTTTACGTGCAATTTCGTACCTGTTGTGTCCGTCTACTAATATTTGTTTGCCATTATTATTCCAAACAATAAGCGGTTCTCTTATGCCTTCTTTTAAAATACTTTCTTCCAATAGTTCCATTTCTTCCTTTTGCAGAGGAAATAATTGATTTTTGATTTCATCCAAAATTGTTAATTCCATAAATCAAAACTCCTTTCTCAAATTTTTTGCACATAAAAAAAGCAGGCTTAACGCCCGCTTATGCACAGAAAAAGGTATGCGCATACCTACCACACGCTTTTCTTTTTTCTTTTAGACTTCTGCTTAAGATCATTATCAAGTTCTGTTTTAGGTGTTGTTTCAGACTCTATATTTGTTTCTTTCACGATCTCGTCAGGTTCTTTTATTTTTTTAGCAACAGGTTCTTTATCAACATAAAATGTCAGTTGTTCAGGATCTGTTTTCTTTTCACGTTTTATATCAGGTTCTGTTTTAGATTTTTTATCAGGCTTTTCTTTGCTCTTTAAAAGCCTTTCTTTAACTCTAATGTCCCACACAGGACTGTAATCTCCGCCTTCCTGCTGTACCCATTCAGGATTGTATTCACTTATTGGAATAGGTCTTATTTGCTTTGATAACGGGTGCTTTGTGTAGTCCATTTTCTCAACCTTAAACGGTTTTTGACCACGCAGTATTAAAAGTGCACTCATAGGTTCAAGTCTCAAGATTTCATCAGGATTTAGCAAGGCACGTTTTTGTGTGCTTATTGACACGTCTCCAAAGTCAAACATGCCTTCAAAGCCTGCTTTTTTCCTTATTGACTGTGACTGTACTGTTGCCTGTCCTAACAAGGCAGACACAAATTCTGCCGTTGCTGTATCTGTACAGCCTAAAAACAGTCTCGTGTCACAGTTACCTATAATCTCCTGCCATGCATCATTTGGATACCTGTTTTTTAACTGTGCTATGTTCTGGAATATCACGCTTGAGTGTATGCCTCTTGAACGCATTGTACTGATCTTTTTTGTAAAGTCTGGTATTGCACCTATATTAGGAAATTCATCAAGCAGGAAATAAACATTAGGATCGCAGTGTCCTCCGTTCATGTCAGCGTACCTTATAAGTTTTATGAATAGGAACGAGAAGAAAAGTCCTGCCAAAAAGTCGAATGTTGAGTCCATATCACTGGACACGCAGAAATATGCACACTTATCCTTTCCAGGCAGTTCAAGGTCTATATCGCTTTCTTCTGTAAGTCTTTGCACAAGCCTGTTCTGAAACACCTGAAGCCTTGTTCCAAGTCCTATTACAACGCCTGTACGGACTGTATCGTTTGCCTGTGCATAGATGTTATACGGCATTTTGGCTGGATGTCCGTTAGGAAGTCCTTTAAAGATCATGTCTATTTGCTTTGGATCTGAACTTGCCAGAAGTGAATAGACGCTTGCAAGGTTTCTTTCACGTCCTGAATATTCTGTTGCAACGTACAATACAAGTGCCTTTAAAAGGTTCTGCTCTGCCCTGTCCCAGAATGGATCGCCTGATTTTGAACCTGCTATCTTTGTGTTTGATATAACTACTTCGGCAAATGTCTGTGCGTCTATATCGTCCTGTATCACGTCTACTGGATTCCATCTGTCAGAGTGCACCATGCTTACCAAATTAAATATTTTTACGTTATATCCCATGTCTCTTAAAAACTGTGCCATATCGTTAAACAGCTCGCCTTTTGGATCTGTAACTACTATGCTCTGTCCTTCTTTTGCAAGCTGCAATATATTAGTCCTTACGTATGACCTTGATTTCATACTGCCAGGTGCACCAAATACTGCTACGTTTCTATTGAAGTACGTCTTTTTTGGAAGTGTTACTGTTCTGCCGTTTATTCTGCCTAATATCAAGCCTTCATTTGTGCCTATGCCTAGAACTTTTTTTGCTTCTTTTTCTGTCATCCAGTTTGCTGTACCATGTGTACCATTATCTTTGAGGTATTTTACGCCTTCGTTATTCATTGCACTGTTCTTTGCTGCAACTATTAGAAATACTATCGCTGCGGTAAACAATATTAATGCAATGAAATAGCCCCTTAACATGTTTACATCTGCCAGTGATTTAAAATCTAATAAGGGATTTAAATACATTTGTTTTACTATTGACAGGTCTATTGTGTTTTGATCTGGCTTTAAAGTTGCAAATATTTGAAATAACTTGACTATTGGCATTAAAAGCCACACGCTTGCTAACAGGTACGTTATAGCACCTATTAAACCTAATATGAATTTGTTTTTAAAATCCATTAATATCACGACTCCTTCTTGAAAAATTTTTTAGACATAAAAAAACAGGCATTTAAGCCTGCAAAAGTTTAATATTTTATACGCATTTTATATTGACAAGTGCGTATAATGAGAGTATAATATAATTGTAAAAAAAATTATCGCCACCTGTAAGGCGAATACAAGTATTGCAGGAAGCGAAGGGAGTTTATTATGGAAAGCAAGATGTTTAAGGAAATTGTAAGTTCACTCGAGAAAGCATGTCAGGAGCATAAAAGGGTCACTTCAACGCTAATTGAGAACCTTGATAGTATCAGCAACGGCATTGTTGATATTTTACAAGGCAATGACGCTTTAAAGTTCGCAAAAAAGTTTATTTATAAAGGTATAAGAATTGCATATGTTTCCTCCAGGCTTGGAGGTTTCTGGAGAATTGTATTAGATGATGATGATAGGTTTTCTGTATTGCCGTTTTCTTACGGTGATGTAGGTACTCAGCAGTATTTGCACGGAGATTTCGGTTCCCGTATAAGTTATATGTCACGTGAAGAAGTCCTTTATATAAGCCGTAATATTGCGGACTACATAAAAGGACTTGTCGAGTACTTAAAAAACTTAACAGAAGATACTGAAAAAGAACTCTTGAAGTATGTAAACCAGGCTTGATGCCTGGTTTGTTTAAAGGGGTGAAAAAAATTAATAACGAAATTAAAGAATTTTTCACTTGGCTGTTAGTATGCTTAAATGAAGATATTAGAACGATAAAGGATAACAATTATACAGATCTGTATGAAGAATACAACAATGTAAAAAAATTATTAATAGAAAAAAGGAACAATTTCACTTATAGGATAAGTAATGACTTTAGAAGTAAGTTAAAAGATATACTTCTAACTTATAAAGAAGAATATTCAATTTTGCAAAAATATAAAAAAGATATATTTTTTTATAATGACCTATTAGGTTGGTATAAAGATATTCCTGAAGATTTAGATTTATTTATCAATAATCATCAATAAACAATATAAAGGAGGTTGTAATAATATGCGTGAAAAATTTTCAATAACTCTTGATAATACAATGATAGATCGTATCAATAATTTTGTTTCAAAAGAAAAAAGCATGTCAGGCAAATTTAACGATATTCTTCGTGACTATTTTGCTATGCTTGACAGAGCTAAAAAAGAAGTTTTACATGCTTTTACAGAAAGTGAATTTAATTATATTTATGATGCTTTTAATGGCACTATTTTATTGCCAGAGTTGTCTTTTAAGACATTTCTTATATCCAAAATTGAAGATGCTGACAGATTCGACAGGCTTTCTGAAAAATGGAACGTTGATATGGATAAGTTTTTAAGTAAACTTAATTCTTTGTCTGAATTTGAGTGTTATGCTGTTTGTAAAATTGCAGAAGAATTTTGGAATAAGCATTAAGAGGTGTTTTTTTAATGGAACAGCATGAGGTAAAAATTAATATTTTGCCTTTTTTGATTGAAGCTTTAAGCATAAAAAAATCAATCAGAAAAGACATTGATATGCTGTATGAATCTGATAAATACGAATTTTATAAAAAGGCAAAAGAATCAGAGTGGTACAATAATTTCATCGTGAAAGAAGGTGATATTTATCGTGAAGTTTATGCCAAAAAAGCACTTGGCATAATTTTATGTGCGATTAATGACATTAATCTTTTTCAGAAATTTTTGCGAATTGTAAAAAAAGGATGGCCACGTGCCTTTTCTTACGTTGAAAAACAAGACAATATTGATGTCGAAAAATACATAGCTTCTATTGGTACATCAATTAATGATATGCATATTGACATCTTTAATTCAGAACTTGCCGTTCTGTATTTTCTTGCAATTAATTTCAATAAAAAATTTGTTATAAATGAAGGGCTTAAGGTTCTTGAAGAAAATTTCTTGCAGCGTGGAAAGCATTATCTTGGTCTGGAACCAACTTCATATTCTTTCACCAAACTGGATAATAATATAAAAAAACATGCTGCCGATTTGCGAAAACAAGTTTATGTTAAAATTGGAGAAATATCTACATACAAAAAGCTGTTTGACAACAATGTTGATATTGTAAGAAACGAAATAGATTTTATATCTTTTTTGTTTGATTCTGAAAAATTGAGCATGGATGCTCTTTTCTTTGAGAATGACATCAATAAAAAAGATGTTATTGAGATTCTTGCATTGCATTATGGTATCTTTAAAGATATGGACGTAGAAAGTGCAATTAAACATTTTGTATCAGGAACAATTATAAAATGTCTGCTCAGGGCTTATAAACAGGTCAAAACATATTTCTTTGAGCACAATCAGGAAACTATGTTTCTTGAAATGGAAAGACGTGACGATGAAATAGCAAAACTTAAATCTGAAAACAACAAGCTAAAAAATAAAATCAGTGAACTTTCTCAAACTCTTGCGGATTACAAAAAATCGCTGGAAAACAAATATCTGCAAGAAATCAAGATGCTTAACAAAACTGTTGAAAAACTTAAGATGCAGCTTGATGAAGAACATCAAAAGAACAAAGAACTTAATGCACTGCGTGAATTTATGTTTTCACTGGATACAAAAAAAGTTTATTCTGATTCTGCAAAAGAAATCAATCTTTCATCTGTTAAAGGTCTTATAGTAGGCGGTCAAGAAACATGGCAAAAAGAACTTAAAAAAAGTGTACCTAATTTCAGTTTTATTAATTCAGAAAACTTTGATGTCAGAATTTTAGACAATATTGACATTGTATTCTTTTTCCCGAATTTTTTGAGTCACGCTCTTTATTATAAGGTTATTAATGAAGTGCGTAAGAGAAACATTAAGGTCGGATATATTTCCAAACTTAATAAAGAACTTGCATTGGAAGAAATTAAAAGGCAGGTGTAGTTATGTAGTATTCTGAGGAGGAACTTATTGAGTACCTGAAGGAACTTTATACAGAGATTGGCAGAACGCCTGGAAAAAGAGACTTGAAGAAATATAATTATGATGCTTATAAAAAAAGACTTGCAAATCCAAAAGGGAAATGTAAGTCTTTTTTATTGGCAGAAATCTACTGATAGATATGAATAACATATCTACAAAAAAAAAGAAATAAGCCTTGCATTATCCTCTTGGACATGCAAGGCTTATTTCACCCTCATAGGTAGACTAAAAATTTTTAATACAACCTTAAAGGTAGACTAAAAAATAATTTTTGAAACTTTTGTAAAAATGTTTCAATCCCTTACTAGGTAGACTAAAAAAACTTAACTTAATTTTATTCTAGCACATTTCTTGTTTTTGTCAATACATTTTTAAAAAAAATTATAGACAGGTATTATGCCTGTCCTATTTCTATTTTATCAATATCCTCGATCATGTTGTCATAACCTTTGATTGACATTGCAATATAGTGAAGCACTGCTTCCGACCAACCGTATATATAATGAGTGTTTTTATCAGTTGGCGGAATCATTGCTGAACGATATGGTGCAATGTCTATGACAAAGGCTTTTGTGTTTGGATTGATTGAACGACGGTATTTTTCTAATTCCTTGTAGAATGGTGAACCAGTGTTTTGCTGTTCGTCTGTGATAATAATTATGTTATCTACATAGATGTTATCCTTTCTTAATTTTTCCACTGGTGCACCTGTATCTGTACCTCCTCCAGCCTTTATTCTTTCAGCTTGCGTCAAAATTGAGTCGTACATAGAAGGCTGTGGATCATATACTCTTGTATCGAACGTCCAGAATATGCCATTGCCTTTCGTTTTTTTGTATAAAGCAACGGCAAATACCGAACCAATTCGCAAATAATCGCCTTCCATAGATCCAGACACATCCAAAAATACTGCTGTTTTTCCATAAATTTCAGGTAAGTTATCAAATGTCATTTCTACTGCCTGTCTTAATACGTCTTTTATCCACGCCTTTTCTACCTGATGAAAGGCAGTGACAAATCTAAACGGCAGTATTTTAGATTTTGCAAGTCTTTCTGGATCGTTTAAAACAGACTTTATATATTCTCTATTCTCATCAAGTACCCCTGCCCTGTCGAGTGTATTTAAGTTTCTTAACAAAGCAAATATTGGCATCTGTTGGAGAATAGCATTCCAAATTTCTTTATCTGGCTTTATAACTCCAGTGACTACTTCGTGCGGAAGTTTGCCTTCCTGTATAAGTGCGATCTGTTCTTTTACATCCGTAGTTTTCTTTAATGCTTCATAAGCTGATATTTGAGGTACTTGTGTCTTGTTGAATTCTTTACCGACAAGATATGCAAATATAGCCTTCTGTTTGTCATTAATCGGCTTCGGATGTACTGTTTTTACAATATCGCCAAGACTATATCCACGTCCCCGACCATTGTATTTAATAGCCCAGTATTCGGAGACATTATTGAGAAATCTGGCTACTTGACGTTTTACGGCACGCCCTCCTTGTCCTCTTCCTTGTCCTTCTAATATCACCATAAAATCCTGCAAGTCAGAAGGAATAAGCACAACATTGTCAAAAATCCTTGCAAATAATTCTGTTGATACAGGAGATAACTTTGCAAGTCCAAATATAGGCTGCAATCTCATCAATCCTCTGTTGCGTGCAAAGATTAATGCCTTTGCAACAAAGTTTGGATTTTTTTCTAACATTTGATCATGCAATGCATCAGCTTCACTTAACAACGTTTCACTATCGGCATAAAATGTGTTTCCGATAGTGTTTGTGAGCAATGTCTGTACGTATTGCTCTTCTAGCGATCTAGCATATGCTGGATAGCCTTCTCTATTTGCCGTGTTTGGTATTTGTGCTGAAAATATTTTTTGCGCTCTTGACATAAAAACAACCTCCTTTTGATTTTTGGAGGCGCATTTCTATTTTACGTGTAATACGAGGAATAAGGCGGACAGGTACATAACGGTGCCTTACCTCTTGGCTACCACAGGATTTCCTGTAGGCAGGATTCGAACCTGCGTTTCCCGGCTTAAGAAGCGAAGTAACCCGTCCTGACGCCTCGTATATATATAACAAATGAGGAAAGATTTTGAGAGGTGCTTTCTAATACCCAAATGTACGAAGTAACCCCTCATTGCGCCTCATCTTTTTTACATAATATATTATAATACATTATGTTTACTTTGTATACGCTAATAATATGTGGTTTTACACAATAATTCATTATTATAATTTATTATTTGATATTATATTTAATTTTATTTATTTTTCTCGTTTTTTCTCTCAATATTTATAACATCTACATTTTCTGTATAAATAACGCTAATAACATCATAATTCTTGTGTTGATTAACATACTCATTAATTTTGTTTTTAATTATATCTTCATCGATAGATATATTGCCTATTATATAAATATTGTTTCTGTCATAAAAAATATTTGCAGTCTCGTTGTAAGTTTTATAAACTTTTTCAGCAGTACATATATTTTTCCCATCTACAGATTTTTCTAAAAGATCTCTTAAGAAAGATGATGGTGTTATGTGCATTTCTCGGCACTGATTTTGTAGTTTAGTTAACGTGTTATAGTCAATTCTTGTATTAACTGTAAATTTTTTAACTGCCATATTATTTCTCCTTACTTAGTCCCTGATACCGCCTTTTTCAGTTCTGCTCCTGCTTTAAACGCAGGTGCCTTTGTTGCTGGAATTGTTATTTCTTCTCCTGTCTGCGGATTCCTGCCTTTTCTCTCTGCCCTGTCATGGATCTCAAATGTACCAAAGCCTACTAATTGCACTTTATCGCCTTTTTGCAACGCTTCCATAACGCTTTCTACAAAAGCGTCTAATGCTTTTTCAGAATCTTTTTTGGTTAAGCCTGATTTTTCGGCTATTTTATTTACCAGTTCACTTTTGTTCATAAACACAGCCTCCTTGAAATTTTTTGGTTTTGCTTTATTATAGCCTGATTTAAAGCCTTTTGCAAGTGTTTTTGTATACATGCAAGGTACGTTTTGTTTTTTTGATTGATTTGATAAACTTTTTATAGGTATATGAAACCTTCAGGTTCCCATTTTGCTCTTATCCCAATTTTTAAATTTGGTATTTCTTTTTTAACTATTTCTAACATTTTTAATGTATTTTCTTCTTTTAATGTTTTCTTATTTGACCCTTTAATCTCATCATATAACCTTATAGTCCAAAACTTATTTGCAATATTTCCACTTTCTTGTATTCTCTTTCCTATTATCAATAAATCTTCTATTGTTGTATCAGCGAATACGCATGTTCTTATATCTACCAATACTCCATTTTCTGATAGTATTTTTTGGACCTTATATGAATTATTTAGCATTTTTTCTGATTTGCTTTTGGTTAGACCCGTAAGCTCTGCAAATTTTGCTGCATTAGATGCTTTTACGTCTATTGATGCAAAATCAAGATAAGGATATATTATTTTTGCTAGTTCTACAGATGATCCATTATGTGCTATGCTTGTTATTCCACCTTTTTGTTTTGCATATTTGAGCATTTCTAATGATAATCTTTTGTACATACACGGATCTCCTCCTGACAATCTTATAACTTGTCGTGAACTTATTGTTTCGTCTATTTTTTTATATAGGATATTTTCTTCTACTTGTACAGCATATAAAATGCTGCCATCTTCATTTTTCCATTGCCCTCCTCTTTTGCAATACTCGCAGCTAAAATTACATTTGCCAAAAGAAAATATTCGCATTGGTAACGGTTCCTTTCCGAAAGCCTTTAAAAAATAAGCTGGACGTATTTCGCTTATTATTTCACCTTTATATGGCAATATGAATATTTTAGACATCTTTATCTCTCCTTTTTTTATTTTTTGTAAATAAAAAAAAACGAACTTATTTAAGTCCGTTTTAGTTTTTTTAATTCACTTTTTGTATATTTTGATAATGTCCTTGTATAGTGGATATAAACCTTGTATTTTTCTAGACATGTCCTTATATTGCGTACTTTTTATACATTTACTGCATATTTTCGGTATGCGCATACCTTGTAATATTTGTTAATTAATTCGGCAAAAAGTTCTTATTTATTCATTAATTCCTGCTATAATTAATATATAACCACTGCAAGGGAGGAATATATTGATGGAAGAAGAAAAGCAAAAGGCATTAGAAAAGGCTATAATGCAAATAGAGAAGCAATTTGGCAAAGGTTCTATTATGCGTCTTGGAGATACTCCCAAAGCTAACATAGAAGTTATCCCTACAGGCTGTCTTGAACTTGACATTGCTTTAGGTGTTGGAGGAATTCCTAGAGGACGCATAATTGAAATTTTCGGTCCTGAATCTTCTGGCAAAACCACTCTGGCATTGCACATGATTGCTGAAGCGCAGAAATTAGGAGGTACAAGTGCCTTTATTGATGCTGAACATGCACTTGACCCTACGTATGCCCAAAAGTTAGGCGTTGATCTTGTTAATTTATTGGTTTCGCAGCCTGATACTGGCGAACAGGCTCTTGAAATTGTTGACGCACTTGTACACAGCAGTGCAGTCGATCTTGTTGTGGTTGATTCTGTCGCTGCTCTTGTGCCTAAAGCAGAAATTGATGGAGACATGGGTGACGCTCATGTCGGACTTCAGGCAAGGCTTATGTCACAGGCTTTAAGAAAACTTGCAGGCATTGTAAGCAAAACAAGGTCCACAGTTATTTTTATTAACCAGCTGCGTGAAAAAGTCGGCGTTTCTTTTGGAAATCCTGAAACAACGCCTGGCGGACGGGCACTCAAGTTTTATGCAACTATTAGACTGGACGTTAGGAAGGTTGATGTTATAAAGCAAGAAAGCAACGTTGTCGGAAGCAGAACACGTATCAAGGTCGTGAAAAACAAAGTTGCACCGCCTTTTAAGCAAGCTGAAGTGGACATTATGTACGGTGAAGGTATATCGAGAGAGGGCAGCCTTTTGGACATTGGCACTAACATTGAAATAATTGAGAAAAGCGGTTCATGGTATTCTTATGGAGACCTTAAGCTTGGACAAGGACGTGAAAATGCTAAACAGTATTTAAAAGAACATAAAGAGCTTGCTGATGAAATTGAAAAGAAAATTAGAGAAAACTTTAACTTGGCTTTTGACAAAATTAAATCTTCCTCTGATGATAGCATAATAGAAAATTAGGTATGCGTTTTATGCGCATACCTTTTTGTTTTGGCGGGAGGAACAGTCAACTAAGTCCCTCTCATCGAACATTATACTACATTGTATTAACTTTCTGCAATTTTTCTTATCCAATGGCAAAATTGCACCAATGTTTGACTTCTTCAGGTTCTTCTATAGGCTCATACACACCTTTATCACAATCAAATTTATAAAACCAACGTTTGTTATCGGCAACTTGATAAAGTCCTTCTTCTATTTTCTCTATTACAGCATAATTATAGCATGTTTCCCATAGATCGCATTTGTTTTCTCGTACTGCTTTATCAGCTTTCTCGAATGTACTATAATAGCCTACACATCGGCTGCATCCTTTTATGCCATAATTTTCATCAAGTTCCTCTATAACTGTGATGAAATACATTTTCTCACCTCATTCTTTATTATATTTGCTACATGATAATTTTTATAGATCTCTTGATTCTTTTCTCTCCATTCCTTCGGAAATATAACCGACTTCAACATGCCTTTTTGTTCATACTTCCTCCACCGTCCTTATGCTGCATTCAGGAAACATTTCTCTGAACATTTCCTCCTGCTCTTCTAGGCACAGTATTTCGATTTCCTCCGTTCTCGTGTACCTGTATTGAGCCAGTTCAAAGTAATTCTTTATTTTTGCAATCTTTTCCACATCGTTCATTACAAGCACCATTACCTGTTTATTATCTACAGTGTAATCTGCTTCCTTCCAGTCAGGCTCTTTTAAGTTCTTTCCGTAAACCTTTACAGCTGCTTCCTCTACTAAATCACGCTCTCCATGTTTCTTTACAAGCTCTATTCCGTACGGGTAAGGCAATAATAACTGCTCTTTCAGTCCTATGCCTTCCGTTCCGTACATTTCACGTGCCTGCGGATCTTCATAAAAAACTATTGTTCTATATATGCCTATTCTATGCAGTTTTTCCTGTTCCTTTTTTATGAGCGTTATTTTTTTTCCATCAGGTCTTTTGCCTATGTTATATATAGCGTATTCTGTACGTCCTACTAAAAGTCCTAAAAAATTACTTCCTCTATCTAACGATTTTTTCTGCTCTTTTATTTTTCGGCTGTCTATAAACGTCCAATTGCTTCTTTTAAAGTCATAATACAGGTCGCTTATCTTTTGTATTCTATCCTTTTGTCCGTACGTTGAAGGTACATGTCTTACTTTCAATCCATGCTCTTTGGCGTACTTTATCCCGTTTACTCCTAGCATCACATAGCCTTTCAAGCGCCTTACATAATGTGCCTTTTTCAGATCCAACAGCCTTATTTCATAATATCTATCATTTCCGTATATTTGGCTTACATTACTTACCTTTATCATGCTCAATTCTGCAAGTTCCTCCAAAAGTTTTATGTCACGTTCTGTCAGTTCTATATTTTTAGCCATTATCATTTCTCCTTTCTTGTTAAATTTTTAACATTCACCTATGCTTTTATTAGTTTTATTCTAATTGTACATTTTACGTTATAATAAAACCGCTTTATTTTAAGCCTTTTTAAAGTACATTTTGATTTGTTTTATTTTTAACAAAGTCTTATATTATATTTTGATTTAGACGTTATTTAGGATTTTGATTTAGGCTTAATTAGGCTTATTTTCAGGCTTATTTTTAAACTTTATTAAAGCCTTATTATGGCATTTACAGAACTTTATCAAAAACCTTTTTAGGCTTTTATCACTGCCTTTTTATGTGCCTGTATTAAAGCCTTTTTCACTGCATTTTTTATTCTTGTTTCACGTGCTTTATCACTTCCTGCTTCTAACCTTTATATCTTACGTGCATTGGAAGCCTTACCTCTTACCCTATTTCGGCTTTACCTCTGCCTTTTATCACGCCTGATTTTGTGCCACGTTGCGACACGCCTGCAATAGGCTTTAATTGAACCTTTTTCGCTGCTTTTTTTAGACTTTGCTATTACGTGCAGCATCAACCTGTTTCGACGTTTATCAGTGCTTTTTCTCTGCCTGCCTTTCAGCTTATATCTTGCGTGCACCGATGAACCTTTCTTTTGCGTTATTTTTGCTTTTCCTCTGCCTTCTTCTATGCTTATTTTTGCCTGCACTGGCTGCTTTTCTTCTGCCTGCATCAATCTTTTCCTCTGCGTTTCTTTAACCTTATATCTTGCGTGCATTGAAAGCATATCTTCTATTGTTATTTTGCCTTTTCCTCTGTCATCTTTAAAGCAAAATTTTTGTACAAAACATCATCATTTTTTTCCAGCAATTATTTCTTTTTTATCACTGTATTTTTAAGCATGTTTTTTGGGTCTCGATTTTTTAGCATAGTTTTCGAGTTACTTCGATTATTTTTTGCACTTTTTAATCGAGACGATTTTAAAAATTTTTCAATGCTTTGAAGGCAATTTTTAACCTATGATTTTTAGTACCTATGATTTTTAGGTACTTTTATCATACTTTTTTAAGCCTTAAAAACCGCTATTTTTCGTTCTTAAAAATCACAGGTTATTTTCATGAATTTTGCAGGATTTTAGGTATAATTTTTTCCAGTTTGTTATAGTCAAAAATGTAAATTTCTGTTTTAGGCTCATTACTAAACCTTGCATTAAATCCAAAAGACAAATGTTCATAATTGTCATCAGGTATAATTTCAGCGTGCTTAATACCATCTATAATAGGCTTAATATCCCAATTGTCTATATCAGAATTTTCAATTGGCATATAAAATTTAATAAAGACAAAAGCTTTCTCAAAATATACGTTTCTATTAAGATTTTTTAAGGCATACATGACATTATCAGTCCACCTGTTTTTCTCTGCTTTTTTAATAAGTGCTAATCTAGCAGGGAAATCAGGTACAACAATTTTAATAACATCATCTGTCATTTCAGCTTTAACATTATCGCAAGGCAAAACAAAATCAGGCTTTTCACCGCTTCGTAAGCACTTATTAATACTCCAATACAGATTCATTCTTGCTTTTTCAATGTCGCTATAAGTTGCCAATAAATATTCCATATCAACCTTTACTTCCTGACTCATCTTTATCCTTCCTTTCAATCTCCTTAAGAATATATTCTATTTTATCCAAAACGTTATTCGTAGTATGCCAAAAGGTATAATAAAAGTCCAAAGCCTTTCGTGTAGTCTCGCTCATGTTCCTTTCGTGCCAAATTGGCGAATCTACATCCACACGAACATTAAGCCTTCTTTTCTGTTCCATATCATACACACCCCTTTCCTCATAAATGTGCAACTCAAGCACACTAGATACATTTTGCAATACATAAAAAAATAAGGCATAACGCCTTACAAACTTAGAAAATCATTCATCATTTCTTTAAAAATATCTTCATTATCTTTTTTTACAGGTTCTTGTTTAGGTTCTTTTGAATTCTCTTTTACACTCATACCACTCTTTTTAAGATCATTTAATGTTTCTTTGATGTCTGCAATATTGCTATTTATGTTATTTAATGTATCCTTAAATTTAATATAAAAACTTAAAGCTTCTCTAATGAACTCTGACCGTTCTTTTCCTTGCAGTGATAAAAGGACACTGTCAATTTCCTTATCACTTGCTCTTGTTCTAAAACCATACTGCATGATAACACCGCCTTTTCTTGATTTTTCAAAGTTTCTATAGGATGTTTAATCAAAAATGATAACAAGGTTTTATATTTTGATTTAAAATTGTTATCATTTTTTGTTTAGTAATCCTCTATATCTTTGTTATACAGGCTTTTATAGCTGTTATCAATATATGTTAACAAAATTATTTTTCCTGCTTGCTAAATACGCAAGATAACAAGATTATTAAGTGTTATCATGCAATATTTTGTTGCATTTGACACACTTTTAAAAAGCCATAAGCATTGGCAAACTGTGCGTCTTTTGCAAGTTCAACATTTGTATGTGCATCTTTTAAGAATGGATACAAGTCCTTACCTCCACCGCCTGCAACAAACATTGTACTGACTTTTTCATATTTATCTTTAAGGCTGTTTAATATACTTTTTTTAATAAGTCTTGCAAGTTCATTTTTAAGTACATTAAGTTCTTTTGAAAAGTCTATATATTGCCCTCTAAAGTATATATTGTTATTTTCTAAAATTGACATAAGTCCTTCTGTATCTGTATTAGAACCTGTTTTCTGTGTAAAAAGCTTATCTAATGCTGTAAATATTTTTGATATTCCTATATCAAGTGTACCTGAAAGGTCTGGTGAAAAGCGTGGACGATTGTCTATTAAAAATACCACATAGTCAGTCGTCTTAAAGCCTACATCAATCAGGACTATATATGAGTTTTTAATCATGTACTTATCAAGGTTATTCATAAGCGCATAATATACTGCACCCGCTGCTTGAGGAAATACTATGACCTTATCGAACTTAATAATCTTTGTCATATTATACTCTGGAAATGACACTATCGCTTTATACTTCTTGATTTCTTCCTCAAACTGCTTTCTATATGTCTGATACTGTTTCAGCGGAAGACCTGTTACTATGTTTATTGTCTTATCTTCGTCAGTCATTAAGAGTGCAGTCGCTGTTGCAAGCAGTGCTTTTGCTTCTGACTGATTATACTTGTCTGTATCCAGCATAAACGAATCTGAAAACCCTTCTCTTTTTGCCAGTTCACCAATATAATAGCTTTTTTCGCCATCATCGTCAGCAATCTTTACATACATATTTTCAACAATACTTTCATTGGAATTAAATATGCCTGAAAGAAGCCTGTCAAAGCCTATACTGACAATTGAAGGAAATAGTATTCTTTTTCCTTTGTCATTTACACCTTTTACGTATCCATAACCTAAATCAAGTCCTATATTCATGTAAAAACCTCCTATCAGATTGATTTATAAAGGAGAAGGATATTCCTTCTCCAGCGATTAGAATGGCAAACCGTCGGTATTAATTTCTTCAAAGCCGTCAAAATTGAAATCATCATTGGAATTGCTGTTGTTATCATTGTTTTTACTGTCTTTCGGATCGGCTAAAAGCTGCACTTCTTCCACCACTACGTCAGTCGTGTATCTTTTCTGTCCGTCCTGTCCTGTATAACTGCCTGTCTGCAATCGCCCAACTATTGCCATTTCTTTGCCTTTCTTGCAGTATTTGCTTATCAAGTCAGCAAGTTTGTCCCACGCAACTACACTTATAAAGTCAGCCTGCCTGTTTCCATTAGCATCCTTAAAATTTCTGTCAACGGCCAATGTAAAACGTACTGCCTTATGTCCGTTTTGTGTATTATGCTCTGTGGGGTCTTTTGTCAAACGTCCTATTAATATAACTTTGTTAATACTTGCCATAATATCAGCTTCCTTTCTTATTTATATTTTTATTATACATCTATTTATCCATTATATCAATAAATGGATAAATAAAGGATACAATAAAAATAGCAGGCTGTTAACCTGCTATTCCAGTTTGTATATTCTGTTTACGTCCACATCTAAAGCCTTTGCTATTTTCAATGCAGTTTCTATCCTTGCATTTCCTTTCGTGACTTTTATAATCTTGTTCAAGCTTTGCGGTGCAATGCCTAACCTTCTTGAAAGCTGTGATTTTTTGACGCCTTTTTCTTCGAGTACATCTTCTATATAGACATTCACATCAAGCTTTTTGAGTTCTTCTTTAATTCTATTGTCATGTACTTCATCAGTAAGTTTATTAATAACGTCAAATTTCAAGTTAGTTTTAACTTCTTTTTCAAGCGTATATAATTCATTTACATCTACGTCAAGTGCATAAGCCATTTTTAAAGCTGTTTTTATGTTCGTTGATTGATTTTTTTTAGCTAATATATAAACATAACTATCCGTTACATCAAGCATATTTGCAAGGCGTTTTAATGACGTACCTTTTTTACTTAAAACTTCATAAATATGATTTTGAAATTTATATTGCTCTAATACATGCCTTATTTCTTCGTCTGTTTTTGCCTTTTTTAATTCTTTAAGAAGTTCGTTTTTATCTTCCAATTCCGATCTTTCTATTATGTTTATCAAAAGGTCTGTATTAACCAATGAAATGTTGCATCTTGGACACATTATTACAGGAACATTTTCAACCTTTTTGCCATCTACCTCAAAAGTTTTATATACAGTTACCAATTCTCCGCCACACATAGGACACCTGCGTTCTGCCATTTGACACTCTCCTTATTGTGTTTTATTCCTCACTATTATTGTATACCTATTTATTTATTTTGTCTACAAACAGGCTTATCAATATAGGATCAAATTGTGTTCCTGCATTGTTTTCAAGTTCATTTAACGCTTCTTCTACGCTTAACGCTTTTTTATAGACACGCTCATTAATCATAACATCATAGGCGTCTGCAATAGTTATAATACGTGCAAAATACGGTATATCATTTCCTTTTAAGCCTTCAGGATAGCCTTTTCCGTCATAACGTTCATGGTGGTGCAAAACGGCATCAGCAATTATATCATCCATTTTCATTTCTTTAATTTTCTCATATCCCCATACAGTATGCTTTTTCATAATCTCCATTTCCTTTTCAGTCAATTTGTCAGGCTTCATAAGTATCTTTTCTGGTACTTTAAGCTTGCCTATATCGTGCAACTGTGCAGCAAGAAGAAGATCAATCAGATCGTTATATGGCATATTGAGTCCTTTTGCAAATTCTTCGCAAAGCCTTGCTGTCCGTATATGGTGTTTTTTCAGTTCTTGTTCTACTGTCATTTCATCACCTCAAAAAAAAAATATAAGGCGGAACATTGTCCGCCTGTTATTATGCTTCTTTATATGCCTTTAATACTGCTTCTACTATTGTGTTTCTCATCTCCTTTGTCAATGGATATGCTGTATTCCTATGTTTTCCTTCTTTATTAGTGTAAACAGGTAATGATACAAAAACTCCATTTTTGCCTTGAATTAGGCGTGTTTCGATTGCAAAACAGTCATCAAAAACGACCCTGCAAAAGCCTTTAAGATTGCCTCCTTTATCGTATTTTCTGAATTCTGTTTTTGTGATTTGCATACATATCATCCTTTCTATGAATTTTTTGTGTACATAAAAAAAGACAGGCGTTAAACCTGTCTTAAACATATTGCAACGAATAATTATATTTTATCCTCTTAATTTTTTAACTAGTTCCAAAGCATTTTTATTTCTTTTTATAGCTGTATCAGATGGTTCTTGTAAAAATTCTTGCAATATTTCTTTTGCATATTTGCCCTTAATTACAGGCGTTTCTTTTATAAGCTTAATATCCAAATTTTTATACTCCTTTTATTTTTTTATATCTTAATTGACACAGAAGTTTTCTTGAGTCCTTTTTTGCAAAAGACTTTTTTTGAGCCAATTTATTGCCCAACTTAAAAGCTTTTTCCAAGTCTTTTATCAACAAATCATCAATTTTCTTCACTTTTCTACACTCCTTTTTATGCACAATTTTAAGTATGCGCATACCTCATAAGCTTCCTATTATTTTATATATCGTGATAATACCACCGATTAACAGTGTCATGTCAAAAATTAACATAATGTTCTGCAAAAAACTTATCTCGAAAAATTTGCTTATAATAAACCCAAAGTTTAAAAATAAAACAGCCAAAAAATACAAAGTCATATATATAAGCCGTTTGGTACTTCTTTGTCGTTTTATAGGACTTGTCATAAACAGTTCACCTTCTTTTCATACCTCATTCCAAATCCTTATAGTACCTGAATTTCTGCTTACAGTTTTTGCACTTAACCTTAAACCAGTACATGCCAAGTTCCTGTTTATCGGACACGCCATAGTCTATAATGTCATAATCACGCTTACTGCACTTTGGACATACAGGCTTATCTGCATGTCCCATATTAATTGTCCTGTTGCTCACATTATCACCTTCATCAATGGTATAGTAAGCACTGTTGCAGCAAAAATAGCAGGTGCAAAAGCTATTTCAGCTTTAAGATATGTCTTTTCTTTTATGCCTTTAATAATCGCATAAAAAAGACCTATAATGCTTGCTAAAAGCAATAATATAACTATCTTATCACTGAAATAAAAAGCCAATGCAGTGAGTAATTTTACATCACCGCCACCAATACTTTTAGCAGTTAGATAAATAAAATAAAGTGAAATAAATGTTATAAACGCACAGAAAAAACTTAAAACAAACATTTCACGTCTCAAAATCAAGTCTATAAAAATACCATAAACAAGAATTGCTACAGAAACCCAATCATCAATCTCTTTTCTTTTTATATCAGTATAAGCTGCATAAGCGGTTAGTAAAAGAACAGGAATCACTAACATTTTTTAACCTCCAAAAACAAATTTACTGATTTTGTTAATATCCTGTACAACATCACTTACCTTAATATAAGGCAGATTTAAAAAATTTAATGACTTTTTCCAGTTATTAGTTGCAGGATTGCAAAGTATTATCTTCTTTGAATTGCACTGTATTTCGCTTATGCGCTTAATTTCGCCACGAGAGCCTAATGACAAAATCACTGTCTGTGTTGACATGTCAAGAGTTTTTTTAATAAGTTCATTAGTCATATTCGGCAAGTCTATTAAAATCACATCAAAAGCAGCCCTGCAATCTAAAATAATGTTCATAATGTCGTTTGGCGTAATTTCTTCTGCAAGTTTTATTTTAGGCGGTGCTTGTAAAACATATATATTTTCACTGTATTGATACACGCTTTTCATTAGTGCATCTTTTGTTCCTTTATATTCTGAATACATTCCTATATGTGGCAGTACAGGCAAGTCTAACATAAAGCTTAAATCAGATCCGCCATCTTGAAAATTTAGGTCTATTATAATAATTTTTAAGTTTTTTGGTAAGTTTTCTGCTATCTCTTTCACTAGTGTTGTTTTGCCTAATCCGCCTTTTACCGAATATATTGAAATTACTTCCTGTTTATGCGGTTTTTCTGTTGATTTAGTCTTTTTTATGTCTTTAATATAGTCATTGTACTTAACTTTATTAATTTGAGTATCTAATTCATCTGGCACGTCATCAACAATTATCAAGTTATACTCATTTTTTTCTAGCAAGATTTTGGCACTCTCAACGCTTGTAGTGCATGTTATTCCATTGTTTTTTAATTCATTTATATGTTCAATATTTGTTGACAGTAAAAGTTTTTTCAATTTTATCTCCTCCTCAATTAAAAAAGAATAAGCAGAATTAACCTGCTTATTCTTCTCTATTTTGGGCTACTTGTACTTATAATGTATATATGTTTTCTTTGATATATTCTTTTTCCATTACTTTTCTTTTTACCAGTATCGACTAAAAAACTTTCAACTATATAATACCCATTTATAGTATATTTTTGTAAATATCCGATATTACCATCAACAGGTATAAATCTATATTGATCTATATACATTGGATGAATTTCAATAATATCGTGATAATTTGTTTTTTGATTAATTCTCTCAAACGAAGGTAATGTTGAAGCATCATCAGTGGCAAACATGCTCGTTGCATTGTCTGTGCTTGTAGGCATCCAATCTCCGACAACCGGACACAAATTATTAATATGCAAAGAAAACTTCCCTACATAATCATTATCTTCATCCCACACTTCACCTATATAAACCTCTATTCCATTTCGTTCACTATTAATTGGATAAGGCAAAGAAAGTCCCCAAGAATTAAATTCTTTTAAAGCTATAATTTTAGCCTGTTCCTTTGATAATGCACCAAATTGACCAGGATAAACTTTAAAGTAAAGTAGTTCCCATTGTTTTGTTTCAAAATTATAATGCGCTCTACCTTCAATACTACCAACAAAAAAAAGAGAACTATTAACAACAGCATGAACACCAAAATCAAACCAGTAACACAATTTCAATGGATAACTTGGTCGAACAGAATATTGCGTTGGATCTGGATTATATAATTTAAAAAATACTCGCGTTCCATCACTTTCTGTTAAAAAACTTGGAAAATCAGGAGTTTCTACAGATTTTATATAAGTATAATAATTAAAAAAACTATCGGTAAAGGCATCAAACCCATTATTTCCAGCATTTAAAAGAATATATTTTGTTTCATTGCTTCCTAAAGAAACAGAAAAATCATAATCCTTTCCATAAAAATTTATTCTTACATGTCCTGTCACAGGAAAAGAATTTGGATTTTGCACTTGCGCAACAATAAGCGAATAATCAGGAAGATTGGCGTTTATATATAAATCATCTGGAAAACTTCCTGGGAAAACGAGTGTACTTGTTATTTTTTTAATATATTGATCCTGTTGTAATGCATCTTCATCCCAACCTACACTTGTTGGAATATTAGGTGCTATTACTGATACATTAATAGGATTGATTTGTTTAAGATTATATAAATCAAGTTTTTGTCCCTTATCATAGCCAATAATTTCTTGTACCGATTTATCTCCAATTTTCACATTTGGAATATAAGCATCTCCTGTTTCCTGTCCTGTATTTGGATCACACACAACAAACACTTGTCCAAAATTGTCTACGTCTGTATAGTAACCAAAAATTTTAGTAGTTACAACGTTACCATTTTGATCTACAGATGTCGCCAGAGTCGCCCACTGCTTATCCATGTCATCCGCAAAACCTACAGACAGGCACGATATGATAATTGAAAAAATCAATAAAAAAGAGCAAATTTTTATTTTTTTCAATTGTTAACACCTCCTAAAAAAAATTACGGACACATTAGTTGTGTCCAAATTTTATTTGATTAAGCGTGTATCTGGTTTTTTATTTTCAGGATTGTCTTTGCTAAATTTTACTTTTTTCCATCCATAGATAGGTTCTGTTACTGTTTTGTATATAGGTATTTCATACCATACTAATGGAGGATACCATGCAGGTTCGCTATTTTGAACAGTAATGGCATATGAAATGTCTGAACCTGTCGTATCCGCTGATTTTTTGTTGTTGGAATAGTCTTGCTCTGTGTAATTTTTTCCGTCATCACCTTTAAACTGTTCTGCATCCCAGTTTTTAATGTTGTCATCATACCAATAGTCTATTGATACTATAAAACTGTACTGTCCTGAACCTATCTGTATTGTTCCCCAGTCTATTGTATATGTGTCATTTGCCTTCAGATGTATAGTTTTTGACTGCAAGAAATGCGGTGCATTGCCATTATCTGAATTATATAGTCTGATTGTTGCATATCCGCCTGTATTAAAACTTGACTTAAATGTCGATTTTATGTCTTTTACATTATTTCCTTTATCGGTCACTTGAACGTCTGTTACTGCAAGGTCATTTGCACCATTTGTAGATGAACCTGATGAACTGCCTGGA
>JAAROH010007815.1_pt1 | contig 30748 bp, 23 predicted proteins | sample 7248631 | NCBI WGS metagenome assembly JAAROH01 (sample SAMN09772309, study PRJNA484901) | compost metagenome | isolation source: Vermicomposting unit | place: India | reverse complement strand
CCCCGTGGGCAGTGCGGTTATTTTCGATTACTTTGTACCAGAAGAAGCTACTCCACATATGAAAGAGATGCAGGAGGATTTACGAAAGATAGGCGAGCCGATCAAAACGACCTTTGACCCGTCAACACTGGCTTTTGAACTGAAAAGTTTAGGGCTCCGTCTTCATGAGAACTTAAGCCCATCCGATATCCAAGAACGCTATTTTCAGAGTCGAACGGACGGCTATTATGCAAGTAAACATGTGCACTTGGCGGGGGCAGTAGTAGAGTAAAAAAATATGTTCTCCCAATATTGAGCGTTTTGCAAAATAACAACAAACGTATTCACTCAGCAACAGAGTATTTTTCGTCTGTCTATAAGCTATCTTTTCTGTGAAATGGTACAGAAAGGATAGCTTTTTGTATATGAAAAATTAAATTTTGCAAAAAAGTTGCGTAGAACCTATAATAATCATGGGTTTGTATATTGTACGTTTGCTGTTTTGGCATTTCTTTACAAAATGTGGTGCAGTGGAAAGATAGAAGCTAGATCACCACATGAAGCATCGAGTGTGCTGGAGGATAGATCGCGAGTATGTACAGTCTTCTCTTTTCAGACAGAAGGCTTTTCTTTTTTATGAATATGAAAAAAGACACGGGTGGGAAAATATGAAAACGTTAGTATTAGCTGAAAAACCGAGCGTAGGGAAAGACATCGCCCGCGTGCTTGGTTGCAATCAGAAACATAAAAACTATATGGAAGGCCCAAAATATATCGTTACCTGGGCGCTTGGCCATCTGGTCGAATTGGCAGAGCCAGAGGATTACGACCCGAAGTATAAAACGTGGAAGCTGGAAGATTTGCCGATTTTACCCGAGCGTATGCGGCTTAAGATCATCAGAGAAACCTCGCATCAGTTCCGGGCGATTTCCCAGCTTGCGAAACGAAAAGACATTAAAGACCTTATTATTGCAACGGACGCCGGAAGGGAAGGGGAACTTGTAGCTCGCTGGATTATGGAAATGATCAAGTGGAAGAAACCGTTCAAGCGCCTCTGGATTTCTTCGCAGACAGACAAAGCTATACGCGAAGGATTTGCAAACGCAAAACCAGGTTCGGTATATGATAGTTTGTACGAATCAGCCGTCTGCCGTGCGGAAGCTGACTGGCTTATCGGTCTGAATGTCACACGGGCGCTCACCACAAAATATAACGCTCAATTGGCTGCGGGCCGGGTACAGACGCCAACGCTGGCAATGATCATTCAACGTGAAGAGGAAATCAGAAAGTTCAAGCCGACCGAATATTGGACGCTTACAGTGGACTTTGGTGCATTCTCAGGTATGTGGCGCTCAGGCATGAACCAAAATAGCCGCATTTTTAAAAAAGAGGCGGCACAAGCGATCGATCAAAAAGTCTCTGGACAAACCGGTAAAGTAATACGGGTTAAAACAAGCGAAAAAACAGAGCCGCAACCGCTGGCATATGATTTGACCGAACTGCAACGCGACGCCAACAAACGATACGGCTTTTCTGCCAAACATACAGCGAATGTTTTGCAACGTCTCTATGAACATCACAAGCTGGTCACCTATCCGCGAACGGATTCGCGCTATTTGACAACCGATATGGTACCGACGTTAAAAAGTCGTTTGGAAAGTATTGAAGTAGGGCCGTACGCGCAATTGGTGCGTCCTCTGCTGAAACAAAAATCGCTGCGCATTACCAAACGTATTGTCGATGACAGCAAAGTTACCGATCACCATGCCATTATTCCGACAGAAGAGCCGGTACGCCTAAACGACTTAACGAATGATGAGCGAAAATTGTATGACTTGATTGTACGTCGTTTTATCGCGTTGTTCTATCCACCGCACCGCTATGAAAGCGTGCAGATAACGATTGATGTGACAGGTGAAGAGTTTTATGCCACGGGAAAAACGGTCAAAGACACCGGCTGGAAAGAAGTATACGGAAAAGATTCGTCCTCTTCCAACGAAGACAGAGAAGAGGATGAACCTGCGGAACAAATGCTTCCATCGTTGCATGAAGGGGATAGTGTGACTGTCAAGCACAGCGCGATTCACAGTCACCTTACCAAACCGCCGCTTCGTTACACAGAGTCCGATTTGCTTGCCAGAATGGAGAAAAACAATCTCGGTACTCCAGCGACGCGCGCCGATATTATCGAAAAGTTGCTGAATATAGATACGATTGAGCGTCAAGGAAACCGCCTGCTTCCGACAAAAAAAGGATTGCAGTTGATTGAGCTCGTCGCAAACGAATTGAGATCGCCGGAATTGACAGCCAAATGGGAACGTCAATTGGAAAATATTGCACGCGGCAAAGGGGACGCGAAACATTTTCTCTCTGGAATTCGCCGTCAGGCGGCAGCGCTTGTAAAAGAAATTACCCAAAGCGATGTCGAATACAAGCCGCACAACGTGACCGGTTCTAAATGTCCGGAATGTGGCCAGAACCTGCGGGAAATCAAAGGAAAACGCGGCAAGATGCTGGTGTGCCCGGATCGTGAATGCGGTTACCGCCGCTCCGCGGAAAAACAACTGTCCAACAAACGTTGTCCGCAATGCCACAAAAAAATGGAGATTCGTACCGGAAAGGCAGGAAAATTTTTGCAGTGCAAAGCGTGCAATGTAATAGAGATGCTGGAAGACAAAAAAGGGGCTCAAATGAACAAGCGCCAGGAACGTGCATTGCTTAAGAAGTATAGCAGCAGTGAAGGATTAACGGCTAATCTGGGCGAAATGTTGAAGGCGGCTCTGGAGAGTAGCAAAGAATAATGTTTTTGAATAAGGCAGACTGTTGATGATTCAAGATTCAGGATAAAGCGTATCTAGGTAGTGAAAAACTTGCGGGCATACCCGCAAGTTTTTCATTTTTCTACTCCCAGGGTTTTTTCGTTGTCAAAAACTCGGCGAGCCGCTTGCTTTCTTCACGTCTCATCTTGCGCATCTGCGCGCGCTGCGCCGCGCGTTCATGCAATTTTTTTTCTTCTTCTGTTTCGGGAATCACGCCCGGTACAGGCACTGGCTTTTTGTTCTCGTCCAACGCCACAAACGTCAAAAAAGCAGTAGCGGCAATTTTTCGTTCACCAGTATACAATCCTTCCGAAATCACTTTCACAAACACTTCCATCGAGCTTGTGCCTGTGGAAATAACAAACGATTCCACACATACAGAATCCGTAGGATTAATAGGGTGAAGAAAATCAACGGAATCAGTGGACGCTGTCACGACTGGCATGCGGGCATGACGGGTCGCCGATAGTGCGGCCACATCATCAATATAAGACATTAATTTTCCTCCGAACAACGTACCATGTTGATTCGTGTCAGGAGGAAGAACGATGCTTGTTTTTACGACTCTTGAATCTTTTACATATTTCTTTTCCATATTGATTGCACACCTTATATAAAAGTTTTATGTATATACAATTTGTCCTGTAATGAGAGGGTCCATCGCTTTAATTTTTACCATAAGCTATGAAAAGAGCTTACGTCAGATGTATATAGATACAAAATATAAGCATAAATGCTTCGACTACATCATTCATTATAATACCGATCTTATTATTTCAAAACAGGTTCATGATAAGTTTATTTTTTACGATTTTTCGGTTAAGTATCAATTTTTTAGGAAAGTGTTATACACTTTGGTTGACTGTTATATACACATGCGCGCTACAATCAATTTGTGAAAAAGAGATATACATAACACTCTATATAGAAAGTTAAGTGTTATATAAAGCATTATGACAATTATAATTTTAAGAAAAAGGCAGGAGGAATTAGTATGGCACAACAAGGAACAGAACGCGTAAAACGCGGAATGGCAGAAATGCAAAAAGGCGGCGTAATTATGGACGTCGTAAATGCTGAACAGGCGCGCATCGCGGAAGCTGCTGGCGCGGTTGCGGTTATGGCGCTTGAACGCGTACCGGCGGATATTCGAGCAGCAGGCGGTGTAGCGCGCATGGCAGATCCGACAATCATAGAAGAAGTTATGAACGCTGTTTCCATTCCGGTGATGGCGAAAGCGCGCATTGGTCACTTCGTGGAAGCAAAGGTGCTAGAAGCGTTGGGCGTAGACTACATCGACGAATCCGAAGTGTTAACTCCGGCAGATGAAGTGTTCCATATTAACAAGCGCGAATTCACCGTTCCATTCGTTTGCGGAGCACGTGATCTCGGGGAAGCGCTACGCCGTATCGGCGAAGGTGCATCCATGATCCGAACAAAAGGTGAGCCTGGCACAGGCAACATCGTGGAAGCGGTTCGTCACCAGCGTATGATGCAGAGCCAAATTCGCAAAGTAGCGAGCATGTCAGAGGATGAACTGATGGCGGAAGCAAAAGCGCTCGGTGCGCCGTATGAACTGTTAAAGCAAGTACATGATACAGGCAAATTACCGGTCGTAAACTTTGCTGCAGGTGGCGTATCCACGCCGGCGGATGCGGCCCTTATGATGCATCTTGGTTCCGATGGAGTATTCGTAGGTTCCGGTATCTTTAAATCCGAAAATCCGGAAAAATTTGCGCGCGCGATCGTCGAGGCGACAACACACTACGAAGATTACGAATTAATCGGCCATCTGTCCAAAGGTTTGGGCAACCCAATGAAAGGGATTGATGTAGCGTCCCTGCTTGAAAACGAGCGGATGGCTGTACGGGGCTGGTAAGCGATGAAGATCGGAGTACTGGCGTTGCAGGGAGCGGTCGCTGAACACATTCGCCTGCTTGAGCAGGCGGGTGCGGAAGCGATCGCCGTCAAAAGAGTAGAACAACTAGCAGAACTGGACGGCTTGGTCATTCCGGGCGGCGAAAGCACAGCCATTGGCAAATTGATGAAAAAGTACGGATTTGACGTAGCGCTTAAAGAATTTTCTGCACAGAAAAAGCCTTTGTTCGGCACATGCGCCGGAATGATTATTCTCGCCGGAGAAATTGAAGGGCAGGACTGGACACACCTTGGACTGATGGATATAAAAGTGGCACGCAACGCGTTCGGACGCCAGCGCGAAAGTTTTGAAACCGATCTTCCGGTGGCAGGTATTGCCGAAGATTTCCGCGCTGTGTTTATCCGTGCTCCGCTTATCCGCGAAGTAGGGGAAGAAGTCGACATCTTGGCGCGATATAAAGACGAAATCGTCGCCGCCCGCCAAGGGCATTTGCTCTGTGCTTCTTTTCATCCCGAACTTACAGATGACAAACGTATGCACGCTTATTTCTTAGAAATGGTCAGGGAGTACCGGACACAGGAAGCGGCCGTTGCCCAATAAATTAAAATTGCTTAAGACGGCAAGCGAAAACGCTGGAAGCGGCGGGCGCTTGCCGTTTTTATACAACAGGCGTTTTTCTGTAAGTGACCGTCGCCTCAATAAACGCCGCAGTCGCCCGGCACAATTCTTTAACGCCCTCTGCAAGCAATGGTTCATTCATAAACGAAAAACTGAGTCTTAGGAAATGGTGTTTCGACTCAATCGGATAGCAGGCCGCTCCGGGGAGAAATGTAAGCTGATAGTTGCTGGCATACATAAGAAAGTCTTCCGTATCCACATGCGGAGGAAGCGAAAGCCATAAATTTACTCCGCCTCTGGGTGTAAGCCAGCTAATCCCTTCCGGCATATGCTTCGCCAGCAATTCAATCATCATATCGCGGCGAAGTTGCAGAGCAATGCGCAATTTTTTAACATGGTTGCGCATCCGTTCCGAATAAAGCAGCGGGAGCACCGCTTTTTGCGTCAATAGCGGGCTGCCAAGATCCATATTGCCTTTAGCTGCGACCAATCTATGAAAAATTGTGCCAGAAGCGACCAGCACGCCAATCCGGCAACCGGGAGCGAGTATTTTACTAAGGCCTTTCAAATAAATCACATGGCCGAGCGGGTCCATGCTTTTTAGCGAAGACGGGGGCTTATTCTCATAATAAATTTCGCTCCACGGATCATCCTCTAGGATGATGCTCTGTGTCTCATAGGCAATGTCAAGCAACTGGCGTCGTCGCTCGATACTCATCACCGTTCCGGTTGGATTATGAAAGGTTGGCATCGTATAAATAAGCTTTGGCTTGTATTTCTCACATAGCGCCGCCAGCATATCTACTCGCATTCCATCCTTATCTACAGGCACGGGAAGAATGGTAGCCCCGCGCCAGCGGAATACATCAATCGCCGCCGGGTAGGTAGGCGCCTCGGTAATGACGATATCCCCTGGGCCGACAAACGTCCGAGCCACGAGATCAATGCCCTGTTGTGTTCCATTCGTAATTAAAATTTCTTCCGGTGTTACTTGAATTTGCTTATCCCGTAAATAAACAGTTAGTTCTTGACGCAGCGGCAAGTCACCCTGAACGTCGCTGTACGTGGAAAGAATTCTCGGCTCCTCAGCAAGAATGCGCTGAATTTCTTTTTCCAAGTACCGGTTTGGCAAAAGCCCGGGGTCAATCGTAGAAGAAAAAAATTCATAGCGGGCCGATACCTGGTGATAGCGTGAAAACTGCGCTCGTGGCAAATAGTCGGGAACCGACAGTTGCCAATCAAACGGCGACTCTTTTTTTGGCAGCTCTTTTTTCGGCGTTGTATCCGCCGCTTTTGTCCGTACAAATGTGCCTTTTCCTTGAATACGTATAATATATCCATCTTCTTCAAGCGCATCATACGCTTGAACGACTGTCATGAAACTTACATGAATCTGTTTAGCCAGCGCACGGACAGAAGGGAGACGTGTGCCTTCTTCCAACAACTCCGACTGGATACGGTCCACAATCGCTTGATAAATTTGCTTGGCCAACGGAACAGGAAGCTGCCGGTTCACTTTTATTTGCATAACGGATAACTCCTTATTAAGTGTTATATAAAGATATACTGTTATATAAGCATAACATAATCATCAGTTTTATAGAAAGTGCTCCTTCGTTCAATATTTATAGCCTTTCCATCGTAATCAAAGCAGCCGTTCCCATCCACGGAATGGCTTTATTGTTATGTGAGTAAATAATAAAAGGTTATGAATAAAAAATGTATGGATGTTATCTTTTTTATTTTTTCTGTTCTCCGTTTTGATAAGCCGCGATGAACTTAGGAAATCTCCCGAAATAACTAGTACTTTTATGAGCTTCTCTTCATATTCACAAGATACGGTTTAATATTTTTAATAATACAAAAACAGGAAAGATGGTTGATTTATAAAGTTATATTAGTAAAATAATCCTGGTAGAACCAACCTATTCTAATCTGAAAAAGGCAAATCTATCGAAAGGTAGAGACGTAAAGCCAAGGGTCTAAGGTTGCAAAACTATGACAGCCGGTTGCCAAAATTGTAGCGCACATAAGTGTCGTTCGTAAAAGCATTCTATCATCTTGTCAAAGGTTTACAAATCGGGTGTACTGCATATTGGCACAGGCTATTCCAAAGAATATGGATGGCCTTTTTCTTTTAGTATTAAAAAAATAAGAAAATCAAGCAAAGGGAATGGGGGATAAACATGAAGATGAAAGACATACAAGCTTTGTTTCCAAGCGAAGATGGAAACAAAGAACGTCGGCAGGTGCTACTTCAATTCATGCAAAACATTGTGGAGGGGCTTGATCGCCTGAAAGACCCACAACGCGCAACACTAGGATCGATGCAGGAGAGGACAGGAGAGTTTTACAAGGATATTATAGACTGCGCGCAGGTTCCAGAGCGCGGAATAGCATTGGATAAAGTCGTTGAAGAACTTCTCGGGTTAGCCAAAGGACATCCGTATCATACAAGAAATTTCGTAAGTAATGTATTGCCTATGGCAAGTATTCCAGGTATTCTGGGCTCTTTACTTACTACATTGTTAAATGGCAACAATTTATGGGATGTATACGGACCGGCTGGCGCGGAGGCAGAAGTAAAAGTCATCGCCATGATGTCCAAACTGGCGGGTTATGACGCTACAAAATCATGGGGATACACGACATGGGGCGGGCAAGGAGCCGTATTCTCAGGGCTGCGCCTCGCTATCGCCAAGCAATTCCCGGATGCTAAAGAAAAGGGCGTGCCTGGCAATTTGTACTGCTTTGCTTCAGAAAACGCGCATTATAGCCTTTTTAAATCCATGGAGGCGACCGGCATCGGCAGTAACCATTTGATTACGGTCAAAGCCGATCCGCTAACGCACGCTATGAATACAGATGATTTGCGCGAAAAAATGGAACGTGTTATTCAGCAGGGAGGTATCCCCATATACATCGTCGCCACGACAGGGGCCACGGATTCATTCGGAATTGACGATATAAAAGCGATTAAAGAAACAGCCGACGCAATTACGAATCGATACGGGCTCCATCCGGCGCATATCCACGCCGATTCGGCGCTAGGCGGATTCTATTGCCTGTTTAACGACTACGATTTTGCGCGCAATCCGCTTCAACTCGAACAGCCTTTGTGCGAGAACTTACTGCAAATCCGCGAAAAAATGCAGCATTTACATCTGGCTGACAGTCTCTGCTTCGATTTTCAAAAGCTCGGACAAACGCCGTATCTTACGAGCCTGTTCCTTGTGAAAAACGGAAAAGATATTGGGCTGCTTGATTTGCATGAGTTCGAAACACCATATGTGGGCAACCGGGGCTATGGCAGTTATCACACAAGCTACACGCTGGAATGCTCGCGTATGGCCAGTTCGATCGCGATATACGCGGCACTGTTGGCGTTCGGCGTGGATGGCTACCGCCAAATCCTTGCCAATTATGTGCGGGTGAATATGGCGTTCCGCGACAGGCTATTGGCCCGTTTTTCGAATGTGGCTGTTACAAATGAGAATAATCCTGGACCGATTACGACTTTCCGGTTTTATCCAGAACAGGCGGAGTGGCACAAAGAAAGAGCAGGGAAACTTACAGGCAAGCAGATTAAACAGAACAACGAATGGAACTACCCAATATTTGAAGAATTAGGCAAACACCGTGAGCACGTGTTTTTCGGCGATACAACAAGGCAATGCTTAGTCGATGCATCCGATGTTTCAGAACGTGTACCTGTTTACGCTGCTAAGTTTTTTTCGATTTCTCCTTATACAACGGTAGAAACGTTGGACGAAATTGTTGAATTTTTGGCGAAACGTGTGGCATGCGTAGACACAATGCGAAATGCGAGGGAAAAGACCTATGTTTAAAACAAAAAGCTCCCTCGGTAAAAAAATTACCGCCTATTTTGCAGGTTGCATTCTCGTATTATCTATCATCTTCAGCTTTGTTTCTTATGAGCTTTCCATGTGGATTGTTAATCAATACGTTTTGCCCCAGTTCGAGAACACGCTGCAAACCAATATCCGGGAACTTGAGCGGAATTTGGACAAGACGCTGGCTACTCGTTCGGACGCAGGCTCAGACTCGGCCTATGCTAGCCTGCTGGCTTTCTTAAATGAACAAAAACAGGACATGGGTGCCGAATATGTGTATGTGCTCGGAAAAAAAGATAAAGCCTATATCGTTGCGCTGAGCGGAGCCGCTGAAAAACGAAACGCGGACTACACGTTCACCGCAGGGATGGAAAGAGCGTTTGACAACCCGGGAACCGTGCAGTTTAGCGAGGTATACGAGGACAGCTATGGTGTACATAAATCGGTCTTCACCCGTCTTGCGGGAACGGATATGATCATCGGCATTGATATGAACGCAGAGTTTGTCAAGAAGTTGAATCGCTACATTATTGGTATTAGCATCTTGCTTACACTGGCACTTATCGTTTTCGGTTTTGCCGCTGGCTATTCGATAGCGAGAAAAATCATAAAACCGATACAGCTCCTCGTCCAACATACACAAAAAGTGGCAGCTGGCGATTTGCGCGATGAAATAAAAATTGCAAACAACGATGAACTTGGGCAGCTTGCGACCAGCTTTAACCATATGAGCCAGCAGCTTAAAGATATGATTTCACAATTGTCGGCTACATCAAACCATGTGGTGGATTCATCCGAGACCTTATCCGCCAACGCGCAACTGACAACGGAGATGGCACACCAAATGGTAGCGGCGACTGAAGAAATTGTATCTGGCAACCAAACAGTGTCGCAAGCTGCGGAAGAGAACGCACAAGCTATGGGAGAAATCGCCTCGGGCATCCAGCACATTAGCGAATCAGCTGTTGCTGTTGCCGAACAATCCGTCAAAGCGGCACAGGAAGCGAATGACGGTAACGATCGGATTCAAAAAGCCGTATTGCAAATGGATTCGATTTCTGCTTCACTTTCCCATTCGACGGTACTTGTAAAGCAAACAAACGAGCGCACAAACCAAATTGGCCATGTAGTGGAATTGATTACGAGCATAGCCGATCAAATTAATCTACTCGCGCTTAATGCAGCGATTGAGGCGGCCCGCGCTGGAGAATATGGCCGCGGATTCGCGGTAGTAGCGGACGAAGTGCGCAAGCTTGCCGAACAATCGGCCGCTTCTGCAAGCAAAATTGCAGGCTCATTGCATGCCATTTGCGAAGATTCGATTAAATCAGTGGAAGCGATGAATCAGATGGCGGCGGAAGTACAGGCCGGAACAGAGGTCGTAAATGAAGCTGGTCAAGCGTTTGAAAATATTCTCAGTCTCATCGACGATATTTCACAAAAAATCCAGGCGGTTTCCGCTGTAACACAACAGGTATCCGCAAGTGCTCAGCAAGTATCTGCATCGGCGGAAGAAACGGTACAGATCGCCTCGGAATCCCTTGAGAATACAAGAAAAATAGCAGCTAGCTCCCAGGAGCAGTTAGCGTCAATGGAAGAGAGCGCAAGTGCTATCAAAGAACTGCAAGCACGGGCCCATTCATTGCAAAGCAAGCTCGGCAACTTCAAAATTTAGCAGGAGGAAGAAGAAGGTGTCCCAGAGGTGATGGGGCACCCTTTTTTCCTGCTTTAGAAATGATCCCTTGATAAATAGAAAGCCTATTATTCCTATGTAAATATTTCTAAAAAATAAAATAAATAGTATATATAGAAAGTATTGATTAAATGCATTGTAATGGTTATAATGAAATCGCTTGATCTAAAAAGGAATGGGAAAGTACATAAGTAAAAAAGTAAGGAAAGGGCATATTTCGTTTTATGCTCTTTTTTCGTGCGTAAAAGGTTTTGATTTACAGTATTTGTTATTTTGTGATATTGTATCATTGTTTATTTTGCGACATTCCAAAAAATAAACATAGGAGAAAAAAAGATGAGAGAAACATATTCTGTAAGGGAAAAAACGCGGCAGCTTCTGGTGATTCTGCTTCCAATTTTAATTACACAATTATCACTATATGCGATGAATTTTTTTGACACAGTCATGTCTGGCCACGCCAGCCCAAATGATCTGGCGGGCGTTGCAATTGGTTCCAGTATCTGGATGCCGGTCTATACAGGCTTAAGCGGAATTATGCTGGCCATAACACCGATTATCGCTCAATTAGCCGGGGCCAGAAGTACAGAGCGCATGCCGTTCACAGTCATACAGGGGGCTTACTTGGCACTCGCGTTGTCTATTGTTGTTTTCATTGCCGGTTCGTTTACGCTCAGGCCCATCCTTGACATGATGGAACTGGAGCCTACCGTGCGCGATATCGCTTATCATTATCTGATAGCTATTGGCTTTGGCATCGCGCCGCTGTTCATATCTATGGTGTTTCGCTGTTTTATTGATGCCCTTGGCTATACGCGTGTAACGATGCTCATCATGTTAATTTCGCTGCCCATAAACGTGGCGCTCAACTATGTGTTCATTTACGGAAAGTTTGGGTTTCCGCGTCTCGGCGGGGTAGGAGCAGGATATGCATCCGCGATTACGTATTGGTGCATCGCGTTTTTAAGTATATATGTTATTCACCGGATGTCCCCGTTTGCTAGCTACCGTATCTTTCGCTGCTTTTACCGCGTGGCGTTCTCTGCGTGGAAAGAGCAACTCAAGATCGGAATCCCGATTGGCTTTTCGATTTTTTTTGAAACAAGTATTTTTGCGGCCGTTACGCTTTTGATGAGCGAGTTCAGTACGGTGACGATCGCAGCGCATCAAGCGGCCATGAATTTCGCGTCGTGTCTGTACATGGTGCCAATGAGCATTGCGATGGCCCTAACGATCGCGGTTGGGTTCGAAGTAGGGGCACGGCGCTTTAAAGACGCGGTACAGTATAGCTATCTTGGGATAGGTATGGCCGTGACGATGGCGCTTGTTTGCGCTTGTCTGCTGTTTTTCTTTAACGAACAAGTCGCTGGACTGTATACAACCGATGCTGAAGTGCTTGAATTAACCATGCAATTTCTAATATACGCGCTTTTCTTCCAGTTATCTGATGCCGTCGCCGCTCCGATCCAGGGCGTGCTACGTGGATATAAAGATGTTAATATTGTATTCCTCATCGCGTTCGTTTCCTATTGGCTCATCGGCCTTCCAGTCGGCTACATGCTTGCTAATTATACGTCCCTTGGCGCATTTGGCTATTGGATCGGATTGATTACCGGTCTTTTGTTTGGAGCGATTGGTCTTTCGCTGCGTCTTGTTTACACGCAGCGAAAATTTTACCATGTATCAAAAGGAAGCCGAACAGAGCGGTTGGATAAAGATCTAGCCAATTGAAAGGATGGGAGTGTTTGTCTTTTTGTGGGTAATGCGATATAATTTAAATGTTAAGAAAATATATTTTTCAAGCATGGGATTGCATAGAAAAACCTGACTGTTTGCAGCGCATCATTCAGCACCGTATTTTCAATATACTTTGTAGTTAACGAAACACTTGTACGGAAAGGGGTATGGATATGGATAGCATACAAGGCACTTATCAAATCGTTGATGGCAGCGGTAAATTGGCTCTTGGAAACAAGGAAGTCATTTCCCTGGTAGTAGGAAAAGCGATTAAAATTCTTCACCCCGAACACGGATGGCTGCAGGGAATTTATCAGGGCAACGGTGAGGTCGTTCACCCACAAGGAACATATTCGTTGAAAGAAGGCGACATGATTCGTATTTTAAAGTAATTCTGCATAGAAAAGCAGGCGCACAAAGCGCCTGTTTCAGATTGAAGAAAAACTCCCTCTACTCAATGGCAGTAGAGGGAGTTTTTCGTGTATGCATACGAATTTTCCAAAAGCCTGTGAAACAATTGATAGAAGAATAAAGGAGAGGACAAATTTAAAAGTTGCTGCGCGACTGCCCACCGTCCACATTCAGCGTTGCGCCGACCACCCAGGACGCTTTCTCAGAAGCGAGAAAGACGGCGACATTTGCAACTTCTTCTACCGTGCCGAAGCGGCCAGCCGGAATCTCGTTTTTTACAAATTGCTTAATTTTCTCCGGGTTTTCCTGAAGACGCTTCTGCCAGTTTCCGGTCGGGTGCAAAATTGAGCCTGGCGCGATGCCATTGACGCGGATGCCGTACGGAATGACTTCGTTTGCCAGCGCTTTCGTAAAGCTAATAAGCGCCGCTTTCGCCGCATTGTACGTCGGTTTGCCGCCCGATTCACGGCCGTAAATCGAACTGATATTAATAATGCTTCCTGCTCCTTTTTCTTTCATCAATGGAATGACTGCCTTGCTTAAATCGACGGCTGGATAGAAGTTAATGTCCATGGCCGCCTGAAATAGTTCGAGATCCGTGTCAAGAACGGTGCCACCGTTGCTTCCGCCTACATTGTTAACCAAGACGTCAACGGTTCCCCAATTGTTTACAACCTGGTTTATGATACTTTTGCGGGCCTCCCTGTCTGTCAAATCAGCAGGAAGCGCGAGAATACCATCCATTTCTGCGGCTGCTTCCTGCAACTCTGTTTCGCCGCGTGCAGCAATCGCCACTTTTGCTTCTTCCTCGTAAAAAGCGCGAGCAATCGCGCGCCCGATTCCTTTGGAACCGCCCGTTATAAGCACCACTTTATCTTTTAGTCCTAGATCCATTGTGTCACACCTTTCCACTTTGCTAGGAAATACATTTTATCATACCATTGGGAAAACCAACATAACCATCAAAACAAACTTATACGTTCGGTCAGTTTATCATAGACAAATTTTGCAGATTGTACCGTTTTCTGAATTTGAAGTGCTCGCGCTTGGCTTGCTAGGGCAAAATACGGCTTATGCTCTCTCGACTTTGAAGTAACAATTTTTGTATAACAAATGAGGGGACACTTCTTTTTTTACATATAATAGAATTGACAATATCCAAATTACAAATTATTAAGTAACTATAAAAATATTATGTAAAGTAGTGTGAGAACAATGCCAAATGATGATTTTTTGAAAGGATAAACGGGTAATTATATAATTGCAAATGAATAAAGGAAGGAATATATGTATGAAAAATTGTCTTGGTGCGCAAATTTTATAAACTGGGTATCGAAAAGGAGAGAGACAACATGTGTAACATGTATCCAGACGACGGCTTTGCACTGCATACGGATCTATATCAAATCAATATGGCAGAAACGTATTGGGAAGATAACATACATCAGCGGAAAGCAGTGTTTGACCTTTATTTCCGCAAGCTTCCGTTTGGAAATGGATTCGGCGTTTTTGCTGGGCTTGAACGGATTATTGAGTATATTCAATCGTTCCGCTTCACGGACAGCGATCTTCAATATTTAAAGGAAGAGTTGGGATACGCAGACGATTTTCTGGATTATTTAAGAACGATGCGTTTTACCGGTACGATCCGTGCCATGGAGGAAGGGCAAATCGTGTTCGGTAACGAACCAATTCTTACGGTGGAAGCGCCGCTTATCGAAGCGCAGTTGATTGAAACAGCGTTGTTGAATATTGTCAATTACCAGACGCTTGTCGCTACCAAAGCGGCACGTATTAAACATGTAGTAGGAAATGCCACAGTTATGGAGTTTGGTACACGAAGGGCTCATGAGTTTGACGCGGCCATCTGGGGAACGCGCGCCGCCTACATCGGCGGCTTCGACGCTACGAGCAACGTACGGGCGGGAAAACGTTTTGGCATTCCGGTCGCGGGCACGCATGCCCATGCAATGGTACAAGCGTACAAGGACGAGTATACGGCGTTTAAAACGTACGCTCGTCGTCATAAACATTGTGTATTTTTGGTAGATACATATGATACGTTGCGTTCGGGCGTACCGAACGCTATCCGCGTAGCTAAGGAATTAGGCAATAACATTCATTTCGCCGGCATCCGCCTCGATAGCGGAGACCTTGCCTATTTATCCAAAGAGGCGCGGAAAATGCTGGATGAAGCCGGATTTACAGACACAAAGATTATCGCTTCCAATGATTTGGACGAATACACGATTATGAACCTGAAAGCTCAGGGAGCAAAAATTGATATATGGGGGATCGGAACCAAGCTAATTACCGCGTATGACCAGCCGGCGTTGGGTGCCGTTTATAAGCTGGTCGCCATCGAAGACGAGAACGGAAATATGGTGGATACGATTAAAATTTCTGCCAATCCGGAAAAAGTCACTACTCCTGGAACGAAAAGAGTGTACCGGATTATCAATACTATCAACCAGCACGCGGAAGGCGATTACATTGCGCTCGAAGATGAAAGGCCACAGGAAGAGGAAAAACTGAAATTGTTTCATCCGGTTCATACATTCATTAGCAAATTCGTTACAGATTTTGAAGCGCGCGATTTACACAAAGAGATTTTCAAGGATGGAAAGCTTATCTATTCGCCGCCTTCGCTTGACGAAATCAAGGTGTTTGCAAACCAAAATTTGGCTTATTTCTGGGAAGAATATAAACGAACGTTAAATCCGGAAGAATATCCGGTCGACTTAAGTCAGAAGTGCTGGGACAATAAAATGCGTAACATTGAAGAAACGAGAGAACGATTGCAGCGTTTTTAAACTGTTTTATTTATCCAAAGCACAACTGGCAATCAGGACTGACTGTGCCAATCGTTTTTCTGGACATGAAGCGATGGATCGTACAGGTTATTCCCGGAATCGAAGGAATATGAGATTAAAGATCCGAATGTACGTTGGTTGTTTGAACGTATTGATAGGTTAGATATCCCCGAAAGGGCACATGAATGTTCGCTATCCATATAAGCAAAATAAGCAAAAGAAGTATTTCAACACAAACTGGGTGGCGGACGGTTTTACGATGGTTAGCTGGGAGGGTAGCGTTTTTTGATTTATTTAGAGAGTATGTTGTCTAAATATTGTATAACTGACTCTCGACTTTTCAAAACGCTTTCTTCCCTTTCCTGATCTTTTTTCATTTTTTTAACTGCTTTATTTAGCACATCTTGCTCAATTGTCTGTGGGATGACCACTACACCATCTACATCTCCAATAATGATATCATTAGGATGAACTGTTACTCCTCCGCAAGAAATAGGGACATTTGTTTCGCCGATACCAACCTTATTGCTTGCTGCCACTGTTGTTCCTTTACAGAAAACAGGAAAATTCAAGTTTTTGATTCCCATAACATCCCGAATGACCCCATCGACAACGATTCCTTGAATGCCTAGTGTTTGTGCCATTCCTACTACAAAATCACCGGCGATCGCATGGTATGTATCTCCTTTGGCATCAATAACCAAAATGTCCCCGGGTTTTGCTTCTCTAATTGCTTTTAGTACGTAAAAGTTATCTCCGGCTGCTGTTTTTACAGTAAAAGCTCTTCCGACGATTTTATACTCTTCTTTTAAAGGTTTAATGTCTGGATGCAAGTTATTAAGCCCTTGCATTGCATCAGATACACAGGTTGTCGGAGTTTCGCGCAATTTCTCAATTATGTCGTTCATCAATGTTCCTCCTCACAATATAATACTTGTTTTTCTATTTTGAGTTATCTTGTTTATATTGTATTATAACAGATTATATTAGTCAATTTTTGTTATACAACTTTTATATTCGTTTTGTTTTTAGGGAAATCGTAGGATGACTAAAATTCACCATGTTATTTTTTATAATGAGCGTTTTGCATAATTTTCGCTCTTGAAGCCCCAAGGCTCTTTTAGTCACAAAAAAGGAATGCACCCCAACTTGTAGAAGAATATAGCTCCCTTTATAAAAGACTGTTTATCTATCAAGTCTTATTTATATATAATGATAGTACCAAACAAAATGAGGTGCTTGACATGCAAAACATCCTTTAAGTTTGTCGTAGAAGTAATGCAGACGTGCCGGACAAAAAGCCTTCTCGCTCGTAAGAGAAAGGCTTTTTATACTGAGATATAAATGTACAAAGGAAAGCTCATAGATAACTGTATATTCAGTCCAATAAATAACTGAACTCAATGTGATTTATGAGCAGAAAATTGGAAAAGTGCTAGCGGAAATTGATCAAAAAATATGACGTAATATATATAAACAAAGGTGTGAAAACATTATGGCTCTAAGATTCGTACTTGGCCGCGCTGGAAGCGGAAAAAGCGCGTTCTGTCTGGAAGAAATCCGTCGGCGCTTGGAACAGAAACCGATAGGCGAGCCTCTGATTTACCTTGTTCCGCAACAGATGAGTTTTCAGGCGGAATACGAATTGACGGCAAAATCCGGAGTAAAGGGCACGATGCGGGCTCAGGTTTTCAGTTTTCGCCGTCTGGCATGGAAGGTGCTACAGGAAACAGGAGGATTATCCCGAATTCACATCGACAGTATCGGGATTAAAATGGCGTTGCGCCGTATCCTTGACAAACGCGGTAACGAGCTCCGCGTATTCGGACGCGCAGCCAATCGTCTTGGTTTTACCGACCAGTTGGAAGAAATGTATTGTGAGCTTACCCGCAATGGCATGACCGCGGAAGATTTGCTGCACCACAAAGAAGCACTTATCCGGCACAGTGTGGAGGAGCCCGGATTTCTCGCAGACAAGCTGCACGACATGCACATCATTTACGGGGAGCTGGAGCAATATCTGGCGGATCGCTATCTTGATTCTGAGCATTATCTGCCGCTGCTGGCGGAGCGACTGGAACATTCCCGTTACATACAGGGTGCAGAAATCTGGGCAGACGGCTTTGACAGCTTCACCCCTCAGGAGATGGCCGTACTTCGTGCGTTGTTGCTGTATGCGGATCATCTTACCATCACACTTACCCTAGATAAGCCGTATGATGGAGAAACGGAACCGGATGAACTGCATTTATTTTACTCTACTGCTGTTACATATCGGAATTTACTTACATTAGCTAAAAATAGCGCCATTCACGTGGAAGTGCCTGTGCTGCTTCCACAAGCCGGCCTGCTTCCGCGCTTCGCGCACGACCCGGCTCTTACGCACTTGGAAAAATGGTATGATAGAAGACCCGCCGCACCCTATCCGTATGAAACAGATACCATTCGCTTGGTTGCCGCCGCGCACCGGCGCGCTGAAGTGGAAGGAGTCGCCCAGCGCGCGCTTGCGCTTGTGCGCGATCAGGGGTATCGGTGGCGCGATATTGCTGTACTTGTGCGCGATATAAAAGACTATGAACATTTATTTATGACGGTTTTTCAAGATTACCAGATTCCGTTCTTCCTAGACGAAAAGCGCCCAATGATTCATCATCCGCTTACAGAACTGATCCGCTCCGCGCTGGAAGTCATCCGCTATAACTGGCGTTATGAATCGGTTTTCCGTTGTATTAAGACCGAGCTGCTGCTTTCTCCAGTGGAAGGGGAAACAATGGAAGACATGCGTCACAGCGTCGACCGATTGGAAAACTATGTGCTGGCATATGGCATAGAAGGATACCGTTGGACAGACGGCAAACGTTGGATATACCGCGCATATCGCGGGCTTGATGAAAATGCGGTACAAACAGCGGCCGCTATACAGCGTTCGGAAGGGGAAGAAAGAATAGAGGTGAAACTGAATGAGCTGCGTGCCCGCGTTGCAAGGCCGTTGCAAAATCTCGAAGAATCGCTAAAAAAGGCAAAAACGGCACGGAACATGTGCCAGGCACTGTATGAATTTCTCATCAGCCTTAATATCCCGAAGCGCTTGGAAGCATGGAGTGAACAGGCAAAAGACGCAGGGCGACCGGAGCAGGCGCGCGAACATGGTCAGGTATGGCAGGCGCTGATCGCCATGATGGATCAGATCGTTGAGGTAATGGGCGAAGAAAAAATGGAACTCGATACCTTTGCATCCGTCATTGAAGCTGGCATGGAAAGCCTGACATTCGCGCTCGTACCGCCGGCGCTTGATCAAATGCTTGTCGGAAGCCTGGATCGTACGCGTTTTGCCAATGTGCCGTGCGTGTTTATTCTCGGCATTAATGATGGCATCATCCCAGCGCGACCAAGCGAAAACGGTATGCTATCGGAACACGAAAGAGAACTGCTACTTCAAACTGGCATGTCGCTCTCGTCTAGCAGCCGCCGCAAACTGATGGAAGAAGAATTCATGCTATACCGAGCGCTTACTTCGGCTTCGCACAAGCTGTTTCTAAGTTACGCGCTCGCCGACGAAGAAGGGAAAGGATTGCTTCCATCCGGTTTGATAAAACGGATCAAAGATATGTTCCCGAAAGTACGCGAGGAATTCATTACAACGGAGGTGAGCGAAATTGCCGACGAAGCCGCCCAGCTTGCGTTTGTGGCGAACCCGGCGCGCGCGTTGTCATATGTAAGCGCGCAGCTACAGCAATGGCAAAGAGGGTATTACATTGCTCCGCTCTGGTGGGATGCGTATAACTGGCTGCAGCGTGAATATCCGGAACGGCAAAAGCAGGTCACACGCGGACTTTTCTATTATAACCAGGAAGAGCACCTCCAAGAACAAACAAGCCGCCAACTGTATGGCACGAAAATCCGAGCAAGCGTCTCACGTATGGAAAGATTCCAGGCGTGTCCCTTTTCGCATTTTGCTTCGCATGGCCTAAAATTAAGGGAGCGTGAACTGTACCGGCTGGAAGCGCCGGATATCGGCCAGCTATTTCATACTGCGTTGAAAATGGTCGGTGAACACATCAAAGCCCACGGATTGGAATGGGGTTCGCTCGAAGCTGACAGGATGCATAGATTGGCAGCCGAGCAAGTAGAAACGCTAAAACCGTTATTGCAAAAAGAGATTTTGTTAAGTTCAAAACGAAACCATTATTTGACTTACAAATTAAAAAATGTGGTCGGGCGGGCTGCCGTTGTATTAGGTGAACAAGCGCGCCGCAGCAAATTCACCCCCCGCGCGCTCGAGCTTGCATTCGGCCCAGGCGCCGAACTGCCGCCGCTCACTTTTACCCTTCCAAACGGGTGTGTAATGGAGCTTATCGGGCGAATTGACCGGGTGGATGGCGCAGAAAGTTCGCAAGGATTGCTCCTGCGCGTCATCGACTACAAATCAAGCGCTACTGACCTAGCGATTGAAGACGTATACTTCGGTCTTTCGCTGCAAATGTTGACATACCTTGATGTGGTAATCTCCCAGGCGGAAGCTCTGTTTGGACAGGCGGCGAAACCGGCCGGAATTTTATATTTTCACATACACAACCCGCTGCTGAATGGATCTGGACCACTGCCGGACGAAAAGTTGAAAAACGAAATACAAAAACGTTTTAAAATGAAAGGGCTTGTGGTGGAAGATGATGAAATTGTACGTTTAATGGACAGTGAGCTGGACGTGAGCGGAAGTTCGGATATCATTCCGGTAGCCATCAAAAAAAACGGAGAATTCGCAAGCCGCTCCAAAGTCATTTCAGTTGAGCGCCTGGATCAACTGCGCCGCTATACGCGTAGCTTGATTAAAGAAATTGGCCAGCGCATCACCGATGGGGATGTGGCGATTGACCCGTACCGCCACAAGGCACGAACCGCCTGCACATATTGTGCTTATAAAGCGGTGTGCCAGTTCGATCCGTTCATTAAGCCTGGTGAATTTCGCGTGCTGCGCGACGAGGACAAGGAAAAAATATGGCAAGATATCGCTGCAAGAGGAGAGGAGAAATACGAATGACAACCCTGCAAAAACCGGCCGACAGCATATGGACCGATCAGCAATGGGAAGCGATAGCGGCACGCGGCTCGAACGTGCTGGTCGCCGCCGCTGCAGGCTCAGGAAAAACAGCGGTGCTTGTCGAACGCATCATCCGCCGTATTTCCGATGAGCAAGATCCGATCGGCGTCGATAATTTGCTCGTTGTCACATTTACGAACGCTGCCGCTGCGGAAATGCGCCATCGCATCGGGGAAGCATTAGAAAAGGCAGTTGCCCGAAATCCTTCCCCGTATTTGCGGCGCCAGCTTACGCTGTTGAACCGGGCTTCGATTACCACTCTGCACTCTTTTTGCATGGAAGTGCTACAGCGGTATTATTATCTCATCGATATCGATCCTTCTTTCCGCATCGCAGACGATACGGAAGCGAAGCTGCTGCGTCAGGAAGCCATTGATCAGCTGTTTGAAGAAGAATACGGGGAAGAAGAAGAAAATTCGCTATTTTTCCGGCTGGTAGATAGCTATACAAGCGACCGCAGTGACATGGAATTACAAGAGCTGGTACAAAACGTATACGAATTTTCTCGCAGTCATCCATGGCCGGAACACTGGCTCGAAGAAATGGCGCGTATGTATAAGATTACCAAATTCGAAGAATTTTGTGCCCTTCCTTGGTTCGATTCTCTACGCCAAAGCGTATGGCTTGAGTTGAACGGAGCCATGGAACTGCTGCGTCAGGCTGCGGATATCGCCAGGATGGATGGCGGGCCTGCGCCATATCTAGGCACCCTCGACCAGGACGCCACCCTAATCGAACGACTTATCCATACGAGCTACGGAACGTGGGAAGAGCTGTACGAAGCGTTTCAAGGAGCTGCTTTTAGCCGCCTTAACAGTTGTCGCGGCGCGGATTACAATAAAACGCTGGTGGAACAGGTGAAACATTTGCGCGACCGCGTAAAAAAAATAGTGGAAGAACTGAAAGATGAATTGTTTGCTGTATCGCCGCGGCTACATTTTGAAACCGTTCAGGAAATGGGGCCACTCATTGATAAGCTTATTGACCTTGTGCGAAAGTTCGGGGAAAGATACAGCGCGTTAAAGCAGGAAAAAGGATTGGTCGACTTTTCTGATTTAGAACACTATTGCTTACAAATCTTGCGCGATGAAACGGCGACGCCGGACAACCTCATTCCCTCAGCGGCCGCGCTGGAGTACCGAGCGCAGTTTGGCGAAGTGCTCGTAGACGAATACCAAGACACCAACGCAGTGCAGGAGATGATCATCAGTCTTGTGACGAAAGACAGCGAAGCGGAAGGCAACCTGTTTATGGTGGGTGATGTGAAGCAAAGCATTTACCGTTTCCGTCTCGCTGAACCGGGGTTGTTTCTTGACAAATATAAACGGTTCATGCCGGACGGACGAGGAGGCGGAAAACGAATTGATCTTGCGATGAACTTCCGAAGTCGTCGTGAGGTCATTGATGGTACAAACTTTGTATTTCAGCAGATCATGAGCGAAACGATCGGGGAAGTGGAATACGATGAAGCCGCCCGGCTCGTATTCGGTGCCAAAGACTATCCGGAAACGGAAGAAACCGATTCCTGCATTGAAGTGATGCTGATCGATCGAAACAAAACGAAAAGTAAAGACGAAGAATCTGTACCCCTTCAAGAAAATATGGAAGAAGGGGGAGAGGCAAACACCGGACAAGCGTCCGATCCGTCCGAACTGGAAACGGCCCAGCTAGAAGCTCGTCTTATCGCGAACAAAATTAAAAAGCTGGTGGGTGCGACTGGCGAAAACCCATACCTTGTATACGATAAAATGAGTAAAACAATGCGTCCGGCACAATACCGTGATATCGTTATTTTGTTGCGTTCGGCAAGCAGCCTGGCATCGGTCATGGCAGAAGAGTTCAAGTGGCAAGGAATTCCCGCTTACGCCGAACTTTCCGGAGGGTACTTCGCCGCTACGGAAATTGAAGTTATGACATCGCTTTTGCATGTCATTGATAACCCGTTTCAAGATATTCCGCTCGCCGCTGTGCTGCGTTCGCCGCTTGTTGGGCTTAATGCGGAAGAATTGGCGCAGATTCGCTTGGCACAAAAAGAGAACAGCTATTACGAAGCACTGCTTGCCTATCTCGAACAGCATGCGGACGATCAGCCGCCGCTCTGGCGGAAACTGAACGAATTTCTAACTCGTCTACAGAATTGGAGAACGGAAGCCCGGCAGGGCGCTTTATCTTCGCTTATCTGGCAAATCTACCGTGAAACCGGCTATTATGACTTCGTCGGCGGTTTGCCGGGTGGCAAGCAGCGTCAGGCAAACCTGCGCGTCCTGTACGATCGGGCTTGCCAGTACGAAGCAACCTCGTTCCGCGGCTTGTTTCGCTTCCTCCGGTTTATTGAGAAAATGCAGGAGCAGGGCGGAGATATGGGAACGGCGCGTGCGCTCGGTGAACAAGAAGATGTGGTGCGTATTATGACGATCCATAAAAGCAAAGGGCTGGAGTTTCCGATCGTATTTGTCGCTGGCTTGTCCAAGCAGCACAATCTCCAAGACTTGCGACGAAATTTTTTATTGCACAAAGAATTGGGATTTGGACCAAAATATGTTGATCCTGTACAACGTATCAGCTTTCCAACGCTCCCGCTTATTTCCATGAAACGGCGCATGCGCCTAGAACTGCTGGCTGAAGAGATGCGGGTGTTGTACGTGGCGCTTACCCGTGCGCGCGAAAAATTGCTCCTTGTCGGCACGGTGGATAATCTGGCCAAAGCGGTGGGAAAATGGGCACAGCACGTGTCGCTGCCTTCATGGATGTTGCCGGATTATGAACTTGTCAAAGGGCGTACATATCTTGATTGGATCGGACCTGCGCTCATACGGCATCGGGATGGTGAATTGCTGTATGCATATATTGACCGGACGGAACGCGCACCAGATTTTATCCGTGAGCATCCTTCACGCTGGAAAATCAAGTGTTATCAGGCTTTTGAACTAATAGAAGTGTCGGGCGAAGAAGAACAAATTCAGCAAGAAATAGCGCGCGCGGTCGCTGAAGGACGTCCCGTTCCTGTAAGCAGCCCCTACCGGGAAACGGTGGAACGCCAGCTTTCCTGGAAATACCCGTACCGAAAAGCGACCGAATTATTGTCCAAACTGTCCGTATCAGAACTGAAACGGCGTCGTCAGGCTGCGATGCAGAGGGAAGAGGTAGGCGGACCTGCATATATGTCAGGGCTTTTCCGGAGCGAAACGGCAGAGCGTCCCCAGTTTCTGTCGGAAAAGAAACTGAACGCGGCCGAGCGGGGAACTGCAACGCATACTGTTATGCAGCAACTGCCGCTTGACTGCGCGCTTACAAAGGAAGAAATCGAAGAAGCAATCGCGCGCATGGTTCGGCAAGAACTGTTGACGCCACTGGAAGCGCAAGCGATTGACATCGTGCAAATTGAGCGGTTCTTTCAAAGCGATATCAGCCGGAAAATCCGAGAAAACGGCGGGCGAATTTTCCGCGAAATCCCGTTCAACCTTTCGCTTCCAGCAAGCGAAGTTTATCCGGAATGGAACCGAGGCGAAAACGGAACGGACGAGCAGCTGGATGAAACGGTATTGCTGCAGGGGGTTATTGATTGCCTGGTAGAATATGAAGACGGATGGATATTGCTGGATTACAAGACGGACAATACGGTCGACTTACCGGACGCGTTGCTAAAAGCAAGGTACCGCGATCAGCTTGCTAGCTATGCCCGAGCCGTAGAAGAAATTACGGGTCGCCCAGTGAAAGAGAAGGTACTATATTTCTTTGATGGTTCCCGCATTTTTTATTTATAGGATTTTGACCAAAAACAAACCTCTTTAATTTTTAACAAAATGCTAACAATTTAACCAATCATTCATCATTGATTTAAAAAGTTTTTTCTGTACCATTAATACTATCCTACGTTAGGATAGTATTTTTGCTGAATATGTTGTCACTATCATTTGGGTTCGGACATGTCTGAACCCACTTTTTTATTTTTGGCGAAATGGCATGAAAAGGTATGATTGCATTTACCGTCGCTTTCGTTTGCCGTCACCCCATTTTACAATATATACGTCCAGATGGCGGCGTCCGAATTTTCGAACCTGGTTCATGTTTGACATAAATACGTCAATTTTGTTTCCATGAATGGCGCCACCGCGATCATGAACGGTGCGGTACCCGATTCCTTCGATGTAAATGACCGTTCCAAAAGGGATATGCCGCCCGGCGGCCACCGTAACTCCCGCTTTCGTTCGGTGGCCGCTGGCCGTAATCCCGTAATCTGGATGACGCGATGTTTTTCCTGTTTCTCTTAGGCCATTCGTGTATGCCGAGATATTCCCACGAAACTTCTGTAAGTAATGAGCTGGGCGTTTTTTATCCGCCGCTATAACCTGCTCGTCCCGATTTTCATCGGGAAGCGTCGCTGCCAGTACAGGACGCACCTTTTCCCGCTCCCAAACCTGAAGTAAGAGAGAAGAGGTGTATGTAAGAGTTTCTGTGATGGTCCCATCACCTTTTTGCACCATCGTATCGCCACCCTTAGCGGGATATAACCACATAATGAGCACCAACCCTAATAAGAAACATCCCATTTGCCTAACTTTGTTCATTCCTTCTCCTTTCATTCCTTAAAAAATAAATTTGCTAGAATCGAACGATTCTTTTCATTCATATGGCATGGTTTCTTCTAGTAGAACTTTTTTCTACATTCAGGGAAAAAGTGAATAAAAACCTTGCGTTTTCATAACATAGAAAAAAGAAAAGAAAGGCGTGAAAAAAATGATGGGACGGCAGGATGTCGAAAAGCTAATTGCTGATATTCAGCAAGAACAAATCCAGGCCGCGCTTAACGCCAGTAACCTGCCTGAAAGTGAGGAAGTGTATAAAGAAATTGGCCGAGCGAAAGGCTTGGCGTATGTGCTCGGCCTTTTAAAGGAAAAATTGCGCGATTAATTAATATGCACAAATGAAAGGAGAAGGATGATGAATACACCTTATTTATGCCCTAGATGTAAAACAAACCGAACTCGATTCGCTATTATGGATCAGATTCCGCGCTATGTAAAAATGAATCCGCAGAGCGGAGAAGTGGTGCAGGAATATGCTGCGAATGAGCTTGATCCGTTTCATATGCCTTATCAGGGCAGCACGCGCCGGATTCAATGCGGCGCCTGCGGCTTGATTGAAGATGAACAAACTTTTATCGCGATGGCGCACAATTATCGAAAATAGCAAGGGAAGAAAAAAGGTTGTTGGACATGCATGTTCAACAACCTTTTTTCTTCCTTTTTTCTTCCTGTGGCTTTGGTTACGCCTGCCAGCAGGAACTATCATAATGAAAAACGAAAAATTGCCGATCGGCTAAACAAGCGTAAGCGAGTGCGTTGTCGCGACCGGTTGTTCTCCGACAAGTATGAGGCCCGGTTTTCCGCTCTCTGTTACAAAAGACGCACGCGTAACGACAGGAGCGCCTTTGCGGCTTACGTACGGAAGCACACGGTAGTCCGTCTGCCATTTTTCCGGCGTTACCGTACAACGCACATAGCCACGATGATTATTAAAAAACTTAATATGCGGATTTTCCTGCAAAATGCGCTCCGTATCGGCGCGCACATCCGAACCATCGCCACCTGACGTGATCGAAGTGCCTACGATTTCTACACCAAGCGTTGCGGAATTCGAGTCATTAAAATCTTTTTTAATCTCCGCAGCCCAGTTCGCGTGTACATCGCCGGTAAGAACAACAAAATTCCTTCCGGCATGCTCCGCCATAAAATTCACCAAACGATCGCGGTTCGCCGGATATCCGTCCCAAGCATCCATGCTGAGCTTTTGGCCGGGGCCTTCGGTGTAATCACGCTGACAGAAAAACACTTGCTGTGCTAGCACGTTCCAACGTGCTCCTGAGCGGGTAAGGCCATCCAACAACCATTTTTCTTGTTCCGTCCCGAGCAATGTGCGTTGCGGATTCAGCGATTCCGGGCTTGGCGGCTTAGAGCCATCTCCATTGGCCTGATCATCCCGGTATTGGCGCGTATCAAGCACATGAAACTCCGCCAAATTTCCGTATGCGAAACGACGATATAACTGCATAACGACTCCTTGCGGCAAGGAGGAACGACGCAGTGGCATGTGTTCGTAATATGCTTGGTATGCGGCTATCCTTCTTTTCATAAACGCTTCCGGAGATTGTCCTTTTTCTGGAATAGGCCCGGCATAATTATTTTCCACTTCATGGTCATCCCAGGTTACAATCCATGGAAAAGCAGCGTGCGCTTCGCGCAGATCCGCATCCGTTTTATATTGTGCGTATCGGTTGCGGTAATCTTCCAGCGTCATAATTTCGCTTCCTTGGTGGGTGCGGACGTTGCCGCCGTCTGCCACATATTCATTGGCTCCGTATTCGTAGATGTAGTCTCCGAGATGGAACACAACATCTAAATCTTCTTCGGCCATCCGGCGGTAAGCAGTGAAATACCCGTGCTCGTATTGCTGACAAGAAGCAAACGCGAACGTCAGCCGGGCGAGAGGTGCTTCCACCGCAGGCAATGTTTTCGTACGGCCGGTCGGACTGATTTCCGCTCCTGCTTTAAATCGGTAATAATACCATGTGTCCGGGCGCAGTCCATTTACCTCAACATGGACGGAATGGGCCAGTTCCGCACGGGCGAATTCCGTTCCGCGCTGTACAACATGACGGAATCCTTCATCCAATGCCACTTCCCACTGTACGGGCACATTATGAAACGGCATGCCGCCGCCGTTAAGTGGATCTGGAGCTAGCCTTGTCCACAGCACCGCTCCGTCAGGCGACGGATCGCCAGAGGCAACGCCTAGCGTAAATGGATATGATTTGAATTTCGGGGACGCGTCCACCGGAATTCCTTTCAAAGAGCCAAGTAAGGTCAGCCCAAGCGTTAGGCCAGCGATTTTTCCTGTAGCACGCAAGAATTCGCGCCGTCCCATCTTCTGCACGTTCAGTTCATTCGATTTACATAATTCTTGCAACCATTTGTTTTTGTCCACTGAATGGTTCCCCTTTCCTTGATGGATATGTGGTTTGAAATTCTCTATGCATTATAAAAATAGAAATGTTAAGGAAAGGTAATAGATTAGTATATAATATGTAAAAATTTAAAATTTTAGTAAGTTATTCTTAGTTGCCTTGTTTTGGAATCCATCTTTTTTCATAAATCGAAGAAACGAAGAAACATTGTTTTCTATGGGCATGTATCGGAAGACGATGTGGATCTATTTCGGCGGCGCTTAAGTTCCGCTTCTCGCGCTTTAATAACTTCGCTTCTGTTGCGCAGCGTATGTTTATGCAGCAAAAATTCGTTCTGTAAATCGCTTGTGGACAGCCAGCGTACATTTCGCTTGCTGCATCGGATTTCGCATGCCCGAAGTAATTTATCAGGACGGATCGGCAAGTTCATATCCGTATAAGGTTTACGTTCATGAATTTCTTGTTTTCTGACTATTAAACGATCGATTAATTCCTGACCGAAAAAACCATACTGATCCAATTCGGCTGCATCAAGCCGCTTCAGTGCGCCTGCGATCATTTTTTCCGCGCCGGCAAAATTACCACGCCGATGATGGTATAATCCGACCGCGATCTGAATTAAGCCGACCCACATCTCGTTCCGTTCTTCTTTCGGCAAACTCTTCCAATATTCTTCTAGCACCTCATGGCACTCGAAATAATCGCGATCCGCATGGAAATATACAAGATAATCAATTAAAGCTTCGGGATACATGTATAGAACCTCGCTTTACCTCAATATCATTTCCTTTTTTTAGTATAGCAAACTGCTCTTGTTTTTTCTTTTTACGTGCTTCGCTCCAGATATACTCAAAGAAAAAAGCCCTTATTTTGAGGGCTTTGCTACATATAAGAACAAGCTTCTGGAATCCCGTATAATTTCTGCGTCGCACGAGTGCTGGACGCGGCGACCTCCGCGAAAGCGAGGCCACGCAATGCTGCGACTGTAGCGACACTGTCTCGCAAAAACAACGGGGTAGTTCTTTTTCCCGTAAACGGCCCACTATGTGGCCAGGGACCGTCTGTTTCCAAAAGCAGGCCGGAGAGAGGAACGCGAAGCGCTAGACGCTGATCTCGCTTCCGGTAGCAAACTTCCGGGGTAAGCGAAATATAATATCCGCATCGGATGATGCGATCGATCACATCGTCTGGCGCCTTGAGCCAGTGAAAATGCGCTTTGCATACACCTTGCGCAAGGATGATCTCTAACGCGGGTTCCGCCTTGTCGTGGACAGCATGCAGCACGAGCGGCAAATCTGTCTCTGCTGCCAGCGCGGCGAACTGTCCCAATAATTCCCCATATGCTTCTGCCCATGCTCCAGCATGCGGACTGTAATAAGGAAGTCCGACTTCCCCGATGGCACAAAGTTTCTCTTTCTCCTGTTTTATAAGTGAAAAGATCTCCTCAATTTCAGCGGGGTGGGGGAAAGGTTGTTCCGGATGATAGCCGATAGCCGCATATACAAAATCGGGATACCGTTTCTTAAGTTCCAACGTCCGATGTGCGGAAGCAAGGTTCATAGATACAGCTATCACCGCACCGACACGCGCGGCTTGCCATTCCGGGATACACTTGTCTAATTCGGTGTCTGAATACTGATCAAGATGGATATGAGCATCAATCAGCATCGTATCATTCCAATTTTTTTCTCCCAGCGAACCCATCATAAAGACCGTGATAGTGCGTAATTTTTTCTTCGCCTTCCCGCCAGCACAACAGCGCTTCCTCTCCATTTATAATCGTTGGAAAATCAACCAGCCCCGGCTCGATTTCTTTTAATTGGGCCCCCTGATTACGGATATTGTTGACATGCATCTTCGCCTGTATTTCTAAAAATTCCATGCTGCTTTCTAATTTAAAGATATATTCTTCCTGTGTATCAAGTGCGGCCTGTTGGACGTGTCGTTTTTTGTATGTCGTCAGCTCAAGATATTTCTGTCGGAATTCGTTGCGAATCTGCTGTAGCGCCGCGATTTCTTCGCGAATCATTGGTAACAGTTGATTTGCTTCCGCGACAGTAAAATATTTTTTTGACATCGGTTCTCCCTCCTTGCTTGTATTATACTGAAAAAGCATGGCTTATGGACAAGACTTAATTCTTTCATATCTTTATGCTATACAGCTCAACGATTACATGGAAACAAAGTAAAACCTCTCCTAATTAAGGCTTCATAACTTCTTTCCTTTTAGGAAATAATGTACTTGTTCATTATTCCTATGATCGTCAATAAGGGGGAGAATCATGGAAAATCGAGTATATTATGTAGCAATGGGAGACTCTTTAACCGAAGGCGTTGGAGCCTCAAGTATCGAATCCTCTTTTGCAGCAAAATTTTTTAAGGCCATAAGGCAAACACCTTATTGTCAATATGTAAACCTTGGTCGCTCCGGCATGAGCAGTAGCGAACTTTTACAGTATATCGAAAAAACCCCTGTAAGGGAGCAATGGCAAAAGGCTACAAATATTACCATTACTATCGGGGGAATTGATCTTATTGAAACATATAAAAGAAAAGGCAGCATGGCTGATTATTTCACAACCATTTACAAATTAAAGCGGAATGTTAATCAGTTATTGCAACGAATTACTTTTGATAATCCCAATGCTGAAGTTATGATTATGGGATTTTATAATCCTGGACACCCTGATGATGCTTTATATTCTTTTGCCAATATGCTCTTGCAAAAGGTAAACAAAATATACGGGATGCTGGCCAAGCGATATAACTCCCATTTGGTTGAGCCTTTTCATGATTTCTTGAACAAACCACATCTGTTAGCAGATGTGGTCAGAGTGTAGACAAAAGGCATCCGAATGTGTGTATTCGGATGCCTTTTGACAT
>JAAROH010007814.1_pt1 | contig 30763 bp, 29 predicted proteins | sample 7248631 | NCBI WGS metagenome assembly JAAROH01 (sample SAMN09772309, study PRJNA484901) | compost metagenome | isolation source: Vermicomposting unit | place: India | reverse complement strand
AAAAAGTAAAAAATATTCACTTTTCACAGAGTACAGAGGGTGGTATTGGTTTAATATGGTTAACCCCTCGTTTTTTATAGAGTACAGAGGGTGGTATTGGAACAAAAAGTAAAAAATACCCCTCGTTTTTTTACAGAGTACAGAGGATGGTATTGGTAAAAATATGTATTATCCCCTCTTTTTTCTTCAAAAAAAATTTTTTTATTCTTCATTTTACTACCTGAATAGAGTACAGAGGGTGGTATTGGAATAAAAAGTAAAAAAATAGATTCGGTGTTATTTTTGGCTAAGTACAGACTATAAACTTGATCTATTATTGACCAGTAAGGCTTTGACAGTGAGCATTTTTCACCCTCCGGACAAAGTAAAGAAACTTAATCGAGTGTAGGAACCGTTACTCCCTCTTCAAAACTATCAAGCAATTGACCTGTTGGCTCAATTACTACATATTCATATTTTCTTCCAACTTTTTGAAGGGTAAAGTCAGCAATGATTTGATAATCCACTAACTCTTTTAAAGCCCTCTTTATTCTTTCGACGCATTTGTAACGTTCAAGACCACTTAGCCCAAGCGTTTCAATAATGTCATCTATAGATAATGTCCTTTTATCAGCAATAAGACTTGTGATAAGCGGATACAATATCTTTGCTGTTGATGAGTTTAAATCTTGATAAAGAGATAAATTGATTCGTACAAGATTGCCCGCTTTTAGACCATAATGAAGATAATCATTAAAAGTTATGGATGCCCACTTTTTTTCGTGTTCAATCTTAGCACTTTGTATAATGTTATGAATCTCTGTTCTAATAACTTTCTTGAGTTTTTCGTCCTTAAAGTCCTCCATTACAAGTGAGGTGGTCGCTAATTTATGAAGGCTTACAGAAATGAGCTCATAGATACTCCCGTCTTTAGTTCCATCAATGACTTCCGCTAACTCTTGGTAACTAAAATTAAAAGACTTGTTTGCACCTTTCATTTCCCATATCCTTTGCAATCCAACAAATACACGAAAGTCAAAGGTTGTTAAATATGTTCCTGTTTCTGATGAGTAGCGTAATTTACGGTATCCTTTTCGCTCTTCGATGATATGACCGTTCTCATTACGTAATTTAACCAAAGTTGCAGCATTTGGAGAGGCAGAAGAAAAAATAGGCGCCTCTGCATAATTCCGTTCAATGGGATGGGAAAGTTTTCTTGATAGCTCTTTTCTCGCTTTTAAAGCGTGATTAATCAAGTCAATCTTGAATTGGATAATCTTTCGTTTTTCTTTCAGCTCTTTGGATGTTGGGTCTTGCTCAAGTGAGTGTAGAATACTATTCCGCTCCTCACCCAAAGCAAAGAGTACATTTTTTAATTCAAACGTTTTTTCGTTTTTTAACTTTTCGGCGGTATTGGAGAGCAGCGTTTGTACTTTTAGAAGTTCGCGGTTAGGCTTCAAACCACTTTTCATGATGGATATGTACTTTTCTTTTGCATAGTCCAAATAACGCAGAATTTTCCTAGACAATGAATTCCATCCTTTCGCTTCAGGATTCTTTGAAGCTATTTTATCATAGTTTGAAGTTTCAACGATGAACATGTTCATAACTAGTCTCTCCTCTCAAAACCAACGGTGCCGGCGGATAAAGGACAATAAAAAAGGCATACATATCCTGTTCCTTGCTTATGGAATCAAAAATTCTTCCAATAAGAAAGTACAGTCTATATATGCCCGGTGCTTCCGACACATACGTAGGTATTAAGTTCTTTTTCATATTATGAAGGGACATCCTTTATTTGTCAACCAAACACACAATCGCTTACATTTTCTAAAGGTTATGGAACGGGAAGCGGATGGATGAGTATTCGCTTCCCTTTTTCTTTTTCGAACTTTGTAACGTGTGCAGTTGAACATACATGAACCTCTTCCGCATACGTTGGAGGCATGGAGGAAAAGGCTTCTCGCGTTCATGTTAGAAAAGGTAGAGCTGTCCATTACTCTCCATCATAAATCTCTCTTCGATAGGAGTAGAAGAGCCTGTACCTATTGATTGAGTTATAACTTCTTTTGGCCGCATTTTCGTAGTTGCGTTCTTTTCTTTTGTTTTGAATTGAGAAAAGAAATACTCTTGTAATATGCATACCATACGGTCCATTGCTTCATTTATTTTTTTGCGCTCCTCTCCTCTTGGGTAAGGTTGACCTATTATCGCTTTTGTGCCTGTCACAAGATAATCATTTCTCCGGCCTTGCTGGTTAAGCTTGTCCTGTACCCAGCTTTCAAATGCACGCGCAAACATTTCGCGTGGCTTACTCCAATAAGGCTCCTTTCGACCTTTATCCAATTCTTCCGCTTCGATTAAAAAATACGTTTTTCCAGTTGCGATAGGAATATCTTTTAACTTCTCCCCAGTTTCTTGCTCATGAATATAAGCAATAACCTGTTGCACCTTTTTAATGTTTTTTGTGCAATCGCGTTGGATTTTTTTTAAGCGTTTTTTTAATATAGCGGGATTCAGTTCATCTTGTCGTTCCATTAACCGCTTTTCTAACCGCTCTTTTTCTTCTAGGTATTCTTTTTCAAAAAAGGCGATGGTTTTCGCTACATTTCCCTCGAGTAACTTATACATTTGACGGAACTTTCCTGTAAAAGACCACCGTTTGTTTTCATTTGGGACAGTTTTCACTGCATCCCCTTTGCTTATAGCGTCAATAACAGCATCGATTGCTTCTTGAACAGAAGAAGGTAATTTGGCGCCTAAAGGATTTTCAGAAGCGTAGCCCGTCGTTCTTTCTCCTAAGCTAAATTCATACAAACAATTATCCAAGAAATGAGCCATTTCATGAGCTAATGCGCCCATACCACCTTCTTTGGTGAGGTTAATGACTTTTAATGTCGGTTCATAGTGTGCGGCTGCTTTTCCTTTGCCACGAGCGCCAAAAGCAATGCCAAGCACTTTACCGCACGAAATTTGCTCATCCTGGATAGCTAGGATATCCGCTAAATCCGCTAATGCTTCCGCTGTATTTTTAAGATGGAAGCCGCCTGAGTTATCTTCTACCCATTTACCAAATTGAGCACCACGAAGACCAAAAATGACAAGTAAATCTTCGGGTCTTTTTATTTGAATTTCACGGCCGCCTATTCGTTCAAAATACTCGGGGAGTACACGCGTCCATTTCTCTTTTGTTGAGTTGGTTGATTTGTTTTTCTTATCTGCCTTCTTTTTCACGGCAGCCTCCCATTTGTTCCAGTTGCCATTTTCATAAAGGAACTTGTTGCGAAACGCTTTATAAGAATTGTTATCAAGAAATGTGGTTGCAAATCGATAACCAAGAGCCAGGAACGGATTTTGTAGAGCTTGCTTTTGTTCTTTCAAAGCTTCTTCCAAGGCTGCTTCTGCTTCCTCGATTCTTGTTTTATAACTGTTAATCACCGCAGATACGCTACCATATTCGTTTAGCAATGCTTCGGAAAAATCCTCGGGATTTTCGAGTGCCCATTCGTATTCTTTTTTTGCAGTACGAACGTTTCTTTCAGCTGCTAATAGAATCCAAGGTTTTGGCCCCTCTAACTCTAAGTGTCGGCGTAATTTACTAAAACAATCCATCATTTCATCCCGTGTTTGGATGCTTTCTGTCCACTCTTTTAACCGTAATATAGCTTGTAGATAATCAGAACGCGAAATACCATCTTCGGCTTTAGGAGAAATACGATCGTATAGCATTTTTATGCCGAATGCCATAAGGTAGCTTCTTCCTTTTTCTTTCTCGTTCTTCATATCGAATGGCCATATTTGTTTTTTTGTTACAATAGCTTGGGCCTCTTCCGTGCTCATCTCTTCCACCCGTTTCAAATCTTCAACGGACATAGAAAGCAGGAATGCTTTTTTTCGTGCAGCTAGCTCTTTACGCGCTCCAGCAATTTTTTCGCCACAGTCATAGGCAATTTTACGATTCATCTGTTCTTCGGTCCGAATATTTTTCATCTTAATCTTCTCCTCATCCATTTATAATCACACGTAAAAAATTAAAAAGCCAAAGAGTCAGTAAAAGACACTTTGGCATGATATCCTTTCATACGCCTAGCCAGCATTGCGGCCGCGTGATGCATTAGCATTAATGTCCGGTATGATTTGACTGTTCCTAGAAGCGAGATAGAGAATTGCTTTCTTGGGTTTCAACCAGCCCTTGACGAAGTATACATTCTCAGGTGCGATAATATTAGAAGCAACGATTTGTAGCTCCTTTGGAACTAAAACCTTGATTCTTGATAAATTCTCCATTAAGGCTTCGAAGATGGCAGTGCCATCCGCATTCGTCGTAGTCGGAGAAAGAGCCTTGATGCGGTACTCCTGTGGAGAATTAGAGTTACCCCCGCTCCCTGAAGTTTCGCCAGTGGTTTGAGAATCCTTTGCATTGGGATTGACACTTTTACTCTGGATGCGTAGGAAATCAGAATAGAAAATGCCATGCCATCCCCGAGCTGCATAATAGTCCATATAGTTGTCGGGAAGGATGGGAATGCCATGCCTATATTTTCCAAACTCTGAAACGTCCAGGTTAAATTCGGTGGCCAATTTTGTGAAGATGAAGTTTCCTGATTTAATGGCAAATACTACCCCTTTGTATACATCGCTGGCCAAACCAAACCAGCTCGCACATTTTTTCAACGAATCACTAACCGCTGCTTTTTTAGCATTTTCGGTTGCCTGACCGGTGGGTTCGTTTTCATTTCGCCGGATATTCATGACGTTATCACCAAACTGTTCACGGCTGATCCAACGGTCATAGGATTCATCAAAAATGCTGAGGCGGCCAAAAACAGAAACCGTATGAAGCTCATGATCAACTTTTGTCTCAATAACTTTATGCTCCCATCCAAAAATACCAAAAACTTCATTCAAGCGATCAGCAACAGATTGTTGACCAATGTATACATGTCCCTCGTAGTTCACGCCATACTCTTCATACTTAAACGGAGCATTTAATAATTCAGCGTAATTTTTGTTCATATTCTCTCTCCCTTTCGTTAGGTTATTTGGTTATTGTTGTTTTTGGAACGATGAACAATATGTTCATCATTGATTAACGAAATAATGTTCTCAAGCGAAACCACGGCATCTACATGTTCTTTCATCATGCCTGCCGGCTGGTTGTCTCTTAAAATAGCGATAACTTTGCTGTTATTTTTTCTCGCGCGGTGAATAGCGGATATAAAATCGCTGTCACCACTAAAAACAAAAAGGAGTTGATATTGCTGCTGGCCTAGAGCATATAAATCCAAGTCCATGAGCATATCGACCCCTTTTTGAACCAATCTTCCATCGCTTTGGTAGCAGTATCCTTGACAAACAAGGATACCGTCTCGCTGCAGGGCATTAAAAAAACGCTTTCGAGCATAGTGCCTTTGCTTGTCTATCTCAACAGGCAGAATGGCACCATACATACGTTACTCAATTAGAGCTTCTTCACCATATTCTGCTCTTAAAAGCGCGGCGACCGCATCATAGAAGTTTTTCCATGGGCGGATTCCTTCGATTCCAAGAGCATGTAACTGGGCCATCGCGTTAATCTCGCCGATAAGAATAGCTGCCTTCATGACGCGATTACCTCGTTCCCGAATAAGGAGAGTTGTTGGTGAAAAAGAGAAGAGTAATCACACGCACTGACTGGAACTCCTTCTCCATTTCTTTTATTGATTTGAAGAACCCATTCGGACTCTGTGAAAGAAGGAATGCCAATGGCGGCAATGGAAAAGTCAGGGTGTTCAAAGCACCAGATAAATTGTTCTTTGTGTACAAACCCTAACCGTTCTAACTCTCCGATGGGCAATAAATTCTTTTTGCAGGCCACGTTATCTGTCTTGTAATAGAACTGAAGAGACAGTGCGCGGCCGCCTAGCATATGCTGAAGCTGCGTCATGGCATGCCGAACATCTTCCGAGCGGATATCCGTAAAAACAGATGCCGCAAAGCTAGGGTTATAACGATTCGGACGCAATTGCACATGGCATGATTGGATTTTTTCAGGTATAAAGTTCTCCAGTGACCGAATTTTGTCCCAACGGATTTCTACTCGTTTAAGTTCCATAATGTGATTCCTCCTTAGTTTGGCTTTAATAAATGGTGTTTTTGGACATAAAAAAACGCCCGATTAGAAAGCCAATCATTCGTTCAGTCATTGTACTGAACCTTTGGCATCCTAATCGGACGTATTTTAGACATACGATTACAGAACTGTAGAGAATTTCACTTAATCTTTCCAGACGCCTGTCCAGAAATAAAAGAAACAAGAAAAAATAAAGCATAAATTTATGATATCACAAAAAGAAAAGAAGGTGAAGCGGTTAGCGTCAATTACATACCACTTAGCTTCTCTGGAAACGGGAGCTTGCGGGGGTCCAGCAGTACCAGTGCGATATGCACTCCTGCCCTAATTTAACCTTTTCATTAGGGAAGATTGACCATTATTTAATTACGCAAGATATTGATGAAAAAAAGAAGCTGCTAAGAGGCCTTAACAGCTTCAATCAGGAAAAATGGGGGGAGAATTTAATCTTTCGTATACTTCGCGAACCGCATCAAATTCTGCATCTGAATCGATTTGATGCAATTCTTCGATCCCTTCCGTAATGACCACTTTCAAAAGATAATGCTCATCTTCTTTTTTTATAGCCGCATATTGGTTAGCCCCGACATTAAATATACGTAATAGTATCGCATCAATCCATTTCCCTTTTAATTCAGGGTTGCTAATGGTAATACCAACAGGGTTAGAATTGCTTCTACTCATCGTCTGCTCCTTTGTTCCTCTTTTTCTCATTATAGTGCTGAAATAATAGCATCATTTTTTGAGCAGGAACGTATTTTCTCTCGACCATCTGTATAGAAAGGGAGTAGAAAATTTCAAACGGTTGCAGGTAAAGATACCTAAATTGAGAGGGGTCCGCGTTCTCCCCCCTTACTTTTAAGTACAGTAATTCCGTGACAAGTCCGTGTAAAGCTTTTTCCCACTCGTTCATTTCATAGTTTTGCAGTAATTCGTATTTCGGATGGGTGGCTCGTTTTTCAAGCGCGGTGACAATTCGCTCGCGGTACGATAAAGGGATTTTATCGGGAAAAAGAACCCAATCTGCCAGGCGGCTAAGCCCTACTCCCAACGAACGTATGTTCAATAATTTTAGGAGAGCCGGGAGACTCATTTCTAGAAGGAGAATCCCCCAGAACTCTTTTTCAATAAGTGTAGTAACGTTTTTCTCCATAGATTCGCTATTCTTCATACCACTGTTCCTCGTTTTCGATGTTGAACGATTGAGCAGCATAGTATTCCGATGCGGTCATCCCAGGGAAACCCTCTTGAAAGAAAGAAATACCAGCAAACTTCTGTTCTTGTGTTGAAGGGTTATACGAAAGGAATGTTTCTTTATTCAGCCCAGTTAGCAGTCGCTCATCAGTTGTATAACGTACTTCAACGTTTGGCATATATTTGTGAGCCAGTTCCGAAATGAATGGAATTCGTGCGTCTCCATCTACGATAATGATAAGACGCGCCGGACGTTGCTCGGGTTGGAGTTTGAGATACGCTCGCTCAATTCGCTCAAATCGTGAAATGAGACGCTGTACCCATGAGTTTCCTGTACGTACAACTTCAACCCAGAAGTGGAAGATTTCGTTTTTGTCTTTGATCACATCCATGGTCACACATGGAATAAAGTACGACTTGTCTTCAAAGTTAATTATAGGCTTTCGCTTCCAGCTAATGACGCGGTCAATACGTACAAGTTCACTGTATAATTCATTTGCCGCTAGATCGATGAAGCAGTTGGACATATTTGGCCCCGTTCCCGGCTGGAATGAAATTGGTACAAAGCGAAAGTCCTTAGCTAATTCTTTGTGAAAAAGACAATTAGCTGCTTCTACACCAATTTGAGTAAGGCCATATACAAGTGGCTTTTTCCTCCCATCATTGAGCGGAGATACCCAACTGAATGCGCAGATAACACCACGCGATCGGTATTTCTTCAAAAAATCCAGTACTTTGTCATTTTTGTCTTCTTCACTGAAGACTACTTTTTTGATTTGCTGGCGAGTGGCAATGCGATTTTCGGCCAGAAATTTAATGAGTCGGATTTCTCGTTCTGTAAAGCTGTGATCTTCCATACGAGAAGAAAGCCAGAAGCGGCCCGAACGGTTGTTGTTAGAATCGATATAAATCAACGTAGCATACGGGTCGGAAAACATCCCGAACGGTGAGCCATCCGGAAGAAGGTAATATTTTAAATCGTTAGGACATGCAGAATTAGAATAAGCATGAATGCTCGGCAGTACCGATGCTATTGATACGGGAGCTGCCGCTTTTCCTATCACCGTTCTGTTAGGTTGATGATCTTCTTTGTTGAATTGAAGGATTGAGTTTGTCATCGTGCTAATCCTCTTCTAGCAGATATAGTTGATTGATTTTTCTTGCCTATTCCCTGTTTACGAACGATAGTGATGGCTTTTATTTTCCGTTCTGCCGGATTAATCTCAATAAGCTTCACAGGTACGCTTTGTCCCACTTTAAAACTAGGTGCTTCGGGTGGGAAATTTGTCCGAACGGTAAGTCCCGGCTCTAACTCGATAAATAGACCATGATCCACGTGAATCTTTGTAATGGTACCGTGATACAACCCTTTCTCCTCGTAATCCGTGATATTTTTCCATGGATCTTCTTGTAGCACACGTGCGCTAACCTGCAGCAGCCCATTTTCCCCTGCTGTTAGTTCTTCGGATTGCGGATCGTTTACATTTTCCAAGTACTTTTCATTTGGCTTTACTAAACGAAGAATTTTAACATTGATGGTATCACCAATTTCTAATTCTTCCCGAAGGTCTTCTACAAAGCTGTAGCTGTATTCGCTACGATGAAGCATAGTGGGAACACCCTCAACTAGCAGGTACAGATTAAACTGGTCAATACCACGAACAAATGCCGAATAAACTTCCCCTTCTTTTGCTGTCTTCCAGAAGTTTTGCGATAGAATCTCCAGCGCTTTTATACGGTTAGCGATAAAGATTTGCTTTTCGGTATCAAATGACACATCATCTACAACGAATTCAAAGTATTTGCCAAGGAAGTAAGTAAGACCTTTGAATTCATAGTTGTCAATAAATTGTTTGGGAAGGTATCCGTAGATGCCACGATAATTGAGTTTGAGACATTCAATTTTTTTGTCACCGATTTGGAAGTCTTCAATCCCTTTTGCCTGGGCAACCAGTACTCGTTTGGTTCTTTGAGAATCTTTAATATCTGCCCATGCGCGTGCTTTTTCATCATTTTGTACCGTATCCAACATTTTATCTCCTCCTATGTGGGTGTAATAAACGAAAAAACACCGCGACGAACAAAGACACGAACAGCGTATCTTTTGTAACATCGCGGTGCTTCCGCTCAAAAATGATATAAATTCTTTGTATTAAATAATAAAATAGGAGGAAAAGCCTGTCAATAGAATATTACAGAGGTCTTACATATCCTCCACATAGTTATTTGGCTTCGATTCGTTGTTTAAAGCGGGAGCGGCTGAAGGAGTATTAATAGTCTCCTTGTCTTCTTTATCCGCTGTAGCTTCCTGTTGAGAAGATGCAGTACCAGTTGTCACACCTTTAATCTCCTCTCGCCTTGTTTCAAGGGAGGATAAAATGTCTTCGATAACTAACTCTTTGGACGTATAGCCTTCCTTTTTTTCGTCCGCGGTTGACTGGAGATTGATTTTTTCTTCTGACTCTTGGATGGTAACAATGGCTGTTTCCTCTATCAGTGCCTCTACTTGTTTCTGCATATCTGAGCTTAAATATGAGTGAGTAGGGGTTTCTTGCTTCTCTGAATTTATATTATTTTGTATTTCATTCCCGTTCGTATTCGAATCTGTTTCTTTGTTGTTTTCTGTAAACAACGCAATATTTTCTTCGGCTACTGGTGGGATGGATGATGTTGGTAGAGGTTGACCAGCATTCTCAAGTGCTTCATCTGTTTCTAAAGCATTTTTGAATTGAACCGTACCCTTTTCTTTTTTTACTAATGCCCCTGCTCCATCTTCCAGAGTAACGGTTTGAACATCACTTCCCTTTTTATTTTTACTGGGATCGGATGCAGGGATTTCAACGGGTGTTTCTGTTTTTTCTCTATTGTTCTTATCTTCCTCAGCATTCTTCTCTGTATTGTTACCTGTAAGAGACGAAAGCAGATAGGTATAATGCTTGAGGTGACTAGAGATATTGAATGGCTTTTCCTTTTCAGATTCCAAATTCAATTCGGCAACATTAAGAAACTTCTTCAAGAATTTAGTTTCGCTCACAAATTTGCCGTAGCTAAGGATTGGTCGTTGCACATTGTTATCCTCATCAACAAGTTGACAAATAAAATGTTTAAACGGTAGTTCCATAATCTCGGTGGGAGTAAAGCGTGCCATTAGCGTACGTTGTGTGTTATGGCGGTATCCCCATGACTGATTTTGAACGGTAACAGGAGTAGTTGATTCGTTGAGTGACTCTTCTATTACATAATCCTCACCAAATTGTTTGCTGAACCATTCGTTATCTTCGTAGTTCCCGCCGCCAAATGTCGTTTTATTCCTAGCGCTGTTCTTGATTACCTTGTCATATCCAGGTCGAACGCTATCCAACTGACCTAAGCTTTGAATGGCAATAAGTGTACCATTCTTAAACGAACGACCTAAAGTAAGAAAACGCTCAAATGCTTCGTTGATATAGAGTGGAAACTCGTCGATGTAGAAGAAGTTTGGAATACGTTTGTATCCGGTAGGATTCCCGTTTTCATCCTTCTCGGGCGGGCGGCGGAAGACAGCACTCTGAAATTGACGAATAAAAAATTGGCCAAACATTAGGCTGAGTTCATCTAACTCACCCAAGGCAGAGTTTACCAAGAGGATTCCACCTTCATCGAGAAATTTATCCAAGTCAATAACTTCATCCCCATCTTTTGCAATAAAAAGATGAGAGAGCATTTCGTTCAATGCAATTTCGTTAAGATATTTCTTCCCGCCTGTTACAAACTTGTCCTTTTTGTTTTCTACTACCTGTAGGCCGGCATAGCGGTGTCCAGCTGGATACGTAAGCGTGTAAATCTCGTCATTTTTACGATAAGTCTTATAGTCAAGTATCTCATTCTCAAAATAGCGAACGATACCATCATAACGCATTAGTTGTCTGCGTTCTGAATCGCTCAGGCTTGGGTCGTTTAATCTCTCATCCACCTTTTCCCGCACCGCTTCCGTAATGTTTGCAAGATAGCGGGGATCGGTGAACATCTGCTGGATGTGGCTAATGTTAAATTGATTGCCGTATCGTAATTTGCCGAGCAATGTGTAAAATCCGGCGGTTTCTTCCTGTTGCCCTTTAAAAAAATCATCCTGATCAACGGTTAACGCATTGAGTGTACCTTTAAATGTTTCGGCTGCTGACTCCATTGGTCCGTAAAAAGGGTTAAATTTGATAGAATTTGCGTTAGTTGGGTCAATAACCTTAATCTTCTCTTTCGGAATACCGAGTGCGGTTGCCAACTTGATTACATCTCTCACGGCATCACCTTTCGGCTCCAAAAGCACTATTCCCATTTTTTTGCCTCGAGCAATTCTGATCAAATCCTGTACTATACGCATCAAGATGGTAGTTGATGTTTTACCAGTCCCAGTTGTACCTACAACCAACTCATGCAGATATCGAATGGTTTCTTTCAAGACAATTGGTTTTCCAGTCTTTTTGTTCCATCCGATAATCACGTCACAACTATCGTTTGTTAAGCTAAACGATTGTTTAGATAGTAGCGGGAACTCCCAGGTAAAAAATTGTTTTTGCAAGTCTTCGTTGATATAAAATTGTTTGCCAATTGCGTAAATAGCAAAGATACAGACGAAAATCGGTGAAAACATAAGAATGTAACCGAAACTTTCCATGGAGTTTACGACAAGATATGGCTTCGGCGAGCGGATGGATGCAAAAAAATCAAACATTTCCGTATCTACATAATGGCATATAATTGCGCTGTAGTGAATCATAAACGGAATTGCTGATAGTATCAGCGCCCAAACCCGCCCTTTCTGAGAACGCCAGTTGATATTCGCCTTGTATCCGCGTTTTATCGGTTGTGTAACTGTCGAGTATAACCAAGTGAAAAGAGAAAGATTAAGCGCAAGAAGCATCCATCCATAGCCCATTTCGTCTAGCGGGATGAACAATACATCCATGATAAATACCAAAGTTGGAGGCGGTGCATCAAACAGAAAGTACAATGCAACCTCTGGACTTCCCATCGCATGCTTTAAATGTGACAGGTAAATGATTACCCCGGAATATGCCAAAACGAGATTAAGGAACATTAAGACTGTTACCGCAATCGTATGGAATTTTGTTCGATACCATTCTGTAATGCGTTCGCGGTTATCAATCCAATATTTCCGCATCATTTTTCCCATCGATGGTATGTTTTCAAGTGTATCTGTAGATTTACCCAAAAGAAATTCACCCTTTCTTCAATATAGAGTAATGGAAAAGAAAGTCATCAGTGTGATAGAAAGAAAAGGCATGGCGTACACTGACCATTTCACTGAACGATCTGGGGTTACGATGTCATAAATTAGGAAGCTCAGCAGCATACCATAAAAGACAATGAGTGGAATCCATGGATGCATAAGAATTTTTATTAGCAACAATATCATAATCTCTCTCCTTTCCCTGAAATAAAAAAGAAGCACACAACTCCCCTACTTACAAAAAAAGGTGTATGAGGAGCTGGTGCTTCCAGCTTTATTCCATATTCGCTTCCAAAGTGCGGTTATTTCAAAAACATTATAAGCAGGCGTTGAAGATTAAACAAGATTTTTCAACGAGTAACGAGAGGATTGTTCGTATTTATTACTTCGCCTATTGCGTTTCTCCATGTAGGCTCCCCTTTTGTTTTTAGATAGTAAGCAGATTTTAAAAACTGATCAATCTGTTCAGGGTTGTCAAATGTTCGGGGTATCACCGTCGCGGCAGCAGCGTCGTGATAATAAAACACAGGTGTAATTGCCTTGATTCGTGAAAACTCCCGTACATTTCTTTTGATTTCAGAAAAGCGGCTGATAAATTCGTTAACCCGTGCTATAGCTCTTGTTTCAAAACCTTCAAAACGTTCGTAGATAAATAGATGGTCCGATTCGTTTCCAGGCGTAATAGAAAAAACCACTCGCTCCCATGAGATTCCACTGTTTGCATCAATAAGACGAAGTTTCTCATTAAGTGGGCTCAAGTAATAACCAACTTTTTTAGCGAAATCAGCAAATCGGTATTTTTCCTCGGCTTCTCGTAAAACAAATTCATCTACCTTATCAACCGATATAGCTGATAGGTTTACACGGGCCGCCCACCCTTTCATTTTTGAGAAAAAGGCCTCTGTTACTGTTTTCCACCTACGTTTAAAACCGTGTACTTGTTCCCTTTTCTCTGTTACAAAAAGAATTCCTTCAGGGATGTGGCGATCCATACTAGAAAGATAATTCAAGTACCTTTCATACCCTTCGAATTTATTTTTCAGTTCTTCAAAAAACTCGGTTCCACGGTCAATTTCTACCCAATACACCTTATCTTGTATCTTTATCTCGGCATCCGGGCGGAAGAAATATGACTTTTCATCATCTTTAATGAGTTCACCAGGGCTCCATTGGTATTTCTCAGATATGTAGCGGTTGTCTCGATATTCGCTGTTGAGATTCTCATACTCGTTCTTTAATCGTTCCATTTGAAGGAAAAAGTCTACCAGTAACATGTGATGAAGCAATCGACCTCTTGGCGGCTGATATACTTCATATGAGAAATCACCATAGTCATTGTTGTATCCGGTTCCGATATAGCCAGGTTCAATATCGTAAAGCATATGTGCAATCTCTAACCCTAGTCTCGACAGTGAGTAAAGATATTTTTTGTTTTTGGGCGGAATGGGATCTTTTACAACTAAACCGTCTATACATAGTTCAGATAGAGCTGTGTAAATTTTAAAAAGTTTAGCCGGTCGTTTCGTAGTCGTCCCTTTCTCGAAAAATCCATAGGGGTACTGTGTAGGATTAAGTGCGGTAAGAAGTTGTTCTGCTGTACTACCCCTAAACTTAAAGAGAGCCTTTAGAATCCTTTCTTTTTGCAAACTGATAGCCTTATCAGCGACAATTTTCATGTATGAAAATCACCTCTAAAATTGAATTGGTTTGAGCACTAAATTTACTCAGGGTTCTTTTTTTTGGAAATTGATACGTAGAACATACAGGAAAAATCCAGTTATATCAAGGATTTTCTCTGTCTTTAAAATGGAATCAAAATGTGGAATATTCTATATGAATCGTAAATAGGAATCATGATTCTATTTTATGATTCCTCTCTACTCTACCCTATTTTGTCCCTAATATTGATGTGGGAAATTCTCTGTTTAATCCTGTTATATATACAAAATGAGTAACAGATGTTCAGCTCACCTTTCGATACTTTTCTTAAGAGATTCATAATCTATGGATTCTTAGAAAATGAATGACCTTCACATAGTAGATGTATAGTTCATGGACATGACCTATCTATGACATAGTACGAACTAAACTTTAGGCTACGACATAATGAATAACTCTTTCTCTTGTGTTACTCACTTTCTTTTGTATAGCAAGTATTTATTCTGATTCTAGAAGGTATATGAATCACCTCCAATCATCAAGTTATCATCTATTTACAATGTTTTATTTGATACAAACTATTGAATCAAATATATGGAACAATAAAGATAACTAGGTTTTTAATGCGAAATTTTGTTAAGGAATAGCAATTAACTAAGCTTGATATTAAAGGGTTATTTTAATGTATCAATAATATGTTTCAATATATTGATACAATGATAAGTTTCGATTTCAAAAGTGGAGAAACCAGCGGACAGATTTTAGATTTTTTTAATAGTTTCTTAAAAATCCTCTACATACATTCTGTTTAAAACAAATTAATTAGCACTAAATATGAGTGTGATGCTCTACATTTCATTATGAAACATATTTATGTTTCGATATTATGAAACAATATATTTTATCTTGATATTATTGAGTTTATAGGTATTGTCATTTCGGATAAATGTGGATAGAATAGAAAGTGTTACAATATATTGATACAAATATATGAAACAATAATAAAAAATAATGTGAAAGGGGGACTAAGGTGAATAGGGAACAACACGAGATGTATAAGGATGTTAGTTTACCAGGAATACTGCGCAAAATGTTTGCCGATTTAATATCAAGCGACCCCGTTGTTCTTCAAGTTTTTTCATTCATAGCCGAGAGAACCTGGAATCATGAGGATAAAGAAACAGAAATTGGAGTTATGTTCAGTGATTTAGTAGAGTCTGTAAAGATAAAACGAAAGGTTCTGCAAAAAAAATCAAGATTTCAGGAAGTACATACTAACATAGAACGACGTCATGCAGAGAGAATCGTTGATAAGTTTTTGATGATGGGGCTTTGTTATTTTCGTTCATTTGGGCCTAGCAAGGCGTTTTATATCACATTGCGTGGTAAAGAGGTCTATGTCGTTATTAAGAAGTTAAAAGAAGCAGGCAGTCAAACAGAAGAAAATAATTAAGGGGCTGAAAAAATGTTTTATAGTGAGAACACACCATCTATTAGCATGACAGTGGTAGGTTTTGGTCAAGCGGGAACTCGGATTGCTGATTTGTTTGCTTTAGTACAGAAAAATGGAAAGCCAGTTTATAATTGCCTTGCTCTCAATAGCAATGATGGTGATTTGAAAGAATTAAAACATATTCCTCCAGATAACCAGTGCTCTTTACAGCTTGGAGGACTGGGTAAAAATCCTGAAAAAGCTCTCCGTATTCTTAATGAGAATGAGAATGCGAAAAATCTGCTAAAAAGCTTCATTGCTGAGCGTGTACGCCCCGCTGATCAGTTAGTTTTGTTCTTTGCAGGACTTGGCGGTGGTACAGGCACTTCAACGATTGTAAAAGCAATTGATGAGTTTTTCGAACATCACAACAAACCAATTATTCAAGAGGAACTTGTCGCTATTCGAAAAACTGTAGAACCTGATGATTTTAAAGCAAACATGAAAAAATATGTGGCTCAAGCCTTAAGAAATGCTCAAGAAAAAGGCCGACTTATCAAGATTGGTGTCGTTGCTACTATTCCTGTTCGTAGTGATGGTCCGGACGCTTTACGACAGGTTAATGACTTTGCACAAAAAATTTGGGAGCTTTCAAAACAACCAGGAAAAGGTATCGCGTTTGTTGTCTTTCCAGATAATCAGCGTTTCTATGATGAATGGAAAGCTAAAGGTGTTGCGGAAACTGGTTGTGATAACTATCGTGATTTTGCAAACCGCAAAATTTTCGAGATATTTCATGAGCTTAATACCGCTACAAATGGTGGTGGCACATCTATAACATTCGACCAACAAGACTTTAGAAGAATTATTTTAGAAGGCACTGGTACACTGGTAATGAACAAAATAACTCGTAATATCGATGAAGTAACCAATACCTATGATATGAAAAATATGTTTGTTGATTCTATCGCTGGAAGCTATCTTCACGACCCGATTGTACTTCAAGAACATACTGAAGATGGTAGGACAAAATTTGCCAAGGTGCATCATATTGGGCTTCTAGCCGTTATTGATAAAAAGAAAGCGGATATTAGTAGCTCTTTCTTAGATGAAGCAAAAGATGAAATTAGTCAAAAAATTCCGCTTCAAGGCACGATTTTTACCGGTTATTTGCAGGAAAAAAATAACTTCGAAGCTACTGTCTATACTTTCTTTAAAGCTGAAGCTCTACCCGCTCGTTTGGCAAAAGGTCTGGTACAAGAATATGAGGAGTTTAAAAAACGGAACGAAAGTGTTACGTTCAAAAGCGACAGTATCGAAAAGATTGAAGGTTCTGCAGCTGACGACGATATTGATGTTTCAGATTTGTTAGTTGATCTAGGCTTAGAAAATGAACAGATTGAAGAAAAAATTAAAAATGACGAGGATTTTGATTTGGAATTTGATGTGAGTGATATTTCTTTAGAAGACTTAAAGTCATAAATAACACAAGAAATCCCCCTCTGATGTTTTACCAAAGGGGGATTTCTTGTTGAGCTTTATGTTATAAAATGTCATAATTTAAGGTACATTGTTTTACTTAGACGATAAGCATGGACTTATCGTCTTTTTTATCTTCTAAGAAAAGACCAAAACCCTCTCTTTTTGTTTTTCTCTTCATTTATGCGCTTTTGTTCTTGAAGGATTTGCAACTGAATATTTATGATTTCGTCCATTTTTTGCGACCGTTCTCTAACGGACTCTTCGAATTTTTGATCCATGAACTTTTTATGTGCTTCTAACTCTTTTTGCATAGCCTCTTCTTGCTCTTTCAACTTATCTGCTATCTTCTCTGTCATTTGTTCAGTATATTGGTGCAGTAAGTTTTCTGTTTGTTTAACGATCTCTGCAGAAGCAGCTACAATCGCGTCCTGATATACTTGACGTAACACTTCCGATGAATAAACTTCTTTCGAAACACTTGTCCCTTCTTCTCTTGGTGGCGGCGCTATTATTTCGTGTCGGCACTCCAATTCTTCATTTTCTTGTATTAGGCGTCCAATGTCTTCCATTGATGTGTATCTTCCGTATTTCTTTTTGAGATTCCTTATAAATCGCATAATTTCTATATCGGTTTCTTCGAAGATACGTTCCTGTCGATCGTTACGCTTTAAATAATGGATTCCCAGTTCTTCTAACCTGTTACACCAATCACGTAATGTCGGTACTGGTACGTCAAGTAGTTCTGATACTTGTCCCACAGGAAGAAATGGATATTCTACTTGCATGTTCTTGTCCCTCCTTTTCCCCTTTTTATTGTTTATTTAAACATAGATTGCTTCTTAATTCTATACATAGCTATGGAATTAAGTTCGCACTATGTTATAATACAAATATTTGAGCCATGTCTTAGAAAAATATAAATTATGGACATAGCTATGGGTTAAGTTCGTACTATGCCATAAATAAATCATTCGTACTATGTCATAACCTATATTTTGATAATTTGCAGTATGTTTTTAATTCGCGCTATGCCATAGTAATAATGTTCATACTATGACATAGATTAAAAGTTATATATTCATAGCTATAAATATAGTTCGTGCTATGGTATAGATAGGATGTTGGTGAGTGATTTATCTTGCGCATATACTCTTAAATAAGTCGAGATGCACATGTACTCGATTCATTAGAATAATGTAGGTGGGATTAATAAAAAAGTGTTTGACAATTTGAGGTCTTCTCTTTTATGATGGACACAAGATTAATAACAATTGAATCGGGAAGCCATAATGCGAAGCACGCATTATCCTTAGATCATAGGGATAGTGCGTGCTTTTTTAATGTCATTTTATAAGGGAGGCTTAGGGGTGAGTTCGTATTTGCATCCTGAATTCAAACCGCATGAACTAATGCGATTTTATAGGGTCCGTGCTAGTTTAACCCAAGCAGCTATTGCTCTTTCTTTGCGACGTTCTCAAATGTATGTAAGCAGAATAGAGCAGGGAAAAGTAGAACCAACGGATGAAGAAATTAAAATTATTGAACAAAAGTTAATGGTTCCAATATGGTCGGTAAAAAGGAGTTGACATTGTAATGGATGATTCAAGAGATATGACTGAAGTTAAAAAGAACATTATTATTGCATCGCCAAATGTTGATTTCGCTAATTCGTTAAAAAGGTTCTTCGAGGCGAATGGATTGAATGTAGTTGAAACGGTTGTTATCTTGGAAGATTTAATTGAATTTGTCGAGAAACTCAATCACCAAAAAATACCTATAGATGGAATTCTTTTAACAAGTGACATTGCAAAAAAGGGTGGGGATAAAAGACTGGAATATCTGTCAGACTACCTGTTAAATATTCGGACACGATTTAGCCATATCAATATCACTTTTCTGTCTAATGAACCAGAAGGGCATCCTCTTCTGGCTGAACTGGTAAGTATGGGAGTTTATAACATTATCTTGAAAAAGGAAGGTGTTGAAGGCTCGATCGATGCATATGGGATTATTTCAGGTTTCTATAAACCTGCGCCATTTTCTTCTGTGGCTCATTTCAGGAATATCGATCCTTCAATTCCGTGGAGAAAAATTCAACAAGGTGGGGCGCCACTAACTATTAACGTAAAGGTAGTAAATGAGCCTAACAAGAATGAAACACCAAAACAAACTAAGGATGATTGGCCGGAAAAAGATTTTCCTCTTTTTCCTGAAAGTTCCGTTGAAACAGCAGAAATAAATGAAATGCGCACAGAAAGTCAAGTTACTGCAAACGAAGAGTTTCGGATGGATGATATAAATATTTCACCAAAAGAACAGACGTGTTTGAATGAAGGTGTTTCATCACTTTTACCTTCTATATATGACAATACTAGGCTAATTAGTATTATTTCGCCAACCAGTTCTGGAAAAACGTTTCTTCTAGGTCACTTATTAAATTATTTACCTGTTGATACAACTGTTCTTGATAGAAGTAGGGAATTAAATAATTTTCCGATTAAGCAAAAGTGCTATTCACATCGTCCAGAAAGATTTGGAGAGATAACAGTTATTGAATCCCGTGGTGAGAGAGAAATTATTGAGCGAAGCGAGGTGATAATTTTTGTACATACGCCTCACTCTTATCATCGCGAAAAGTACATCTCTTTAATGAATGAAATTTTAAAATCGGGAATTTTTGTGTTACCGATTATGAACATGTGGTCGGAAGATTTACCAATATCCGCGCATGATTTGGTTGGCAAAAATGTAATGGCCATTGTTCCATATTTTCCTGAATGGATAGCTAAAACCTGGGCAGGTAAGTTGCTTCACATTACTCAGCTCGAGCAACTTGCTTCTTACTTAGGGAAACCGATACAAAGATAACTTTTAAGAGGAGGACAATCATGAGTAATTATTCAATTTCTGTATTTGATCCAGATGAGTCAAGACTGAATACTTTAGCATACGAGTTTGAAATGAAGGGGATTAAGGTTACTACAGCAAGGAGAATTGAGCAAATTGATAAGAGTGAGATGTATATTTTGGATATTTCATTCGGTTTGGAGAATGTAGAAAGACTCAGTAAGACCGGTTCTCTTATTGCGGTAACTGCTGATGAAATAAAACTAGAAGATTGGCAGAAACTTTTAAAGAGTGAAATTCCTGTTTTTAAACATCCTGTTTCGGTGAATTCCATTATCGAAGGGTTTAAAGACTATTTTAATAAGCCTATTGAAGATATTGCGGAAAACACGCAACGTGATCCTTTAGCTCATTTGCTTGAAGATAAGGAAACATTACCATCTAAAAATATTGTTGATATGAATGGAAATGGAAATCCTAAAGAAGAAATTTCTGTGACGAAGACAAGACAAAGAAAATTGCAAAGTTTTAAGCAGGTGATCGTATCAGTATATTCCCCGAAGGGCGGAGTAGGGAAAACTACTCTTTCTATGAATTTTGCTGCAATGTGTGCTGAACACCCAATGGTAGAAAGTGTGTGTTTAATTGATGCTGACAGACAGTATGGAAATGTAATGCATACGCTTGGAATTAAGTCCAAAGCCAATCTTGCTGATTTTTGTCGCAACATTAACTCTCTCTCATCTTGGGAGGAAATTAAGCAAAATCTCTATCGTCAAAGTGATAAATTTTACATTTTGCCTAATCCACCAAGCCCAATTGAGTCACTTGATGTAAGGGGAAGTGAATTTGCTTCAAATTTAAGTGTGCTAAAAGAATATTTTGACGTAATTATCGTAGATATGGCGCCGCAGTTGGACGAGGTAAGTAATGCAGCTCTGAAACATTCCGACATTATTTTTCTAGTAACAACTACGGATTCACCAACAAACCAATCCGTGAAATCTTTTATTAAAGATTATGAAAAGATATTAAAGTTAGATTCTAGTAAATTACATCTTGTTGTAAACAGGGTTCTTAAAAAGGCCGGGATAACTGTAAAAGACATTAGGGGAGCATTCCCAAATGTGGAGTTTGTTGGTGCAATTAAAGAAGATGGGATGATTCAAAATAGCGCAAATAAACGTATTTTTCACACTCTCAAGTTCGGAAATAGTGAAATGACTCAGATTATTGAAACAATGATGGGATTTATTAACTTGTATTCAGATGATAATCGAAGAGGTGTTCAGCTTTCTAAAGGTGGTTTGCTACGTATGTTTCGAAAAAGAACAAGGGAAGAGATAGCTTATGATTAAAAAGTACAGAGGTGTGCTTCTTCTTGTAATCGGGCTGATATTTGCAACCATTTCTGCATACGTCTATCAAGCTTCTCTTGAAAAAAATGTGAAGACTGCAAAAGTCGTAAGAGTAAAAAAGAAGATTGTAGCATATCAACCTGTTACTAAAGAACAAATCGAAATAGTTTCAGTTTCGTTATCTGCAATACCACCTAATGCTATAACCACAATGAATGAGGTTGTAGGAAAGAACCTGAATGCCAATCTTGCACCAGGAACTATTTTACAGTCTGATTATTTTGCAGAAAAAGATGGAGATGGGTTAGGCGTGCCTCTTAGCGAAAAGAAGAATCCGCGTCTTCGAGTATACACTATGCCTGGTCCACTAATTGTAAAACGTGGATATGTCAAAGTTGGTGATCGTGTAGATGTAGTTGGAGCAATACGCACCAACAAAGATACGGAAGATAAATTATTGGCTTCAAATGTTGAGATTGTGGCCATTTCAAAAGATGAGCAAAGAGAAAATATAGCAGTTTCCCTTTTGTTAGATGTTGATGTGGCTCGTAAAGTACATTTGTTCCAAACAGCCCGTGGGGACATCGATTTATTTTTACGTCCATATCAATCTCAAGATAGCAATCAATCAACTTATAGAATGTCTGAACTGGTGGGAGAGGAGAGTTCAAAACCGTATGATGAGCCTAAAGAGTCAATTCAATAATAAGAGAGCCCCTCTATTCCTTCTTTTGCTCGGCGTTCTTTTAAGTTTGATCGTAGTAATTGTTGAGGCACAGAGTGTCCTAGCCATAAAAAAAACAGTACGCGTAATTGTGCCTGTAAATAATGTACAAGCATTTGTGCCTTTAAAAAAAGAAGCTTTTGAGATTAAGGAGTGGCCACGAGAGTTTTTGCCTCCAGGTGCATTAACTTCTATTGATCAGATCGAAGGAAAATGGTCTACTGGTGTACTGCTCAAAGGCATGCCTGTAATCTCAGATTTTATAAAGGAAAGTACAGGTACTTTAACGTCGTCTTTAATGTCTAAAGGGAATACAGATTACAGATATGTAGCTGTTCCGGCGGATGATTTAACAACTTTTGGAAATAAATTGTCTGCAGGTGATTATGTAGATGTAATTGGTGTCATGAAAGGGCCGCAAGGAGTTGGTTTTAACAAGAAGATAGCTGAAAAGGTTCTTATTGAAGAAATTCTGAAACAGGATGAAAAGAAAGTTATTGGTGTACGGCTTTATACCAAGTTGCGAGATGCGGAGGAAATAGAAAAGACATTGGTTAATGGAAAAGTAAGACTATGGGTTACAGCACCTTAAAAGGTCATGAAAGGAAGTGAATGATATGACACAGGTATATGATCCTTATCACCTGAGATCAATAGCAAAGGATGCTACTTTCCAACACTCCAGTGAGGAAAATAATCTGGAAATCAAAAATCTTAAAAACGAGGTTCGAGAGTTTGTTAAAGAGCATCACCGTGAATTACTTGGAAAGCGGGGAAGTCGTGAGACAAGAGAGCTGCTAACACCAATTATCACAAGCGAAGTCAGTAAAAGAATTATGAATTCTGGTTCGATTTTTTTGAAGCAGAATCGTGAAAACATAATTTCTTCCATGATTAATGATTTGTCCGGTTACGGCCCACTTGATCCTATTCTTGTAAGACCAAATGTTTCTGAAATTCAGGTGAATGGTCCGGGGAAGGGGAAGATCAGGGTAGAGGAAAATCGAAAACGTGAATGGTTACAAAATGTATGGTTTGAAGATGAAGATCATTTGCTACGCGTAATTGAGCAAATATTACTTCCTACAAACCGCCCATTTGATCCACTACACCCTTTCGTAGACGCATGGTTGCCGGATGGTAGCCGTGTTAATGCGGTATTTAGAAATGTAGGTGTGGATGGTCCATATATGTCTATTCGAAGGTTTTTGTATGCTTTTACTATTCAACAACTGTTAGAAATGAATCCTGCCCCAATTACAAAGCAGGCAGCTGATTTTTTAAAAATGGCGATTGAATCCGATTTAGGAATTTTAATTGCTGGAGGAACCGGGGCTGGGAAAACGACATGGTTAAATGCTTTATCAGGTTTAATCCCACACAGTCAATCTATTGTTACTGCAGAGGATTCTTTAGAGCTGCGCCTTCAACACCCTGATGTTCGCCGGCATGTAACCAGCAATCCTAATCTTGATGGTCAAGGTGAAGTAACGATGAAACAGATCGTAAAGAACATGCTTCGTCAGTTTCCTGACTGGATTATTATCGGGGAGACTCGGGGAGATGAAGCTTGGGATTTAGTGGATGCTGGTAATACTGGTCACGTTGTTATGTCAACGATTCATGCTAACAGTTGTGATGATTCAACCTCTCGTCTCGAAAACCTAATTTATGCAGCTAGACCATTACCACTACGAGCAATCCATGAAAAAATTCGTAAAGCTTTCAAGATCATTGTTCATGTATTCCGTGATAAGAGAACTGGCATTCGGGCGGTTGGTGAAATTGCACAAGTGGGTGAGATTGGGGAGCATGGTGTAACTATAGTACCTTTATTTAAAAGGTTAACTCCAACCTCTCCTTTGGAGTATACAGGAAAACCATTCTTATTTGCATATGAATTCGATGCTTCAGGCATTGCCGTTCCTGACTACTTAAAGGCGGGGTGATTAGATGGCATTACTCGTATTTGCAGCGTCCTTTCTACTTTTTCTTTCTTTTTATTTTATTAGAAAGGATAGAAAAGAGCAGCGAATTAATCGGGTTACAGGCGATGACGTACAAGAACAGTTTGAAAAAGCGGAGAAAGAGGAACGAAAAAATAAGCAAAAAGGAATGATGCATAGAGTAAGCCAAGCGGGTTTGAAATGGAACCTATATGAATATATAGGATTCACTCTTCTTCTATCCCTCGCTACTGGTCTAGTAGTCTACATCGTTGTTAAAGGAGTCATGTTTGGCGTTTTAGGAGTTCTTTCTGGACCGCTATTGATGAGATATTACTTGTCAAGAAAAATATACCAACGTAGAGAGATAATGACGGAACAATTGAAGCCAGTATTACGTTCTCTTGCAAACCAAATGAGGGCCAGCAAGAATATTACACAATCAATAGAACATGCTTTAACTACTATGGAGGAGCCGCTTAAATCGGAATTTGAAATGATTCTCTCTGATATTCGCGGTGGGATGACTGAAAGTGAAGCTTTTTTAGAGGCGCATAAACGAATTCCTGTAAAAGAATTTAAATTGGTTGCATTAGGAGTAGCTACAAGTAAGCAAACAGGTGGGAAACTTAGTGATTCCTTTTATAATGCAGCAAAAATGATTACAAAACGCCAAGAAGGTAAGGAAAAAGCTTATACATACAGTGAAGGAATACGAACGCAAGGGAATTTTGGAATAGGCATCCTGATCTTCATTTTTGTTATCATGCGTTTTGTATTTAGTGGAATCTATAGCACCGCGCTTCATAGCTTTACTGGCCAGACTGTTATCTTTGGTTTTATCTTAGAGATTATCCTATTGCGGATGTTTATTAAGAAGCAATTGGATAATATACAATTTTAATATTTTTCTTTGAGAGGAGGTGAGAAATTGGAAATGCTCGTATTCTTCTCAGCATTCTTTATATACTTGGGTGTTTTCTGGATCGTACTGAATCGAAAAGAAGAAAAAATTGCATTAGTAACAGGAGATAGTCCTGAAAAACACTCATTATCTCTTGAAAATCTAACAGAATACTTGAGGGGGGCTTTTGGATTTCTTTTTAACAAAAATCTCCGTTATCACTCCAGAAGAAAAAAGTTGGATTATAGTCGCTGGTATAAAAGGAGTGTTGAGGAGTTTATTACAGTACAAGTTCTGGCCGTATCGATTCCAATTGTTATAGGTTTCTTCCTATATTTAATTAACAATCAAATCGGTGTAATTGTAGGAGGTATCTTATTACTACTTGGAATATTTTTGCCAGATCTTGTGTTGAAGCATGATATTCAAAAGCGTACAGAGTCCCAACAAAGTGAAATATTAACTTTTACGGAGTTACTGTACTCGTCAGCTGGTGGTGGAATGAGGCCGTATGAAGCCATTCAAGTTGCAGCAAAATCATCTGAAGGTGTTCTTGGTGATTTGATCCATGAAGCAGTATTAAAGGTTAAAGCGGATGAAGGTCGTATCATAGATGCTCTTCGAGAAATGAAGGAACGTACAAAGGTTGATGAAGTCCGTTTGTTACTTGATGATTTGGTTGTTTCATTAGAAAACGGAACCCCCTTCAAAGAAGATGTCGCTAACATTTTAGAGAGAATGTACAACATGAAGGATGAGCAAAATTCGAGACGGGCACAAAAGTTAGAGGCTCGGCTCACGCTACCGATCATACTTGTTATTTTGCCAGGATTATTCCTCCTTCTTTTCGGAATTCCGGCAATTGGATATATGAATCAATGATAAAAAGGGAGAGATGTAAATGAATTTCAAGAAAATGAGTAAATACGTTAAAAATTTGGCAATTCAAGGTGTAGCAAAAGCAAGTTACCAGCTCACTAGGATGCGTGGTATTACTCAAAATGACAGGGGGCTTACGCTTTTGGAGTATCTGGGGATTGGTGCTGTAGTAATTTGTATTGGTATCCTGGCATTTATCGCTCTTGGGCCATCCATGACCGCACGTATCCATGAGATTCAGGATGTCATTAATAGACCAAACTTCGGGGCTACTTCATAATGATATGAAGTTTAAAGTTTTGAGAAATGAGAGGGGAGCAGAATTGTTAGAATCGATTTATTGTATCATCTTTCTGCTCCTTCTCTCCGCTTTACTTATAACATCTGGGTTGGCCCTTTATAACTGGATGGTAGTTGAAGATGGAACGCGTGATGCTGCACGACAGTTAGCCCTTGGTTCTGCGGTTACTGATGCGCCTTCAATTGTAAACGAGCTAGCAGGTCCCCTTGTTCTTGGAAAAAGAGAGTTTGACGTGAAAGTGGAAGATTTGGGTGACAAGATTAAAGTGACTACCAATTATAAATCATTTAGCTTTTTGCCGGGGCTTGGAGCCGCATTCGGAGGTTCACCGTTTGCAGACTATATCAATATACCAGCAACGGCAACCTTTAAAAAGGAGGTACCTTAATGGAAGGCAAAAAGCTACTTGAAGAAGAACGAGGTAGTGCTTTAATCTACACGCTTGCCTTTTCATTTGTTTTCCTGCCTCTTATTTTTGTTATGCTCAGTGTAGGTTACGTTAAGCTCGTTGAGCATTTAGCTTACAACATTGCAGATGCTTCCGCTTTGGCGGGAGCATCTCAATACATGTATGTCTCTGAAGATCCTGATCCCTGGAAGTGGGGCTCGACTACAATTTATAAAGCTACAATTGACGAAGTAGCAGCCGAAAAAAAGGCGAAGGAACTTTTTGAGGATAATCGTAAGACAATCGACTACTTTGTAAAATCTGTATCACCTGTGTATAAAAAAATATCTGATAACGAATACCAAGTGGATATTAAAGTAACATATCGACCATTTTATTCAGAAAATGATGTAACCAAAACCATTACCTCAAAGGCTCGCGTAGTACCGTAATAGGTACGGAGGGAGATAGATATAGTGAGAAAAAAAGTTGTAATTTCGATATGTATCTTGTTTCTTCTATTAGTAGTTTTTTTGTGCTTAGAAAAATCTACAGAAATGGCCCCATCTTCTAACGATGCAAAGATTGTGGTTGAAAGATTTTTAGAAGAGGCGCAAAAAGGACGGATTTTAACTAGCGTATTATCAGGCCCGGCTCTATCTCGAAGTAAACTAATCAACGAAAATGTATCTGCTATTAACAAATATAAAATCTTTGAAAGAGATTATTTTGAGCAGTACTCTAGTTTTGAAGTATGGACAGAGCAAAAAGGGCAAGTAGCAGTATATCAATATCATTTATCAAATCATAAAAAAGATGGTTGGAAAATTTCTCTAATTGAAGTAGCAACTCCGTCAGTATCTCACGAAAAAATGCGTGAGGTACCTGCTCTACAACGAAAGATAATATCGGAATTTATAAGTAAAACAACAACAGGTGCTGATGTGCGCCAATACTTTGCATACCCGCTACGTTCTACAATCAAAGCTGTTCCTCCTAAACTTCCAAATTTAAAACCGGCATCTGTTCAGATGATACCCGTGGGAGGGACAGAAGAAAACGGTTTGATTAATGTTGTATATGTCATTGATAAGAAGAAAATTTCATTGTTGTTTCATTTAATTGGAATAGGGGATGTAGTTCAAATTTCACAAATTATACCAATAGAATGAGAGGGGGAAATCTTTCATGTTAAAAAGGACAATTGTTGTTTTTTATATATTTCTTCTTGCATGTGGTTTTCCCTCTTATTGTTTAGCCGATTCATTGATGTTAGACGAAGATTTCTCTACAACAGAGAACGTTGACACGAGTAATACAACCGCAGTTATTGAAGAAGATGATTTGAATGACGGAAAGCCGGTTCTTAAACTTCCTCGACAATCAGCACAACAGGCAATGGATTTTGTGGGTGATGGATTAGTTATTGCAGAGAAAGATGGTGTTAAATGGTTTTCTCCTGAATCTGGATCGATGAGTGAGGTATATTCCTATTCGGATAAAAGCGATGGGGATATACTTGGTGTTCTGGCAATTCCTAACACGCAGTCAATTTATGCGTGGAGTGCTAACAAAATAATTCGGCTTGACTTTGATGGATCAGGAATTAGTAAGAATCCCATTTTTCCCGCTATTGGACTAGAGAAGGTCGTTACGGTCACACAGATGGAACAAGATGCTGGTGAGCCGTTCCTGACAGTATTAGGTCAGGATTCTTCCGGTCAGTACATGCAGCAAGTTTGGGGATTTGACGGAACTGGTACCTATATAAAAATTAATGAAAGCCCTGTTCCTGGCAATCCATTGGCTGTTACTGGCGGATTAGATTATACCTACTTTGTTGAATACAGAGATAAAAGTGAACAATATACACTTAATGGTGGAAATTGGAATGTGAATACGGGGTACAACTTTTCTTATTCTTCTAATCCAATTTCTGTAAAGAATCAACAAAATGACAAAGTTGTTTTAGATAAAGAAAAAATTCGTTGGTATAACTGGACAGGGAATGAACATGTGTTGTCTCAAACACTTTCACAGGATATATCAAAAGGTGTTACCTTAGCCGTTCATCATGATCAATATAAATATGCTTATATTAATGAAGATGGAGTCGTGTCTTATTATGAGTTTGACGGAAATAGTATTGTAGAAAATCCATCTCTTAAAATTGATAACATTGAACTTTTGCGTAGGTATCTACATCCAAAAGTTTTTCAGACTAAGCCTCTAATATCATCCGACGGAAAAAAACATAACGTAGCTAGACTTGTTGTTGATTCGTTACCAACCAATCCATTAGGAGTTGATGTAGTGGATTGGGAAATTTCAACTGATGGTGGTGTAAGCTGGCAACCTATTATGGCTACTAAACCAACAGAACCGCCTATTTGGACAAAAGTAAGCCCAGCGAGTGAGACTTGGTTGTTACGGGGGATCTTAGATACTACAAATGATATTGATACTCCAAGAATTACATCTATTAAATTGTATACGACATACATGGATGTTTATGATATTAAAATTGAAAACGTTTCGGGTGTACCAGGGGCATATCCTATGTCACCACCAGCTTTAGCTAAATCAGGAAGTGAAGTAGCGTTTACATTAAAAACAAAGGGAGTAATTGGGCGAGTTGATGCGATGATGACAGATGCTAATGGCAGCCTAATAGACACTGTTCCTCTTACTCTCAAAAATAGCAATCAAGATGATGAAAACGAATGGGCTGGCAAATTTGTTATTCCATTGAATTATCAAGAGATATATACAGGGGATATTTTTATAACTATTGTGGCGTATAACGATCATTTAACTGGTAAGGATTTAGATATCCCTGTAACTTATGGTCCTCTTCCGTTTTTGACATACGGTGGGCAGTTATTGGGGCCACCAAAACTTAGATTGTTTAAATAGTGTTCACAGAAAACAGCGCAGGAAGCCCATGCCTTTAGGCGTGGGAGGAATGCGCCATTTCTGCCCTCCTTTCTGTACTGACTGATTTCTTCAATTGGTGTATAACCGTAATTGAAGGAGGTGAAAAGCTATGCTGATAACTACAAAGATCAAGCTCTTGCCGAACGATCAGCAATATGAGCAGCTTCTTTCTACCATGAAGCGTTTCAACGAAGCATGCAATCGTATCAGTGAGATCGCGTTTGAGAAGAAAGTATTCAGTAAAGTAAAAATTCAAAAAGAGTGTTACTACGAGATTCGTGAACAATTTGGACTTTCGGCTCAAATGGTCATTCGTGCGATTGCCAAGGTAGCTGAAAGCTACAAGGTAGACAAGAAAGTTGTTCATACATTTCGTCCGACGGGTGCAATGATTTACGATGAACGCATCCTTTCTTTTAAAGGACTTGAGTATGCTTCCATTCTCACCCTTGATGGGCGCATAGATGTTCCGATGCAGATCAGTTCCTACCATCGCGGAGTGCTGGAAGGGAAACGTGTTCGTGGGCAGGCTGACTTAGTTCTTATCGACAACACTTTCTACCTCCTTCTTGTTATTGAAATTCCTGATGGAACACCGATTGAGACTACCGATGTACTTGGCATCGATTTGGGGATTGTAAACCTTGCAACGGATAGCTTAGGAGAAGCGTTTTCTGGGAAGAAAATCATAAATCTCCGAAAACGCTACGCTCGTATCCGTGCAAGGCTTCAATCGAAAGGTACAAAATCTGCCAAGCGCTTACTCAAAAAGCGTTCTAAGAAAGAAAAACGAATGGCACGCGACATCAATCATTGCATCAGCAAAAAGATAGTTGAGAAGGCTTTAAGGCACCGTTCTGTTATTGCTTTAGAGGACCTGAAAGGGATCTCTAAACTCAAAACAAAAAAGAACGGAAAGACGGTTAATAAGTCTCAGCGTGCTCAACTATCGAATTGGTCGTTCTATCAACTTCGCCAATTCATTGTATATAAAGCACAAAAATTTGGTGTGCCTCTTGTATTCGTTGATCCGAGACATACAAGTCAAACTTGTTTTGCTTGCGGTCATGTGTCGAAAGAGAACCGCAAAACGCAATCAGAATTTGTTTGTGTGTCGTGCGGACACGCTGACCACGCCGACCACAATGCGGCTTGCGTAATTGCAAGTCGGGCTACCGTCATACAGCCATACGCGGTGTAGTGTAAGCTATAACTGCAAGCCCACGGCTTTAGCCGTGTGGTCTATGACAAGGGGACGACTAGACGTAAAGTCAGATTAACATATTCCCCTTAAAACAGAGGATATGGTATACTTTATTGAAAGTAAATTATTTGGAGACGGAAGCACCGCTCTCGCGTTGAAGGTTTCTTTGTTCAACACGGGAGTGGTGTTT
>JAAROH010007813.1_pt1 | contig 30795 bp, 23 predicted proteins | sample 7248631 | NCBI WGS metagenome assembly JAAROH01 (sample SAMN09772309, study PRJNA484901) | compost metagenome | isolation source: Vermicomposting unit | place: India | reverse complement strand
GCGCCGCTTGCGAGGCCGAGCAAAGCGCCCCGGAGCAGCGCTCAGGAGTCCCGAGTCAACATAACAGTGCGATGGACCCGTAAGCCGAGGCGTTCAGTGCGATGGGGCTGACTGATGGTCGGGAGACCGCGGCCGTCGATGCGGTTATACACGTAGGTGACCGGTGGCTTTCGACTTCCACGCCGAGGGCAAAGTGTAAAAGCGCGGGTTTTCGAGGTCGCCTCGGCGCGTCCGGAAGAACGACCTGCAGTCCGGGTTGACGTGGCACGGCGCGCTGGATCAACGCGCCGTGGCGTTCCGGGGAGTCACTCAGGCAGTGACCCGGAAGCCGCCTCAGTCGATGCGATCATGCACGCCGGCGACCGAGGGCTTTCGACTTCCATGCCGAGGGCAAAGTGAAAAAGCGCCTCTTTCGAGACAACCACAGCAGAGTTCACGGAACATCCGGGTGTTTGGGCCCGGCGTCGGCAGGAGGCCGACGCGTCGTGTTGGAGTCGGACGCAGAGCGCCGACACACACCATTTGACCCCGGCGCCTCACCGCGCCGGGGTCGTCTCTATCGCCGTCTTAATCCCCCTTGCTGGGAAGCTGTGCGACCATCCAGTTCACCAGCGCCTCCTCGGAGCGGGTCTGCAGGTACACCCGCCCCGGGCCGGTAAACTCGCACACCAGCCCTTCGCCGCTAGCCAGGGTGGAGAACCAACCCCTCGCGGCCTTCCGGACTGCGAAGTTCAGGCCTTCGCTGAAGCCGACCACATGTCCCGTGTCCACCCGATACCGCTCACCGGGGGCCAGTTCCTTCTCGTGCAGGGCGCCGTAGGCGGTAAACAACAGCCCGCCGGTGCCCTGCACCCGCAGCAGGAAGAGTCCACCGGAGCCGAAGAAGCCGCGGGCGCCGCCCCAGCGCGAGTCAACCGCGAGGTCCGGATCTGCGGCCAGGTATGCGCCGGACTTCAGGTAGAACGTCTCGCCTCTGAGCTCGACGTAACCGATGTCCCCCGGCAGCGTGGGAGCCAGGGCCAGCTCGCCCGGGCCGCCCCTGGCCCTGTATCGGGACGTGAAGAACGACTCGCCGCCCAGCACCGACCTGCCGAGGGCACCCAGGAAACCGCCCTTCACCTCGGTTTCCAGTTCCACGGTACTGCTCATCGCCACCATGGCCCCCGGCTCGGCCTGAACCTCCTCTCCCGGTCCCAGATACACCACCGCCAGCGAGTAGCTGGGCTGATACCGGATCTCACAGCGCATGGCTCTCCCCCTGAGCTACCAGCATGCCATTCTCTTCGGAGCCCGCTAACGAGCCTCCTGCCAGACCATGCGCTTCGGGCGACCACGACGGCCCTTCCGAGGCAGAACAACCGTTACCCAGCGGCCTACACCTGCGTAGACTCTGCCTGAGCCTCACTGGTCCCCCGGGTCGACTCGCGGCGGCGTATTGGTGATCAGCTCCCGGCAGTGTGCGGGCGGCGCCAGGCCGTCTCGGCCCCTTCCGAGAAACATGAAGGCAGAACGCCGCCGAAGAAGCAGCGTTCTGCCCATGGACAGCAGAGCGCCCAAGGGGTACGCGTCCCGCGCCCCTTGGCCGAGCCGACAACCGGGCGGCCTGCGGAGACCAGACGTCCTGGCTGCTAGAGCACCCGCAGCTCGTCGCTCCACACCTTGGGGGGCGCCAGCTGCGCCAGCTTGCGGGCGGCCTCCAGGTAGGCCTGCGCCGCCGGGTGGTCCTCCTTGTCGGCGACGATCGGATCGCCCACGTCAGAACCCAGCCGGACATCAGGGGTGAGCGGGATCTGGCTCAGCACCTCGCAGCCGAGGCTGGCGGCGAGGGCCTGGCCGCCGCCCTTGCCGAAGATGAAGTGCTTCTTGTTGCACTCGTCACAGAGGAAGTACGCCATGTTCTCGATGACGCCGACAACGCGCTGCTTGGTGCGGGCCGCCATGGAGCCGACCCGGGCGGCCACCTGCGAGGCCGCCGCCTGCGGCGTGGTCACCAGCACCAGATCGGTGCCCGGCAGCATCTGCGCCACCGACAGCGCCACATCGCCGGTTCCGGGGGGCAGGTCGATCAGCAGGTAGTCCAGCTTCCCCCACTGAACGTTCACCAGGAACTGCTCAACCATCTTGCCCAGCATCGGACCGCGCCAGATGATCGCCTGGTCCTCGTTCACCAGGCTGCCGGCCGAGATGAAGGGGATGTCGTGGGCCCAGACGGGCAGCAGCATCTGGTCGTCCAACGCCTCGGGCCGGGACATGTTGCCCATCATGCGCGGGATCGAGAAGCCGTAGATGTCCGCGTCGATGATGCCCACGCTGTAGCCCAGCTTCTTCAGGGCGACGGCGAGGTTGACGGTGGTGGTGGACTTCCCGACGCCGCCCTTGCCCGACGCGACGCCGATAATCGTGGTGCGGGTCGCCAGGGCCATGGTCGACGGCCGTGCGTCCGCGTGGGGTGCGCTGCTGCCCCGTACCTTGGCGGCGACGGCAGCCCGTTCGGCGTCGGTCATCGCGCCGAAGTGCGTGGTGACCCGCTCCACGCCGGGCACCTGCTTCAGAGCTGCCTCCACATCCCGCTCAAACCGGTGCTTGAGCGGGCAACCCGGCACCGTCAGATTGATCGTCACGGCCACGTGGCCGCCGTCGATCTGAATATCCTTCACCATGTCGAGCTCGACGATGGACTTGTGCAACTCTGGGTCGTTGACGACCTTCAACGCATCAAGGACCTGCTCACGGGTTACGGCCATTCTGTTCGCTCTCCTCCCGGGGCCCGATACGGGCGATTCGTCAACACAACTACCTACAGCATACCCGGATTCCACGCGCTGCGGCGTGATCCCAGTCACACGCCGCCATAACCTTTAGACGCCGCGGCGACGCCTGCAAGTACGGCGCGCCTCCCCGGCACAGTCTCCGGCGCCCCGCCGAGGCAACGCATCACACGTCCCCACGGCGTTTCCCAGGGGCACTGCATCACGTGCCTCCACATGCCGTCCCGCCGGGCGCCGTCACAGCCTCCACACGCGCCCCGCCGGGGCAACGCATCACACGTCCCCACGGCGTTTCCCAGGGGCACTGCATCACGTGCCTCCACATGCCGTCCCGCCGGGCGCCGTCACAGCCTCCACACGCGCCCCGCCGGGGCAACGCATCACACGTCCCCACGGTGTTCCGCAGGTGCACTGCATGACGTGCCTCCGCAGGCGTCCCACCGGGCGCCGATATGCGCCTCCGGACGGGCGTCCCTCGTGCGAACCGCGCTGTGCGCCGCTGCGGGAACCGGCCGGGGATGGCCCTCCATCTCGCTGCGGCAAGCCGTCATTCCCCGGCCTGCAGCCGCTCGTTGAACAGCCGCCAGAGGTCAGGGGCCAGCTTGGGCAGCGCGGCCGGCCGTCCGCCGGGCCCCAGGAAGCCGTGGGTGGTGGTCCCCTCGCAGCACAGCCGCCCGTCCTCCGCCCGGACGATGCGGTAAGCGAAGGTGACGCGGGCCGGCGTCAGCCGCTCCATGCGCGTCTGGACCTCCAGCACGTCGTCGTAACGGGCCGGGTGGACCCAGCGCACCTGTGCCTCGGTCACCGGCACCAGGATGCCCCGGCGCTCGAAATCGGCGTAGGGCGCGCCCCAGGCGCGCATCAGCTCGTTCCGACCCACCTCGAACCAGATCAGGTAGTTGGCGTGGTACACGACGCCCATGGCATCGGTGTCGGCGTACCGCACCCGCACCTGCGTCCTGACCAATTCGCCCGCCTCCCGCGCGGCCTTTCGCCGTCACAGCGGCAGCGGCGGCGTGTGCCGCGCCGCCGCTGTTGCCATTCGTTCAATGTACAAGTTTACTTGACGGTGGCCTCGCCGCGCAAGACCAGGCCATGGGCCACGTCCATCGTGATGATCGCCCCGTCGGGAATGCGGCGGGTGGCGCCCTCGGCGCCCACGATCACGGGCTTGCCCAGCGAGATGCCGGCCACCGCCGCGTGCGAGGTCAGGCCGCCCTCTTCCGTGATGATCCCCGCGGCCCGCTCCATCGCGGGGACGCAGTCGGCGTCGGTCAGCCTGCTGACCAGGATGTCGCCGGGCTGCACGCGGGCCAGGTCCTCCTCGGACCGCACGATGACGGCCCGCCCCGTGACCGGCTGCCGGCCGATGCCCGTACCCTGGGCCAGCACGTCCGCCACCGTGTGCACCTTCAGCAGGTTGGTGGTGCCCTTCACCCCCACCGGCAGACCGGCGGTGATGACGACCAGGTCGCCGTTCTTCACCAGCCCGGAAACCAGGGCCCCTTCCACGGCCCGCTGGGTCAGGTCCTCGGTGCCCGAGGCCACCGGCTCGACGACGGGGAAAACGCCCCAGACCAGCCGCAGCTGCCGCGCGACCCGCGGATCCGGGGTCACGGCGATGATGGGGCAGCCCGGGCGGTACTTGGACACCATACGGGCGGTAAAGCCCGAGGTGGTGGCCGAGACGATGGCCGTGGCGCCCAGGTCGTGGGCCGTGGTCACCGTCGCGTGGGAGATGGCCTCGGTGACGCTGTCCATCCGGCCGAAGCGGCCGCGTCGGGCCATCAGCTGCGAGTGGTCCAGCGCCTCCTCGGTGCGGCGGGCGATCGTCGCCATCGTCCGCACCGCCTCCACCGGGTACTTGCCGGCGGCGGACTCCGCCGACAGCATGATGGCGTCGGTGCCGTCCATGATCGCGTTGGCCACGTCGGAGGCCTCGGCCCGGGTCGGACGGGGCCGGTTGACCATGGACTCCAGCATCTGCGTCGCGGTGATCACGGGCTTGCCCATGGCGTTGGCCCGCTCGATCATCCGCTTCTGCATCAGCGGCACCTCTTCGGTGGGCACCTCCACCCCCAGGTCGCCGCGGGCCACCATCAGGCCGTCGGAGACCTGCAGGATGGCCTCCAGGTTGTCGAACCCCTCCTGGGACTCCACCTTCGAGATGATCTGCTGGTGGCCGCCCGCCTCCTCGATCACCCGGCGGATCTCCAGCACGTCCTGGGCCTTCCGGATGAACGAGCCGGCCACGAAGTCGACGCCCATCTCGACGCCGAAGCGGATGTCCTCGATGTCCTTCTCGGACAGCGCGGGCAGCGAGACCTTCGTGCCGGGCAGGTTCACCTTCTTGCGGTCGGACAGGACGCCGCCGACGATCACCCGGCAACGGATCTCGGTGGGCGTCACCTCCACCGCCTGGAACGTCAGGTTGCCGTCATCCAGCAGCAGGTACCCGCCCTCGGCCACGTCGTGAACGATCCCGGGGTACTGGACCCAGACCCGCTCCTGGTTGCCGACGCAAGGCTCCGTGGTCAGGGTGAAGAGGTCCCCGTCCCGCAGCGTGACCTTGCCGTTCTCGAACGTTCCGATGCGGATCTCGGGCCCCTTCAGGTCGATCATGATCGCGACGTCCTTGCCCACCCGGCGGCCGGCCTCACGGATGTTCTCGATCCGGCGCCTCTGCTCGTCGAGGGTGCCGTGGCTGAAGTTGAGCCGACAGACATCGACACCCGCCTCGATCAGCCGGGTCAGCACCTCCACCTGCTCGCTGGCCGGGCCGATGGTGGCCACGATCTTCGTCTTTCGCAGCATCTGGGCACCTCCCCTCATCCAAGTCAGATCGCCAGAATCTCCGCCAGGTCAACAAGTTCGTCGGGGATCTCCTTGCGGCGGCCCAGCACCTGCTCCAGCGGCCGGGTCACCATCTGCTCGTTCTCCACGCCGATGAAGAGCCCGCCCCGGCCCTCTTCCAGCAGCACCTCGGCCGCCTTGGCGCCCATGCGGGAGGCCAGCATCGCATCCAGCGCGGTGGGCGAGCCGCCCCGCTGGATGTGGCCCAGCACCATCACCCGCGTGTCGTACCCGGTCATCTCCCGGATCTGCCTACCGACCTCGAACCCGGAGCCGACGCCTTCCGCCACGATGATCAGGGTGTGCCGCTTGCCCCGCTCCACGCCCCGCTTCAGGCGGGTCACGACCTCCTCCATGGGCATCGGACGCTCGGGGAGCAGGATCGACTCGGCGCCGCCCGCGAGGCCGGCGGCCAGCGCGATCCAGCCGGAATGGCGACCCATGACCTCCAACACGAAGGTGCGCTCGTGAGAGGTGGCCGTGTCGCGGATCTTGCGAATCGCGTCGAGACACGTGTTAACTGCGGTGTCGAAACCGATTGTGAGGTCGGTCCCGTAGATGTCGTTGTCGATGGTGGCAGGCACGCCGACGGCGGGCAGCCCCAGCTCCGTGAGCCGCAGCGCGCCGCGGAACGACCCGTCGCCTCCGATCACCACGAGCCCCTCGATGCCGGCCTCCCGCGCCTTGGCCAGGGCCTGCGCCTGCCCTTCCGGCGTGAGGAAGTGGTCGCTGCGAGCCGTCTGCAGGAAGGTGCCGCCGCGATGGATAATATCGCCGACGGAGCTGACTCCGAGATCCACGAACTCTCCTGCAATGAGACCTGCGTACCCGCGCCGGACGCCGACCACCTCCGCGCCCAGCGAGATCCCGCGCCGGACCGCGGCACGGACTGCGGCGTTCATGCCCGGTGCGTCGCCTCCGCTGGTCAGAACGCCGATCTTGCGAATCTTGGGCACTTTCTCACCGTCCCTCCCGGCTACTTCCGCTACTGCATGCGCACCAGCATCCGATCCCTTGCCTCATCGGCATGCGGCACCCCGGCCGGGGAACTCCGTCACCGCGGTTCGCCCCGCGGCCACTGGCGGAGAGGCCGACACGCTGGCCTTAGTATGCCCGGTGGACTCGCTGCCGGGCAGCCGCGTACGGTCCCCATGTGGCGCGCACCATGGCAGGTATTCGTCATGCCGATGCGGTATCTCCTTCTAGGATAGGCCATCTTTGTTAGGTTTGTCTACAGAAGTTGCGTGTCCCGTGCGCTGGCCGTCCGCGGGCGCATCAGCCGCCTGCCGGCCAGACACCCTACCAAGCGAGGTGTTGACCTATGTCCGACCTGTTGCAGCGCATCGAGGAAGCCCGCGCGGCCGTGGCCGCCAGGGGCGGCGTCACGCCGCAAGTCGGGCTTATCCTGGGTTCCGGCCTCGGCGACCTGGCCGACCAGGTGGAGGACGCCGTGAAGGTCCCGTACAACGAGATTCCCCACTTCCCCGTTTCCACCGCGCCCGGCCACGCAGGCCGGCTGGTGATCGGCCGCCTGGAAGGAAAGCCGGTGGTCGCCATGCAGGGGCGCGTCCACTTCTACGAGGGCTATACCATGGAGCAGGTCACCTTCCCGGTGCGCGTCATGCGTGCCCTGGGCGTCGAGACCCTGATCGTGACCTGCGCCGCGGGCGGGCTCAACCCGTCGTTCTCCGCCGGCGACCTCATGCTGATCACCGACCACATCAACTTCATGGGGCAGGACCCGCTGCGGGGCCCCAACGACGAGCGGCTCGGCCCGCGCTTCCCGGCCACCGTCGGCGCCTACACGCCGGAGCTGCGTGAGCTGGCCGTTGCGGTGGCGCAGGAGATGGGCGTCTCTCTGCGGCAGGGAACGTACACGGCCATCTCAGGGCCTTGCTACAACACCAGCGCGGAGCTCCGGATGCTCCAGCGGTTGGGCGGCGACGCCGTCGGCATGTCCACGGTGCCGGAGGTCGTGACGGCCCGGCACATGGGGCTGCGGGTGCTCGGCATCGCCTGCATCACGGACATGGCGCTGCCCGACGCGCCGGTGCACCTGACCCACGAGCAGGTGCTGGAAGTCGCCAACCGCACGAAGCCCCTGTTCCAGAATCTGGTGCGGGGCGTGGTGCGGCGCATCTGACGGCCCGGCGGGCGGAGGGCCCGCGCGCAGCCCGGCCACGGGCGAGGCGCCGATCACAGGAGGGCGGCCTGCAGGACACACCGGCCGTGTGCCTGCAGGCCGCCCGGGACCTTAGCTGGAAAGCGGATCCGCCAGAAGCTGCATCACCCAGGCGCTGTTGCGGATGATGTGCTGCGCCTCCTCGTACTCCGCCTCCAGCTGCCGGAGCTGGACATGGACATCGGCCAGCCAGCGGAGGAGTTCGGCGTAGTGGACCGAGTCCGGGGGGGTTGACGTCAGCCGCTGGGAGAGCTCGCCCGCCCTCGCCCGCGCGCTGGCCAGCCGGGGCTCCAGCTCCTTCACCCGGGCAATCGCCTGCATGCGCTGGGCGATCAACTCCGTGGGCGATCCCGCCGCCGGACTCCGGACCGGCCGGGGGGAGTCCACGTGCGCCGGGGGCTGCGGAGGTGCCGCCTCGTTGTCCCGCAGCGCCCGCCTGGCCCGCTCCGCGACGCTGCTCAGGGCCTCTTCAGCCTGGGCCATACCGATCACGCCTCCCTCGCATTCCCTACGCTGTTATTATATGGATGTTTGAATCGCCTGACAAGGGGGTGGTTGGCCTGGAGGATCGCGCACTCCCCCAGCCGTTCGTCGCCCGCATGTCCGCGTTGCTGCAGGACGAGTTCCCCGCCTTCCTGGCGACGTACAGCTCGCCGCCGGAACGGGGGATCCGGGCGAACCGGCTGAAGATCGCACGGGAGGAGCTGGCAGAGCGCATGGGACTTACGGCCGAACCGGTGCCCTGGAATCCGGACGGCCTGTACTGCCCGCCTTCGCTGCGCCCCGGCTGGCACCCGTACCATGCGGCCGGGCTTTACTACGGGCAGGAACCCAGCGCAATGGTGGTCGCGCCGCTGGTCGGGGCCCGACCCGGCGAGCGGGTGCTGGACCTGGCCGCGGCCCCTGGGGGCAAGACGACCCAGCTCGCGGCGCAGATGGAAAACCGCGGCCTCCTCGTGGCCAACGAGGTCGACCCCGGCCGGGTGCGCGCCCTGGTCGAGAACCTGGAGCGGCTGGGCATCACGTGCGCCGCGGTGGTGAGCGAGCGGCCCGAGCGGCTGGCGGAAAGGCTGCCGGGTTTCTTCGACCGGGTCCTGGTGGACGCCCCCTGCTCCGGGGAGGGCATGTTCCGCAAGACGCCCGAGGTCCGCGACCGCTGGCGACCCGACATGCCGGAGGCCTGCGCCCGCGTGCAGGGGGAGATCCTGGACAGCGCCGTGGAGCTCCTCCGCCCCGGCGGGCGGCTGGTCTACTCCACCTGCACCTTCGCCCCCGAGGAGAACGAGGAGGTCCTGCTTCAGTTGCTCACGAGGCGGGCCGACCTGCGCATGCTCCCCCTCCCCCCGGTTCCCGGGATCGCGCCCGGGCGTCCCGAATGGACCCGCGACCCGGCGCGGGCGGCCACCGTCGGCGTCGGGCTGGCCGGGCGGCTCTGGCCCCACCGGGTGCGGGGCGAGGGCCACTTCGTCGCGGTGCTGGAGCGGGTCGCGGACGGCGCGGGCCGGCAGCGCCCGCCGCTCCGCAGGGATTGGCAGCGGCCGTCCAAGGAGGCGCTGGCGGACTTCCGCACGTTCTGCCGCGAGACGCTGACACCGGCCGGACAGGACGCGCTGCCGCCGGAGGCGGAACTGCGGCAGCACGGAGAGTGGCTCTTTGCGCCTCCGGCAGACAGCCGGGCGCTGGTGGGGATGCACGTGGTGCGCGCCGGCCTGCAGCTCGGCCGGGCGCTCAGGGGCCGGTTCGAACCCTCACATCCGCTGGCCCTGGCGCTGCGGCCCGGGCACGTGCAGCGGGTGCGCGACCTGGCCGCCGGCTCCCCCGAACTCCTGGCCTACCTGCGGGGCGAGACCCTGCCCGCCGGCGGCGAGCGCGGCTGGACGCTGGTCACGGTCGACGGCTTCCCCCTGGGCTGGGCCAAGGCGGCCAACGGGATCCTGAAGAACCACTACCCCAAGGTCCTGCGCTGGGACGCCGGGGCGCCGGAGCCCATCGACCCCGAAAGCTGAAGACCGCCGGGCTGCGCATACAGCCCGGCGGTCCGTGATGTTCGGGGAAGGCGGTGCGGTCGGGCCTGCGGTCCCCCGGGGACCGGCTCAGTCGTGGGTCCGCCGCGCGATCCCCATGGTCGTCAGGTGCTTGGGCGACAGGATCTCGTCGATCTCCTCGGCAGTGAGCAGACCCTTCTCCAGCACGATCTCCCGGACCGGGCGGCCCGTGAGCGTGGCCTCGCGCGCCACCTCCGAGGCGTTCTTGTACCCGACGATGGGGTTGATGGCGGTCACCAGCCCGATGGACCGGTTGACCAGCTCCTCGCAGCGCTCCCGGTTGGCCTGGATGCCCCGCACGCACCGGTCGGTGAACAGCCGCACGACGCTCTCCAGGGCGTCGATGCTGGTGAAGAGGGCGTAGCCCATCACCGGCTCCATCACGTTCAGCTCCAGCTGGCCGGCCTCGCCCGCGAGGGTCACCGTCAGGTCCAGGCCGATCACCAGGAAGCAGGTCTGGTTCAGCACCTCCGCCATGACGGGGTTCACCTTGCCGGGCATGATGGAGGAGCCCGGCTGCATCTCCGGCAGCCTGATCTCGTAGAGCCCGCAGCGCGGCCCCGAGGCCATCAGCCGGATGTCGTTGGCGATCTTGGAGAGGCTCACCGCCAGCGCCTTCAGGCTGCCGCTGAGGGCCACCAGCGGGTCGACGTTCTGGGTCGCGTCCACGAGGTCAGCCGGCGGACGGAGGCTCCGCCCGGTGTTGCGGCTGAGCAACTCGATGACCAGCGGCGGGTACGCCGGGTCGGCGTTGAGGCCCGTCCCCACCGCGGTCGCGCCCATGTTGACCTCGCACAGGGCCTCCACAGCCTGCTGGATGCGCCGCCGCCCCCGCTCCACCGCCGCGCACCAGGCCGAAAACTCCTGCCCCAGCCGGATCGGCACGGCGTCCTGCAGGTGGGTGCGGCCGACCTTCACCACGTCGTCGAACTCGGCGGCCTTGGCGCGCAGGGCCTCCTCCAGCCCGACCAGGCTCTCCACCAGCACGTCCGCCCGCTCCATGAGCGCCAGCCGCAGGGCGGTGGGGAAGGCGTCGTTGGTGGACTGGGCGAAGTTCACGTGGTCGTTGGGGGAGACCAGGCTGTAGTCGCCCTTACGCCCCCCCAGGATCTCGATGGCCCGGTTGGCGATCACCTCGTTGGCGTTCATGTTGGCGGACGTCCCGGCGCCGCCCTGTACCGGATCGATGGGGAACTGGTCGGCCAGCCGGCCCGCGAGGATCTCGTCGCACGCCTGCACGATGGCACGGGCGACGTCGTCTGGCAAGTATCCCAGCTGGTGGTTCGCCTGGGCCGCCGCCTTCTTCACCTGGGCGAGGCCCCGCACCAGGGCAGGGTGCAGCCGCTGGCCGGTAATGCGGAAGTTCTCCAGCGCACGCGTCGTCTGGATGCCGTAGTAGGCGTCTGCGGGAACCTGTTTTTCGCCCAGCAGATCCCGTTCGGTGCGCGTCTGCTGCATGCTTGGTTACCTCCTCGCTTGCACGGTCATTTCCCGGAAAGGCGCCGAACGATGCGCCGTGTCAGCGCTTCTGCGCGCGCCCCACGGCCGCCAGCGCCTGATCCAGATCCGCGATGATGTCGTCCGCATCCTCCAGCCCCACCGACAGCCGCACCAGCCCGTCGGAAATCCCCGCCGCGGCCCGCGCCTCCGGCGGCACCACCGCGTGGGTCATGGATGCAGGATGCTGGATCAGCGTGTCCGTGTCGCCCAGGGAGACGGCCACGGTGCAGAGCCGCACGTGGTTCAGCAGGGTGCGCCCGGCCTCCATGCCGCCCATCAGCTCGAAGGAGAGCAGCCCCCCGAAGCCGTCCATCTGCCGTCGGGCCAGCTCGTGATAAGGCGAGGACTCCAGCCCGGGGTAGTACACCCGCATCACCAGGGGATGCTGCTCCAGGTACCGGGCGACCTTCAGCGCGTTCTCGCTGTGCCGCTCCATGCGAATGGCCAGGGTCTTCAGCCCCCGCAGCAGCAGCCACGCGTCGAAGGGCGAAAGGATCCCGCCGAAGTTCTTGAGCGTCGTGCTCCGGACCCGCGCCATCACCTCCGCAGGGCCGACGGCCAGGCCCGCCACCACGTCGCCGTGGCCGCCGATGAACTTGGTGGCGCTGTGGACCACGATGTCCGCGCCGTGCTCCAGCGGCCGCTGCAGGTAGGGGGACATGAAGGTATTGTCGACCACGACGGTGATCTGGTGCCGGTGAGCCAGATCGGAGAGGGCGCGGATGTCGGCGAGCCGCAGCGTCGGGTTGGCGGGGGTCTCGAAGAGGAGCAGACGGGTGTTGGGACGGATGGCCCGCTCCACCTGTTCGGGCCGGGACGGGTCCACCGGAGTGGCCTCGACCCCGAAGCGCGCCATGACGTCCATCAGGAAGTCGTAGGTGCACCCGTAGATCGGGTTGCCGAACAGGACGTGGTCGCCGGCCCGGACCAGCGCCGTCACCACGGCTGCGATCGCCGCCATGCCCGAACCGAACGCCACGGCGGCCTCGCCTCCCTCCAGGTCGGCGATCTTCGCCTCCAGGGCCGCGACCGTCGGATTGCCCAACCGGGTGTAGATATAACCCGGTTCCTCACCGGCAAACCGTGCGGCGCCCTGCTCCAGGCTGGCAAAGGCAAAGGTGGAGGTCTGGTAGATCGGGGGTGAGATGGCGCCGGTGAGCGGATCGGGACGCTGCCCTGCGTGGACACAGCGCGTGGCCAGTCCTGGCTGCCGGGTCTGTTCCATCGAGGAACACCTCCGTTCGAACCGTTCTTCCATGCCTGTGCGGCAATGCGGTGAGCAGGGTCAGGCTGGTTTCCGCTGGCGATGCTCAGGTTGTGTCGCGTGTTGTTCCAACTATAATAATATTGATTGTGTCATCACCATGCATGCTCGCAGACACCTGCCGGCAGAAGGCTGATGCGCGCAATCCGCCTTTGGAGGGGTGCTCGACGTGAACGGGCAGCAGACGCAGGCAGCTCACGTCCACCTGCCGCGCCCGCACCTCACCGCCCGGCTGCAGGAAGGGCTCACCCGGCGCCTGACGGTGCTCCTGGCCCCTGCGGGATACGGCAAGACCAGCGCACTGCGTGCCTTCGTAGGTGCGGCCGGACTACCCGTCCTCTGGCTGGACCGGCCGTTCGAAACGGAGTGGCGCGGCTTCCTGCAGCAACTGGGCGAGGGCGTCGCCCGAGAACTGCGCGGCGGCACCTCTCTGGTCCGCGCCCTGTACGGCGGCGGTCTGCCGGAAGATCCTCTGCCGCTCCTGCTCGCCGACCTGAGCGCCGTCGCCGGCGACCACGTGCTGGGGTTCGACGACCTGCGTCCGGTTCCCGGGGACTCCCCCGTCGCCGACCTCATCGGGCGGCTGGCGGAGTCGGCGGGCGAGCGGACGCACATCTACATCGCCGCACGCGCGGCGCTGCCCTTCCCTACCGTACGGCTGAAGCTGAGCGAGGGGGCAGGGGAGATCACCGAGCAGGAGCTCCGGTTCCGGCGGGAAGAGATGGCCGCATGGCTGACCGCGGCCACGGGCGAACCGCCCTCCGCCGCTGTGCTCGACCGGGTGGAACAGCTCACCGAGGGCTGGCCCGCGGCCTTGGTGCTGCTCACCGAGGCCGCCCGGCAAGCCGGGGGGCTTGCGGCCATCCCCGCCGTTGACGACCTGGCCGCGCCGCTGCCTGAGGATCTGACCGCCTACCTCGCCGACGAGGTGATGGAAGGACTCGACCCCGCGGTCCGGTCGTTCATGGAGGAGAGCGCCATCCTCAACTTCGTGACCCCCGCGGCCTGCGAGGCCCTTCTGGGCAGGCGGGACAGCGAGCAGATGGTCGACCGGCTCTGCCGGGTCCACCGGCTTCTCGTCCCGGTGGGTCCGGGGGTGTATCGCTACCCTTCCTTACTTCAACGCTTCCTCCTCGGCTACCTGCGGACCCGGGGGCCGGACGTCCTCAACCGGCTGAGCCGCATGTGCATAGCGCCCGCCTGGCTGGCGGAGCCTGAACCGGACCGGCTGAGCCAGATGGCAGAACATCTGTCGCCTGCACAGAAGGCCCAGTATCCCTGGGTGGCCCTGTGCGAAGCGCGGTATCTGCTGAACGCGGGCCAGGCGGAACGGGCGATGGGCATTGCCCGTCTGGCGCTCCGGTCCTGCGAACAGGCCGGCGACCGGCGCGGTGTTTTCTACAGCCACGTCCTGCTGAGCGACTGCCTCTTCCTGCGTCGGGACTTTGCGCGCAGCCAGGAGCACCTGGCCGAGGCGGCCAGCGCCCTGCAGCCGGAGTTCCGGGACGACGCGGCCCTGTTGGCGCTGAAACAGGCGGTGCTCGCGTACATGACCGGGGCGGGGCCCGAAGAGCTGGAGGCCGGGCTGCGCACCGCGCTTGTCCTCTACGTGGAGTCGGGCGACCTCATCGGCGAGGCGGAGGTTCTGGATGTGCTCGGGATGGTCCGCGTCCGGCGGGGAGACTACCGCAGCGGGCTTGCGCTGCTGGAGCGGTCCAGCCGGCTGCTGCGCGCCGCCGGGATCCCGGAGCACGAGACGGGCCTCAACCTGGCCTGGGCCTGTCTCGAAAGCGGCCGGTTCCAGGACGCCTGCCGCCTGAGCCGCCCGCTGGCCACGGGCTCACGAAAGGTGGGACGCCGGGCGTACGCCCTGCTCTGCCTCCTGATCGCCCACACGCGCCTCGGCGAGTTCACCGCGGCGTCGGCCCTGGTCCCGCTCGCCCACGCCGCCGTGGAGGAGCTGGGCCTTCCCCATCTGCGCGCATGGCTCAACGCCGCGCTGGCCGCGCTGCACCGGCTGAGCGGCGAGGCGCCGGCAGCCGCGCCCGACGGCCCCGGTCCGGAAGGTGCACACGTCCCCGAGCGGGTCGAGGCCGTCATGCTTCATCTATTCTCTACGGGAGACGCCCGTGCAGCCGCACAGATTGCGGCGAAAACGCTGGAAACGCTGCAAGAAAGGGCCACGGCGCTGGAGCGCACGCTGCTCTCCCTCGGCCTGGCCGTGGCCCGCTTCCGCACCGCCCGCACCGAGTCACGGCGGGAGGCCGTGCAGGCGCTGCAGCGGGCCCTGGCCGAGTGCCAGCGCCGCGGCACGGATTTCTTTGTCCTGCACGAGTGGCAGTTGGCCCTCGCCGTGGTGGTCTACGGCCTCGCATACAACGTGCAGCCCGCGTACTGCGTGAACCTGCTCATGCGCATGGCCGGCGAGCTGCCCGCTTCCGTCCGGCTGCGAGGGATCCGGTTGGCCGGCAGCGAGCTGCGTGCCCTTCCCGCCGCCTGGCGGGCCCTGTCCGACGAGGCGGCCCGCACTGCGCTGGCCGCGCTGCTTCCGGCGGAGCAACGACAGCAGATGGCGACGCTCGAGTCGGGCCCGACGCTGATCACCATCCGGCTGCTCGGCCCGCTCGCCGTCCGCCTGGGAGACGCGCCCGTCGACCTGCGGGCGCTGAAACGGCGCAAGACCGGCCAGCTCCTCGCCCTCCTGCTCGCGCAGGACGGCCCGCTGCCGCGGGAGCAGATCATTGAACGGCTCTGGCCCGACCTGACCCCCCGCGCGGCCCACACATCCCTGCGGGTTGCGCTCCACCACCTGCGCCGGCTTCTGGAGCCCCACCTCGGCGGCAGGACCCGGTCCCGCTACATTCAGGCGGAGGGCGGACTGATCTGGTTTCAGCGCCGTCCCGAGGTGTGGGTGGACCTGGACCAGTTCAGGCGCACCCTGCAGCAGGCGGAGGCGGCGCGTGCGGCGGGCCGTACGGAGGAGGCCGCCCGCCTGCTGGAAGAGGCGGGCACGCTCTACCGGGGCGACCTGCTCTCCGATGACCCGTATGCCCTGGGCGACCTGCGGGACCGTTGGCGGCAGCGCTGGGCCGAAGCGCTGGACTGGCTCGGCCATTACTACTGGCTGGAGGCCGGCCGGCCCGACAAGGCGATTCATGCCTTCCAGCGCCGGCTCGCCCTGGAGGAGTACCATGAACCCACCCACCAGGCGCTGATGCGCATCTACCTGAACACGGGCCAGCCCGACCGGGCGCGCCAGCAGTACCGGGCCTGTGCGGAGGCTCTGGCTGCACACCTCGGCGTTTCCCCGTCGCCGGTCACGGAGTCGCTCCTTCAGACGGCGGTGGCCGGCGGAGCGGGGAAGTCCGTCTGACACACGAGGACAGCCGATGCCCCCGACGGTCGGTCAGGGGCATCGGCGTTTCTGTCGCGACCGGGCGCACGGCCCGCGGTCAGCAGCCCGCTCAGGTAAAGCGTGGGGCGGGGGCGGCAGCCGAAGACCGGGAGCTCCCCACCTGTGCCGCGAACGCCGACACCAACACCCGCGTGCGGCCGGCGCAATTCGGACAGGTCACCTGATCCCGCTTGCTGTAGGAAACCAGCTCTTCAAAGCGGTGTCCGCACTTCTCGCATTCGAAGCGATAGAACGGCACCCACCCTTCACCTCGCTCGCCTCATCTCTGAAACAGTTGCTGCAGCAGCCACAGGGCTCCTACCAGGAGCCATAGGGCGACACCGGGTCAGACCGGCGGCAGGCCACGCCTGCGCTTCCCGGGCGCGCCTCAGGTTCCGCCGGTGCACGTCTGCCCGCGCCGATCCATCGGCTCCTCACCCTTCCACAATAATCCCTACGGGGTACGGTATTAAGATAGGCCCCCGCGCTTGCTCGTGTCAAGCCCTTCGGCCCTGGGCCACGTGCTGCCGTCAACCAGGAATTGTGCGTAGCACGGTCAGGCCCACCCCTTCTACAATTGAAACGATCTCCTTTCCCAATCGAGGTGTTGCCGGTGGACTCGCTTACCCACGTGCTGATGGGGCACGCGATGGGCGCGCTGGCGACGGCGGTCTCGCCGGAGGCCGGCCCCGCCGTCTACTGGGCAGCGCTGCTGGGCAACTCGCTGCCGGACGTCGACGTTCCCCTGAGTTTCCTGCTGCGGCGCGGCATCCAGCTGCACCGCACCTATACCCACACGCTGGTGGGCGCGGCGGCGCTGTCCGCGGCCTCGGCGGGCCTGCTCGCCGCAGCCTTCCCCAGCGCGGGCGCCGGCCCGTTATTCTTCTGGACGCTGCTGGGCAGCCTCGCCCACCTGGCGGTGGACGGCCTCAACCTGTTCGGCGTCCGCCCGTTCTGGCCCGTGAGCCGCCGAATCGTCGAGCTGGGCGTGCTGCACATCACGGACCCGTGGCTCCTGCTGCTCCTGGGCCTCCCCGCGGTCGGCGCCAAGGCCGGCTGGCTGTCGGCCCGCTGGGTCGGCGCCGCGTTCCTGGCCATGTGGCTCTATGTGGCACAGCGCCATCGCACCGCACGGCGGCTTCTCCACGAGCTCCTGCAGGCCGGCAGCCTGCGGGCACGGGTGGTCCCGTGGTTCAGCGGATGGCGCTACGTGGCGGAGACGGCCCACTCCGTGGAGTTCGGCCGCTGGGCGGGCGGCCGGCGGGTGGCGCTGGAGACCTTCGCCCGGCAGGACGACCCGCGCATCGCGGCCACGCTGGCAGACCCGCGGGTGAGCCAGTTCCTGCGGGAGGCTGAGTATCCCGTGGCCCTGGTGCAGGAGGGCGAAGTGGTCTGGATTGACGCCCTGCGCCGTCTGCGGGCCGACTTCCGACCGCTGCGGGTGCCCGTCCGGGCGGAGGCATAAAGCAAGCGAGGGGCCCGGTGGCAGGACCACCGGGCCCCGGTATCCGTGGCTCCGCTCACCCAGCCGCCCCTCAGGCGACCTCGACGACCTCGTAGCCCTCCTCCTCGATCGCGCGCTTGACCGCCTCGAGGTCCACGTTCCCCTCGAACCGGGCCGCGCCGATCTCCACCTGGAGGTTCTCGATGCCGGGGATGGCCGAGAGGGCCTTCTTCACACCCATCACGCAGTGATTGCAGCTCATTCCCGCGATCTTGACCGTCGTCATGCCTCTCACACGCTCCCTCCGCGCCGCTGTGCATGTACCCATACGGGGTATGGGTTCTTAGACCATCCTAAACCGGGGCGTCCGAATCGTCAACCCCTCTCCCGGACGCCGGACGCGGCTATCCGGCCGACAGCCTTTCCTTCGTCCAACTGGTGAGCACCCGGCAGCCATCTTCCGTGACCACCACGTCGTCCTCGATGCGGACCCCGCCGACCCCCGGCAGGTAGACGCCGGGCTCGATGGTGATCACGTGGCCCGGGCGGAGCACCTTCTCGTTGCCGGCCACCACGTACGGTTCCTCGTGGATCTCCAGCCCGAGCCCATGCCCGGTGCGATGAATGAAGTATGCGCCGTAACCGGCCTCCTCGATCACCTGCCGCGCCGCACGGTCCACGTCGCCCAGGGGGACGCCGGGCTTCACGGCGGCGATCGCCGCCTGGTTGGCTGCGAGAACCACGTCGTACACCCGGGCCAGCTCGTCGGGCCAGGCACCGCAGCAGACCGTGCGGGTGATGTCCGACCGGTAGCCCCGCAGCTGCGCCCCAAAGTCCATCAGGACCACATGGCCCGGCTCCAGCGTCCGCGCGCCGGTGGAACCGTGGGGCAGGGCCGATGCGGGGCCGAAGAGGACGTGGGTCTCAAACGCCACGCCGTCAGCGCCGGCGGCCAGCATCGCCTCCTCCAGCACCCGGGCGATCTCCCGCTCGGTGACGCCGGGGCGGATCGCCGCCAAGGCGGCGTCCAGGGCGGGGTTCAGCATGTCGGCTGCCTGCTGCAGCAGGGCGATCTCGTCCTCGTCCTTGCTTTCGCGCTGTGCGGAGAGCGCCGGGCTCAGATCGGCGGCGGCATCGAGCAGGACCGAGGGCGCCAGCCCCAGCGCACCGGCGATGCGCCGCAGCTGACCCACCGGCAGGTCGGCCTGCTCCAGGGCGATGCGGCCTTCGCCCGCGCCTGCCGCCCGAAGCATCCCTGACAGCGCGGCGAAGGGATCCTCGCCGTCCTGCCATGCCACCAGCCGAAGGGCCGAAGCGGAGCGAACCTCCTCCACCTCCAGGGCCGGCACGAGGAGCGCCGGCTCCCCGTCGGCAGGGATCACCAACCCGGCGAACCGCTTGCTGGGATTGGACCAGCCCGTCAGGTAACGCATGCTGATCGGTCCGGTCACGAGGCCGGCGGCCATTCCCCGCTCCCGCAAGAACTGCCGGACCGCCTCAAACCGCCGGATCATGCTCTCCCTCACATGCCCCGCCTCCTTGTCGGACGGATGTCCTGCATTGCTTCTGCCCGGCCGGCGGACGCTCCTGCCGGGCCCGCCGGGTTGACCGCCTGTGCCTGCGCCGGCTAGACTGGTTTCGATAAGGAGGAGACATAAACCATGTACCATAGCCCCATCCGCTTGCTGGCACTGGACTTGGACGGAACGCTGCTCCGGTCCGACCAGACCGTCTCCCCGCGCAACCAGGCGGCCGTTGCAGCCTGCCTGGACCGCGGCATCACGGTGCTCCTCGCGACCGGCCGCTTCTATCCGGCTGCGGCCCCGTACCTGGAGTACTGGCCGGGCCGCCCGATCTGGCTGGCGCCGTGCAACGGGGCGCAGCTCTTCGCGCCCGGGCAGACGGAGCCCATCACCCAGCGGACGCTCGACCTCGACCTGGCCGTTGAGGTGCTGTCGTGGATCGACCGGAGCCGTATCATGGCGAGGGTCTACTTCACGACGCTGGCACTGATCAACCGGATGACCGAGCGGACGCTCGCGTTCATGCGCCGGCTGGGCGCGCAGTGCCGGTACGAACCGGCGTTGGCGAGCGCCGTGACGGAGCCGCCCACAAAGATCGTGCTCATGGGCGACCCCGCCGAAATGCCGGTCGTGGAGGCGGAGGTGCGGTCCCGGTGGGGCGGCCGGCTGGAGGTCACCAGTTCGGAGCCCGACCTGGTGGAACTCACGGCGCCCGGGGCCACCAAAGGCGAGGTCGTCCGGGCCCTGGCGGCCCGCCTGGGCATCGACCGGACCCAGGTGGCCGCGATCGGCAACGAGCGCAACGATCTGTCGATGATCCACTGGGCCGGCCTGGGCGCCGCCGTGGCCAACGCCCACGAGGCGGTGCTGGCTGCGGTGCCGCGGGTGGTCGCCCATCACGACGAGGACGGCGTCGGCCAGTTCATCGAGAGCTTCCTGGGGGCGTAGCCCGGCCCCTGGCCAGGACCCCCGGGAAACCGGACGCCCGGCAAAGCGGAAAAAGATGCGCCCGGGCAGGCGGTGCGCCCGGGCGGGAACAGCCTTATTGCAGCGGAACGGACTGCGCACCGAGGGTTGCGATCGTCTCGGCCAGGCTGCCGGAGACCTCCTGGAGCCTCGCCGCCAGCTGGCGCAGCTCGGCCTGGGCCTGGACGACCTGCCCCATCTGGTCCCGGATCTCCGCCACCATCGCCGAGACCTCGCCGATGCCGCCGGAGATGGCCTGCACCGAGCCCAAGGCCCGTTCCGCAGACGCCGCCATCTCCTCGGATGCCGCCGTGTTCTCCTGAACCACGGCGGCCACGTTTTCCATGGCGCCGGCGATGGTGCGCACCCGTTCGGCATTTGCCGCGATCGCCCCGCGGACGATCTGGTCCACCGCGGCGGCCGCCTCCTGGCTCGCCGCGAGAATCTGGTCCAGACGCGCCCGGGCCTCGCTTCCGGACTCCACCCCCTCCTGCGCCAGAGCCCGTGCCTCCCGCATGGCCGACACCGTCTGGTCGATGAGGCTCAGCGTGGTGCTGATGAGCTGGCCGATCTCCTGGGTGGCCTGGCTGGAGCGCTCCGCCAGCCGCCGAACCTCCTCGGCCACCACCGCGAAGCCCCGTCCCTGCTCGCCGGCCCGGGCGGCCTCGATCGCCGCGTTCAGGGCCAGCAGGTTGGTCTGCCCGGCGATCTCGGAGATGGCCGAGGTGATGTCGCTGATGGAGCGGGAGTGCTCGCCCAGCCGCTCCACCAGAGCCACCGACCGGTCGGCGTTCTCGGCGATGCGGCGCACGCCCTCCAGCGTGGCGCGCAGGGCCTCGTCACCCTCCCGCACCAGCAGGAACGTGCGCTCCGCCGCCTGGCGCGCCGCCTCTCCCTGCGCGAGGCTTTCCTCCTGGCTCCGGTCGATCTCGCTCACCATTGCCGTCACCCGGTCCACATGGTTGGCCTGCTCCTCTGCGCCGCGCGCGATGCCCTCCGCGGCCCGGGTCAGCTCGTCCATCCCTGCCGCCACCTGGGCCGACTTCTCCCGCACTTCGGTGGCAATGGCCGCGCCGCCCTCGGTGCGGGCGGCGACCGCCTCCGCCAGGGCAACGGTCTGATCCGCCGCCGACGCCAGCGAGGCGCTCAGCCTGGCCACGTCACGCGCTGCGCCGCTCACCCGCAGGGTGGCCTGACGGACCCGCTCCAGCAGCCCGTTCAGGCTCTCCGCCATACGGCCCACCTCGTCCCGGGACGGGGCCGTGAAGGTGGTCATGAGGTCGCCCGCGTCCAGGGCGGCGGCGAAGCGAAGCAGCGGCCGGCTGACCCCCCGCCGCGCCAGCAGCCACGGCAGGACGCCGCCCAGGATCAGCGCGACGACGCCCAGCACGATGCCCGCGGTCGTGGCGGTGCGGAACGCGCCGGCCACCTGGTCGAAGTGCCACTCGGGGATGCCGACGTACGGGCTGGCGATGACCTGCCCGTTCAGGTCGATGAGCGGCGCGTAGATGGTGCGCTGCCAGTGGTCCACCACCAGCGCCCGGCCCTGGTAGGACTCCCCTTGCCGGATGCGCTCCATCACGGCGTCGGAGTAGACCGTCCCCACGGCCCGCTCCACCGAGTTCTGCCGGCGCACGTTGGTCGTAATGCGGATGCCGTCCAGGGCGATCGTCGCAGTAAGCGGCGTGCCGTCCGGGGACCGCCGCTGGACCTCATCCACGATCGTCGGGTCGTTGTTGAGGATGTCCGCCACCACCACGGCCCCCGTGACCCGGCCGTCCCCCGTCCGGAGGGGTGCGGCCGCCGCCAGGGCCAGCGCGTCGGTCAGCTGGCTCCCTGCCAGTTCGTGGTTGGCGTCCGCAGCCACGTTGACCACGACCTGCTGCCGGACCTCGGCCCGCTCCTGCGTCAGGTCCGCGGCGGCGACACGTACGGGCGACGAGAGGGTCCGCCCCTGGGCGAGCACCGCTTCGACCAGCCCCCCGAACGAGATCCGGTCGCCGGCGGAACCGCCGTAGCGGTAACGGGTACGCCCGTTCTGGTCCACGATGAGGAAGATGTCTGCATGGCCCCGCAACGACTGGCCCAGGCGGTCGAGGGTCTTCGTGTCGGTCTCCTCTCCCGAGGCCACCCGTGCCAGGGCGTCATTGGCCGCGAAGGCGGAAGCCGAGCCAAACAGGGCCTGTAACCGGCCTTCGATGATCGACTGATGAACCTGCATGGCCAGCTGTAGCGTCGTGTCCGCCTGCCGCTCGATGTCGCGGGTCACGGCCTGATTCAGGTACGCGCTGGTCGCCAGCAGGCCGATCGCCGGCACCGCAACGGCCAGCAGCGTGATCAAGATGATACGCACGGCGATGGACACCCCGCCGATCCGACGGAAGTTCATCGTCGACCCCTCAGTCCTTTCATCATAATGATTTTTCAGGTAGTCTACGCTGATTGTGCTCAATGATCCTCTTTTTGACCATAGTTCTATTTACCTAATCACCCGTACCGATTTTGCGTTGCGCCCAAAGACGTGATCCCGAAGTACGATGTAACACAACGGGGACGAGCCGACAAGCCCGTCCCCGATCCTGTTTTCACCGCCCCGATCGGCCCGGGCTGGTCGGCCCGAACCGCTCAGCCCGCCCGGCATTAGCCCCCGTGGGCGGCGCCGCCCAGGTAGGCTTCGCGCACCGCGGGGTGCGTGCGCAGCTCGCTCGCGGGGCCCGAGAGCACGACCCGGCCGGTCTCCAGCACGTACGCCCGGTGGGCGATGGAGAGCGCCATCGCCGCGTTCTGCTCCACCAGCAGGATCGTGGCGCCCCGCCGGTTGAGCTCGGCGATGATCTCGAAGATCTCCTGCACGAGGCGCGGCGCCAGGCCCATCGAGGGCTCGTCCAAGAGCAGCAGCTTCGGCTGGAGCATGAGGGCCCGGCCGAGGGCGAGCATCTGCTGCTCGCCGCCCGAGAGGGTCGAGGCCCGCTGGTGCTCCCGCTCCTTCAGGCGGGGGAACCGCTCGTAGACCTCGGCGAGGTTCTTGTGAAACTGCGAGGGGCTCACCAGGTAGGCGCCCAGCTCCAGGTTCTCCCGGACGGTGAGGTCCGCAAACACCCGGCGGCCCTCCGGCACGTGGCCGATGCCCATGGCGACGATCTGATGGGCGGGGGTCCGGGTGATGTCCTGACCCTGGAAGAGGATGCGGCCGCTGCGGGGCCGGTTGAGTCCCGAGATCGCCCGGAGCGTGGTGGACTTGCCGGCGCCGTTGGCCCCGATCAGGGTCACGATCTCGCCCTGGTTCACCTCGAGGGAGACGCCGTGCAGCGCTTCGATGTTGCCGTATGCGACGTAGAGGTCCTCCACCTGCAGGATCATCCGCCCACCGCCTTTCCGAGGTAGGCCTCCAGCACGCGCGGGTCCGCCTGGATCTCCGCCGGCGTGCCCCTGGCGATGACCTGGCCGAAGTCCAGCACCACCAGCCGCTCGCAGAGGTTCATGACCAGGCCCATCTGGTGCTCGATCAGCAGCACCGTCAGGTCGAACTCCGCCTTGACCTGGCGGATCAGCTCCACCAGCTGGCCCACCTCCGAGGGGTTCATGCCCGCGGCCGGCTCGTCCAGGAGCAGCACCTTCGGCCGGGTGGCCAGGGCGCGGGCGATCTCCAGCCGGCGCTGGGCACCGTAGGGCAGGGATCCCGACTTCTCGTGGCGCTGGTCGGCCAGGTTCATCCGCTCCAGCAGGGCCTCCGCCTCCTCCCGCAGGGCCCGTTCCTGCCGAATGAAACGGGGCGTGCGGACGAAGGCGTCCAGCAGGCCGTAGCCGCACCGGGGGTGCATGACGGTCAGGACGTTCTGCAGCACCGTCATCTCCTTGAACAGCCGGATGTTCTGGAAGGTCCGGGCGATCCCCAGCTGCGTGATCTGATACGGCTTCAGCCGGTTGAGCACCCGGCCCTCCAGGACCACCTCGCCCGCGGTCGGCGGAAAGACCCCGGTGATGACGTTGAAGACGGTGGTCTTGCCGGCGCCGTTGGGGCCGATGAGCCCGACCAGCTCGCCCTTCTCCAGCTGCAGGTCGAAGTCCACCAGGGCCTTCAGGCCGCCGAAGTGGCGGGAGACGTTACGGGATTCCAGCAGTGCCACTGGCCTTCCCTCCCTTCGACGGACGCGAAAGCCACCGGTCGAGGCTGAACTCCCAGCCGCCCATGAGCCCCTGCGGGCGCAGGATCATGAGCACGATCAGCACCAGGGCGTAGACCACGCCGCGCCACTCCAGGAACTGCTGGCCCAGCACGTCCCGCAGCGCCTCCTGCAGGAACACCACGCCCATGCCGGCCACCACCGTGCCGGTCAGGCTGCCCAGGCCCCCCAGCACCACGATCAGGAGTACATCAAACGATTTCAGGAACTCGAAAGTTCTGGGGTGCAGGTAGGCGTAAAGATGGGCGTAAAGGCCGCCCGCCAGCCCGGCCATGGCGCAGCCAAGGGTGAAGGCCAGCATCTTGAACCGGGTGGTGTCGATGCCCATGAGGTCCGCGGCGATCTCGTCCTCCCGCACGCTGATGCACGCCCGTCCGTGGCTGGAGTGGACCAGGTTCCGGGCCAGCAGGATCACCAGCACCGCCGACCAGAACACCCAGGGAAAGGTGGTGAGGCGCGGGATGCCGGTCATGCCCATGGAGCCGCCCAGCAGCTTGGAGAGCTTGTCGCTGTTGTCCATGAACACCTTGACGATGACCCCGAAGCCCAGCGTGGCAATGCCCAGGTAGTCCGACCGCAGCCGGAGGATGGGCAGGCCGATCAGGAACGCCACCAAGGCCGCGGCGGCGGCGCCCGCGAGCAGCCCCAGGGCGAAGTTGAGGGTGGTCGCACCGTAGGCCTTGGTGACGTAAGCGGCTACGTACGCGCCGATGCCGTAGAACGCCGCGTGGCCGAGCGAGAACTGCCCGGTGAAGCCGTAGATCAGGCTGAGGCCGATGGCCGAGGTGGTGGTGATCAGGGCGAGGTCGAGGATCATGCCCCAGTAGGTCGTCATGATACCCTGCCGCCGGAGCAGCCAGAGCACGATGTAGAGCGCGACGACCAGGATGGCGGAAGCAACGGCGGTCGCCGAAGCGCGGTACGTCTTCTGCACGGTCGTCACCCCCCTACACCTTCTCCGGCCCGGCCTTGCCCAGCAAGCCTGCCGGCCGGACCAGCAGCACCAGGATCAGCAGGGCGAAGGCCACGGCGTCCCGGAAGTCGGTGGTGATGTACGCCGCCGTCAGCACCTCGGCCTGGCCCATCAGCACCGCCCCGAGCAGCGCCCCGGGGATCGACCCGATGCCCCCGAGCACGGCGGCGGTGAAGGCCTTCAGGCCGGGCGGGATGCCCATGTAGGGCCAGATCTGGAGGTACGCCGCCGCCCAGAGGGCGCCGGCCGCGGCGGCCAGGGCTGAGCCGATCGCGAAGGTGAAGGCGATCACCCGGTCGACGTTGATGCCCATCAGCCGGGCGGCGTCCATGTCCAGGGCCACCGCCCGCATCGCCTTGCCGATCTTGGTGCGGTAGACCACCAGCTGCAGGATCAGCACCAGGAGGACCGTGACGCCGGCGATGAGCACCTGAACGCTGCTGATGGTCACCCCGAAGACGTTCCACTGCATTCGGGTGACCATCTCCGGGAAATGCCTGTAGTCGGGGCCGAAGGCGATGCGCAGGCTGGAGAAGTTCTCCAGGAAGAGCGACACGCCGATCGCGGTAATGAGCGCGGCGATGCGCGGCGCCCCTTTGACCCGCAGAGGCCGGTAGGCCAGCCGCTCGATCACCACGCCCAGCAGCGCGCACGTGGCCATGCCGATCAGGATGGCGGCGGGCCAGGGGATGCCCCGGACCAGCCCGAAGTAGGTGACAAAGGCGCCCACCATGATGACGTCCCCGTGGGCGAAGTTGATCAGCTTGATGATGCCGTAGACCATGGTATAACCCACCGCGATCAGGGCGTAGACGAATCCGAGTTGGAGGCCATTGACCACCTGTTCTGCAAACTGGCCCATAGGCCCGCCTCCTCCTTACCCAAACGGCCGCCAGGGCCAGGCCGCGCTCGGCCGGGCCCTGGCACGACCCTGGTAACTGTCTGTGTTACGGATTCACCGTCGTGACGAACTCGTAGGTCTTGTCCGCACTGACCTTCAGGATGGTCGCAGCCTTGATTGGGTTGCCCTTCTCGTCGAAGGAGATCGAACCGCCGACCGCCTGGAAGCCCTTCAGATCCTGCATGGCCTGCCGGATGGCATCGGTGTCGTCGGTGTTGGCGACCCGGATGGCCTCCAGCAGGATGTTGGTGGCGTCGTAGGTCAGTGCGGCGAAGGAGTCAGGCTTGTGGCCGTACTTGGCCTCGAACTCCTGGACGAACTTCTGCACCGCGGGGCTCGGGTCGTCCGCGGAGTAGTGGGCGGTGAAGTAGTTGCCCGCCAGCGCCTCGAAGTCCAGATCCTCGGAGTCCCAGCCGTCGCCGCCCAGCATGGGCACGTCCAGCCCCTTCTCCTTGGCCGCCTTGGCCAGGAGCGAGACCTTGTTGTAGTAGTCGGGCAGGTACAGCATGTCGGGCTTCAGGGCCGCGACGTTGGTCATCACGGCGGAGAAGTCGGTGTCGGCCTCGGTGTAGGCCTGCCAGGCGACGATCTGGCCGCCGCCGGCCTCAAACTCGGCCCGGAAGGACTCCGCGAGGCCCACGGTGTACGGGTTGCCCCGGTCGTAGAACACCGCCGCCGTCTTCACGCCCAGCTCGTCCAGGGCGAAGCGGGCCGCCACCTGCCCCTGGAACGGGTCGATGAAGCACGCCCGGAAGATGTACGGCTTGCGGGAGCCGTCCTCATTCACCGTCACGCCCTCGGCCGTCGCCGTGCCCGTGATCATCGGGGTCTTGTTCTCGTTGGCCACCAGGCTGACGGGAATGGTGACGCCGGAGGTGACCGAGCCGACGATGGCCTTCACGCCGTCCTGGGTGATGAACCGGGTGGCGAGGTTCACGCCCTCGGTGGAGTCACCCTTGTCGTCGCCGGACACGTACTCGATCTTGAAGTCACCGGCCTTGTACCCGGCCTGCTCCAGGGCGAGCAGGAAGCCCTTCTGGCTGGACTCGCCGAAGGTCTTCACGCTGCCGGTGAGCGGTGCGATCAGGCCGATCTTGATCACCTTGTCACCGGCGCTGGTGGACGGCCCCGACGAGCTGCTCCCGGCGGAGGTGCCGCCCTGCGGGGTACCGCCCTGCGAGGTGCTGCCGCCCGGGGGCTGCGACTGGCTTCCCCCACAGGCCGCGAGCACCAGCATGGAAACCGCCAGCAGTCCTACGAGTAGACGCTTCATGCTGACCCCCCTCATCCTACTTCCCCTCTCATCTGTCTTACTTATCACGGGATTCCCCGGATATTAGCTAGTGTATATTCTCTGGTGGATCAAAAACTCCTCTAGGTCGCGGGCAGGAGATTTCGTTGAATCACCGAGCTGTCGCGGTAAAATCCCGAAAGCCCTAGAACAGCGCGGATTCCGCGGATCGGCGGAAAGATATTTTCGCTCGATTCTGATCCTACAGAACCTGCACGCGGGTGCGAACGGGGGCGAACATCAGCCGGGCGCCGCCCGCAGGAGCTCCCGCGCCAGCCGGTGCACGGCCAGGCGCAGGTGGCGGTAGTAGGTCGGAACGGAGAGATGCAGCCGATCCGCCGTCTGCTCGTGGCTGCCCCGGCGCTCCAGGAAGGCCATCCGCAGGATCTGCCCGTCCCACCGTTCCGCCTCGTTTCCGTCCTCCAGCCGCTGGATCGCGCGGCGGATCTGTTCCTGTACCTGCAGCGCCGGGTCTGCCGCATCCTCGCCGGGTGCGCAGCTGGCCAGGAAGCGCAGCGGCTCCACCAGCTCCGGCCGGGCGTACAGCCGGTCGAAGTGGCGCAGGGCCCTCCTGAGCCGCTGGGCCAGCGCGGCGGCCGTCAGGTTCGCCTGCCGCGCCGGCGGCTGCGCCGGCGTCCGTCCCGGCTTGGCCGGCGGCTGTCTGGGCGCCGTCCGCAACGGCCCCCTTTCCGGCGCCCCCTCCTCAGCCCGCAGCCGGCGGAGGACCTTCGCATGCAGCCGCTCGGTGCGCAGGTCCAGCACGTATCCCCGGTAGGACGTCCCGCCCGGGGATGCGGCGTCCAGCCATGGCGCCCGTTCGAACCCGATGAGCCGGAAGAACCGGTCCCACCCGTTCTCCTCCAGCTGACCCAGCACGAGCCCCTGGTCTGGGAGCAGGCGCAGGAGATCGCGGGCCATCAGCGCCTCCAGCCCACTCACCCCCTGTGGATCGTGCCCCGCCAGTCCCAGGTAGTACCGGGACTGCCCGGGCACGTACCGGCGGGCCACGGGGGCGGTCACCGGATGGGCGGCGAGGATCGGAACCGTCCGTCCCGTGAGCGGGAGCACCGAACCGAAGGCCATCAGTCGGCCCTGCCGGCGCAAAGCGCCGAAGGCCTCGGGCGCCGCGGCGAGCAGGGGCCTGATCAGCGCCAGGAGCCTCTCCTCGCGCGGCGATCCCCGGGTCGCCCTGAGGAGACGCCGGTACATCCGCTCCACCTCGTCCGCGTCCGACGCGGAGAGGCCGTGCACCTCCAGCTCATCCTCCTGCCCGAAGAGAAGACCGTGCATGAAGTCGCTTCCCGAGAGGTAGAGCCGGTCGAAAAGCCATTCCGACTGCTGCGCCGGTCCGGCGGCAAGCCGGCGGTCGATGGCCTGCCCGGCCCGCGACCGGTATCGCGCGTAGGCCTCCGGCCGGCGGGCCCGCACGTCCGCCCGGGCCCACTGCCGCACCGAATCGTGCAGCATCCAGCAATCGCCGCACCGGGTGACGAAGGGCAGGCTGCACAGGGCCCGGAACCGGTCCGTCGGGACGGGCTCCCCCAACGTCGCCTCCAGGAGATCGTGGTCGAAGCGGAGAAGCACCGCCGCGGCCTCCGTGCAGCGGTGCAGCAGCGGGTCCGCGACGTCCGCCAGCACCGCTTCCATCAGCTGCTGCATGAGGGCCCGGGCCTCGCCGCAGCCGGCGCCCGGTCGTCCGCGGCGAACCAGCAGCGGGCCGGCCAGCGAGAGTGCCAGCGGGTGGCCCCCGGATATGCGCCGGAGATCCTCCAGGACCCCCTCGTCCGAGAGGCCGAGCCGCCGGCCGTACTCGTCCACCTCCTGCCGGGAGAGCGGCGGGAGTTCCAGGTAGCGGATCAGCAGGTTCCAGCCGCCGGCCTGCCAGGGGCCGATCAGCCGATGCCGCCCGGCGGTGCAGATCCGGACCCGGTGGTCCAGCCCGGGGATCCACTCCTCCCGCAGCCATTCCTCCACCAACGCCCACTTCTCGAAGGCGTCCAGGGCCAGGAGGATGCCGCCCTGCCGAGCCGCATAGGCGTTGAGCGCGCGGGCAACCGATCCGGCGGAACGATCGGCCGCCTCCGAGACCATGGCCCCGCGGGCGGCCAGCTCCTGTCCGATCCGCGCCAGCACGTCCTCCGGCCGGCCGAAGCCGCAGCTGCTGTCGATCAGGATCGCCTGGTCGGGTCCGATCCGCTCTGCGGCCAGGCGCAGCAGGGTGCTCTTGCCGATCCCGCCCGGGCCGTGGATATGCAGGAGATGCCAGTCATCCGCCGGACAGGTCACCAGTTCCTGCAGGAGCCGCATCTCGCGCGCCCGGCCGACGAACAGGCTGCGCTGCCGCTCCAGGATGAGGTCTTGAATGCGCATGGTCCGTCCCTTTCTGGTATAGTCAATTCTCACTTATTCGATTTCCACGACCAGTTTACACCCCGCGCGCCGGCAAGAAAAGAGGAAGATCCCCCTCGCCGGGAGGGGGATCTGCTCGTTGTTCCGCTCTTGCCTTTCCACCGGAGGCAGGCCCGTTCACTCCTCGCCCCATACCCGCAGGGGCGGCACGGCGTCCAGCTCGCCCAGCCGCCGGGCGTACTCGTAGAAGGCCACCAGCCCCCGGCGGTACCGGGGCCCGAACTCGTGCCGGATCAGGTCGAAGTAGCCGTCCACCACGTCCGGCGGCAGCCCCCTGCGGGCCACGGCCTCCGCGACCATCGCCGGCCGGTGGTCCCAGGCGTACTCCTGGGAGGCCTGAAACAGCCGCACCACCCGGCGCAGGGCGGCCGGGTCGGCCTCCGCCAGCTCCCGGCGGGCGACCCACAGGGCGTAGACCATGGGATGGCCCGTCAAGCGTTTCCACTCGGTCCCCAGGTCGACATGAGGGATCTCCGGATGCGCCTGCGCCGCCAGCAAGGCGTCGTCGCCGATCAGGAGGGCGGCGTCGTGCTCCGCCAGCATCGCCTCCAGGTCCGGCGGCGCCACCCGGTATGCGGGCCGCACCCCGTAGCGCAGCTCCAGGATGATCCGGGTCAGCACCACCGAGGTGGCTGACGAGGCGGTGAGGGCCACGGGTCGGCCGTCCAGCTCCTCCAGGGGCCGACGGTGAAACAGCAGGATGGACGCCACGCGGCCGTCGGCGCTGATGGAGAGGCCGGGGATGATCACGCAGTCGGCGGCGTGCCGGGCGTACTCGATGCTGGAGACGGGCGTGACGTCGAGCCGCCCCTCCCGGAAGGCCCGGTTGAGTGCGGACGGCGGGCCCTTCTTCACCGTCACGTCCAGCTCCACCGCCCCCTGCTCGATGCCGAAGTACACCGGCAGGCAGTTGAGGTAGTCGATGTAGCCGAGCCGGATCGGGGGGGCCTCCGGTGCGGCGGTTTCGGCCTTCCGCCCCGGCAGCCGCCCCGCGGGCACGGCGTCCCCGGCCGCGAACAGCTGGTCACCCATCGTGCTCCGACCTCCTAGCTCAAGTTTCACGCGAACAACTCGACATTCGTGGTGTTAAAAGGGCGT
>JAAROH010007811.1_pt1 | contig 30952 bp, 20 predicted proteins | sample 7248631 | NCBI WGS metagenome assembly JAAROH01 (sample SAMN09772309, study PRJNA484901) | compost metagenome | isolation source: Vermicomposting unit | place: India | reverse complement strand
TAAGTATAGTGGTGAAAATCATTATGGGGAATGATGTCGGACATACCGCAACGGATGTTGGACACCGGGAACGATGATGGACATTTTTGGTTCGATGATGGACTTTTTTTCCCGGATGATGGACATTTTTTCGTACATGCCGGACAAAATTTTTTCCATGTTGGACAATAATTTTGAAATGATGAACAAATCAATGGAAATGTCGGACAGTCGCAAGCGGTATTGGACAATTTTTTTCAGATGTTGAACGGTCCCGCGGAAATGTTGGTCGTTCCGTCCCGAAAGGCAATACGGATGTTGAACGTTTTACCCAAGATTTTGGACAAAAGGCATCTTGGTTTGAACATTTGGCAATTAATGATGGACATTTTTGCCCGGATGTAGAACCATCCCGGGACGAAGAAAGTTAAAATGTTGGACATTCCGGTCCGGGAGCCCGTAAATGGTGAATATTCCATATCAATGTTGACCGAAAAACCTTCCATGTTGGCCAAACAGCCTTCCAAGCCGGACAACCCATGGCGGTCCTGGGCCAACCTGCCGGTAGCGCCGAAGCCACCGGCTCCCGCCTCGGAGCATGTTCCTGGAAAAGAAAAGGTTTGGGCCGACGGGAGTTACCGGGCTTTTTCCGGAACGATCCGCTTTATCGGAATATGCATAAAACAATCGCATCTTTTGACGGGCAAAACTTCAGACCGGGTTAAAGCGGCCGGCCGGTGCAATGGATGACCAGAGCCCTCGACGAACGGCATGAATCCCTCATTCGCCAATTTAAAACAATATCCTGAAATATTGGGCGATTATCAAAAGACAAACGGGATGGATCCGATGGTGACCGCGGAAGAAACCGTGAGGGTGTTCACCAAAGGATAGAAAATTGGGAAAGGCCGGGCGAAAAAATGGGCAATTCCATGGTGACCGGATTGATAGCGATGGGGCAGAGATGAAGTCCAAAAGGATATGTGGGCCACGCGGAGGAAATGCCGAAGGCCCGGCTCCGGACATTGGATCAATCGGCATTAAATCTCCTGTTTAGGCAGACGAATAGGCGACCCTTCAGGAGAACGTTCCGCCGACCGCCCGGGCAGGCCGGGTTTCCATATTTATGGAAAAGAATGTAAATAAACCGGCTACCGCATCGGCTGTCTTCGTTGAAGATGATGCTCGCATTTTATGAAAAGCATCCGACGGTCGTATGCGGCCCGATGCTTCCGCTTGATGAAAAAGGCTTGCCCTCCGCATCTTTTTATGCCATAGTTGAAGATGAAAGGACAATCCAATAAGGATGCCAGTTTGTGGGGGAACCGGTGTTGCCGGTTGAGAGTGTATCCGTGAGATACAGACCCTTCGAACCTGATCTGGTTCATACCAGCGTAGGGAACATACTGGCCTGCAATTTCAATTTTGCAGCGGATAAGTATGTTCCCCGGGGTGTTTCCCGGGATTTTTGTTTAGACGCCGCTTTCCTTTCCTGCCCGGGAAACCGCCGGGATACCTCCCTCCGCAAACGGCAAACGACAAGGAGGGTTTTTTTCATGGGAAAATGGAGGATGCTGTTTCTATTAAGCCTGGCGACGATTGTATTCGCCTCCTGCTCCGGCAAGGGAGGGGATGCGGGCAAAGAGGACGGGAAAACGAAACCCGCGGAAAAGATTACCGTCGCTTTGGACTGGACGCCGAACACCAACCATACCGGGCTGTACGTGGCAAAGGAAAAGGGATACTTCAAGGATGAGGGGCTGGATGTGGAAATCCTCATGCCCGGGGAAGTCCCCGCCGAGCAGTTGGTCGCCTCCGGCCGGGCGGATTTCGGGGTGAGCTACCAGGAAGCCGTCACCCAGGCCCGGATCCAGGATGTCCCGATCGTTTCCATCGCCGCCGTCATCCAGCACAACACCTCCGGTTTTGCTTCCTTAGCGGAAAAAAAGATCACCTCGCCGAAGGACTTTGAAGGGAAAACATACGGCGGATGGGGATCGCCCGTGGAAAGGGCCGTTTTGGCTTCGCTCATGAAGCAGGAGGGGGCCGATGTGGACAAGGTGAAGTTCGTCAACATCGGCGATACCGACTTTTTTACCGCCGTAAAAAAGGATATCGACTTCGTTTGGATCTATTACGGTTGGACGGGCGTGGAAGCGAAGCTGCGGAACGTGCCGATTCACATCGTCTATTTGACCGATTACAGCGAAAAATTGGATTATTATACGCCTGTCCTTGTCGCGAGTGAGGCGATGATCGAGAAAAACCCGGAAACGGTCCGGAAATTTTTGGCCGCCGTTTCAAAGGGATACCGGTTCGCGATCGATCATCCCGATGAAGCCGCGGACATTTTAATCGGGGCGGTCCCCGAACTGGACGCGGAACTCGTCCGGGAAAGCCAAAAATGGCTCTCCAAAAAATACCAGGACGACGCCGAACGATGGGGGGAACAGAAACTGGAAGTCTGGAAAAACTATGCGGAATGGATGTATGAAAACGGGCTATTGGAAAAACCCCTCAACGCCGAAAAGGCCTTTACCAACGAGTTTTTGCCGGAGGAATAACGGCCCCCGGCACCGAGGGGAACCGTTTGTTTAATTTTTAATAGAGGAGGCAGTGACGATGGCCGATGCGCTTGTCAGCATTCAAATCATCCCGAAAACGCGGAATGAAGAAGACACCTATTCGCTGGTGGATGAAGCCATTCAAGTGATCGCCGATTCGAAGGTCAAATACGAGGTCCATCCGCTGGAAACGACGATGGAAGGGGATTTGCGGGAACTGTTGGACATCGTTGACCGGATGCACCGGAAAATGATCGAAAAGGGATGCCCGAGCGTCCTTTCCGAGGTGAAGATCTTTTATAAACCGGGAGGCGCGTCAATGGACGAATTGACGGCGAAATACCGTTGAGGAAAAGGATCCGGGAGAGCGGGCCTCCCGTTCTCGTCCTTATTCTGTCGCTGTTCCTTTGGGAAGGGGCGGTGCGGATATTTTCCGTGCCCGCCTGGCTTCTTCCGGCACCGTCCGCAATCCTCCGGGAAGGGATCTTCGGCTGGAGGGAGTATGCCGGGCATTTGGCGGCCACGGTCCGCCTGTCCTTCTTCGGCTTTCTTATCGGTTGTTTGACCGGGGCGGGGACGGCGGCGGTGCTTCACCTCGTCCCGTTGCTGCGGAAAAGCCTTTATCCGTTTTTGATCATTTCACAAAATATTCCGTTGATCGTGCTTGCCCCGCTGCTCGTCATCTGGTTCGGCTTCGGGGTGCTTCCGAAAATCATCGTGATTACCCTCGTTTGCTTTTTCCCGGTCGCCGTCAGCACCTTGGACGGGTTCCGGCAGACGAGCCCGGAATTGATGCATTACATGGAAATGGCCGGCGCAAGCAAAGGACAAATCTTCCGGAAACTGGAATGCCCCCATGCCTTGCCTTTCCAGTTTTCCGGGTTGAAAATTTCCGCCTCCTACAGCGTCATGGGGGCGGTCGTCTCCGAATGGCTCGGTGCGAAGGAGGGATTGGGCGTATACATGACCCTGGCCCAATCCGCTTTCCGCACGGACCGGGTCTTCTTGTCCATCTTTCTCGTCGTTTTCTTGAGCCTGGTCTATTTCGGTCTCATCGTCTGGCTGGAGAAAAAGACGGTGAAATGGAAACCGGAAGAAAGGGAGAAGGAAAGACGATGAAGAGGGGCTGAAATCCGCCGGCGGACGTTTGGGTTCCATTCCGGTCATCGGTGCACCCGGACTGCGATCGCCGGCCGGAGGGGAGGCCCCTTTCTCAATCCGTCGTTTTTTGTCGAAGTGCCAAAAGAGCGGACGCGAAACGGTTCGATATTGCCAAACCTAGAGTCCGCCGAACGGGAAGCCGAATTTCACACAATGATTCGAACTTAACCTTTGATTGGTTTTCCGGCCGGATCCCTTCGTGAGAAAAATCCGCACGCGCCCGGAAGGCTTGCAGGAGCACGCGGCTGCCGGAAGCATCCCCCTTCGCATGATGGACCGGCCGGCACTTCGGCGGCAAAACCATGTTTGAATTTTGCAAGGTTTTTCGGCGGTCCGGGTGCCGGATGCGGGAAGACGCTTGATAAGGCGGGTGAGAAGAGATGGCGTATTTGAAGGTTGAAGGGCTGGCGAAGGCCTACGGGGAAGCGGCCGTGTTGGGCGGGATCGATTTTTCCGTCGAAGAAGGAGAATTCGTCTCGATCGTCGGTCCGTCCGGCTGCGGGAAAAGCACCCTGTTTTCCATCATCGGCGGGATCGTCCGGCCCGATGCGGGATCCGTGATCCTGGAGGGGAAGGAGATCACCGCGATGCGGGGACACGTCAGCTATATGCCCCAATCCCCTTCTTTGTTTCCCTGGCGGACCGTCCTTGCGAATGCGTTGCTCGGCGGGGAGATCGCAGGAGACAGAAATGAAGGGGAGGCCCTGCGCATGCTTGAAAAAGCGGGCCTTTCCGGGTATGAAAATAAATATCCCCATGAATTGTCCGGGGGGATGAAGCAGCGGGTTTCCTTCGTCCGGAGCCTGTTGACCCCCAAACCGCTCATTTTGATGGATGAACCCTTCTCCGCTTTGGACGACTTCACCCGCAGGGACATGCAGAAATGGCTGTTGTCCATTTGGAGCGGAAACAGGCGCACGATCCTTTTCATCACCCATAATTTGGACGAGGCGGCGCTTTTGTCCGACAAAATCATCGTCCTAAGCCGCAAGCCGGCCAGGGTGAAGAATGTGTTCACCGTTCCGCGGGAAAGGGAGAAAAGGGAAGAATGGCTCTTGTCGGACGATTATTTGCCCTTCAAGCGGAGCCTTTTGCGGGAATTAAACGGCAAATAGGATCGGGACGGGCCGGTTTGGCGATGAAGCCGATGTGGCCGCTGAATGTATTGGTGGCCGAAAAAAGCGGATGTGTAACCGAAGCGGCCGCGGGAGAAGCCGGCATGCTGAATGTTTGGTAGGCGTTGCAAGCGGGTATGAATCCGAAATCGTTCTGGAATTAGGAAAATGCCGATAAACAAATACCCTAGTCAAAAGCGTATGCAACCGAAAAGGTTGCAGAAGGGGGATGCGGCCCCTGCGGCGAAAGGGAATTGCCGCGGGGTTTTCGTTCTGCAGATGTGCGGATGGTTCTTCTTACGGAGACCCGCGTCCGCGGTGCAGGAAGAGAACGGATGTAAACATTCGGATTGAACCGGTTTCCCGCCGGAAGCCTTCCCGTTTATGTGCTGGACGGGATAATACTTCGGCGGCAGAACCATTTTTGAATGTTGCCAAGTTGGCATAATCGGCTGCAGGCGGCACGGTGGGATTTTGATCTTTCTGGTATTCGGGTACGTCAGATTCTCTTGATACCAATCAACCGGAACGTCGTTCTTCCGGTGGCCGGGGCGTAGACGTCGGTGACGTAGTTTTGGCCGGGATACAGGCCGTTGTTGTAGACCGTTTTCGGATAAACCGCTTCAATGGTGTAATTCTTGCTTATCGGGTCGGGGATGTAGAAATCGTTGATGTCCCTCGGTTTATGCCGTTCGCCTTTGGTATCGACATACCCGTTTTCCCACGATTCGCCGATGTAGTTGACGGTCTCGCCCGTATTGGTTACATAGGAACGCCACATGTTGCGTTTCTTCGAAACGTCTTTCGTCGTGCCGTCCTGCCAGGTCAAGGTGGCGTAGAAATACCCTCTGAACCCGGATTTTCCGCTTTTTGCCGGGGCTTTAATCGTCAATTTGTTGGCATACACCCGTGTCAGGGTCGCTTGGTCCGAGTAATTGTTGTTGACATATTTGAACGTGATTTTTCTCGGTTTGCCCATTTTGTTATTTTGACCGGTATCTTTGGTGATGTACATCCTATCCAAGCAAGAACGGGTAAAGGCGTTGACGCCGTATTTGGGCGCGCCGGGATAATATTTCGTACAGGTCGTCGTGGGATAGGGTTCATCCTGATACGTGTAATCATCCGAGAATTTGATATCGATTTTGGTCGGGTATAAGAACAAAATGGTTTGATAAGCCATGGCGCCGTTGTCGAGATAAATGTATCGCGCTTCCCTTACCGGCTGCCCATAGCTGTAGGTGAATTGGGCGCCGACCATATTATCGTCGCTTCCGCGGTTCGACCCGCTGTTTATTTCATCACACGGAGCGACGGTCATATCTTCCCAGTCGATGATACACAAGTCATTATTCGTCACCGAAGAAAACTCGTAAAACATCATATTCGAGCAATTCCTTTTATAGATGTATGACGGATTGACTTTGCTGGGGGCATAGGTGACTTCGCAGCTGGGTTTCACGAAATTTTCGTAGGTTTCCGCATAGGCGCGCCAATAAAAGGGTTCGGGCGTGCCGGTGGAATAGGTCTTCGGTGTCGCTTTTCCGTTTTTGTGGGTTTCTTTCACGATGACGGTTTGCACGGGGTTCGTGGATTTGACCTGGGCTTCCGCGGAACCGTTACTCTTTTCCTTTATTTCGACGACCATGTTGTTGACTTTTGTCTTTTGAGCATAGATGATGAGGCGGTAATCTTCGTCTTCCGCTTTATATTGGCCGTCAGTATAAGAAAAGGAATATTTGATGTATTCGTAATAATTTCCAACGGAATGATAGCCGCTATAGATATTGGCCATCCGGTACGTCCCGCTGGAGTGAGCGTAGTCTTTTCCATTGATTTTGACAACAGTGTTTACTTCAACTGTGGGTCCACAATCCCAAGCATCCACCGGTCCGAAGTAATAAATTTTACAGGAGACATTTCCGATTACTTGTTTCGTCCGGTCGTAGCTTTGCGACCAAACATGATGTTGGTCGTAGATTTCTTTTTTGTTAGGACTCCGCGTTTCATCTTCCACGTCCACAAAGGCGAGATGCCAGACCCTGACATAATCGTAATCGCTTTTGCCGGTGTGTTTGTCTTTGTAGGCGACCACGTACAAGTCGCCGAAGGGGTATCGGTAAACCACGCCGGTTCCGCCTCTTATTTCGGAAACTTTGGAAGATTCCAACGTACCATTTTTTCTGCTTTTGAATAGTGATTCATAAAGAGGATGAATTCTTTCGTTTCTTCCATACGGACCAGGTTTATTTTTCTCATTTTCGTTCTTTACTAACACTTTGCTCTTATCAACGGTCTGGCTGGCGACGGATTTCATGCTTTTTTCCAGGGAAGAAGTCCTAGCCTTTTCAATGACCGCTTCCGCACCGGTTGCATCATTATTCCCATTATCACAATTGACCGTCTTTCCGTTACCGTAGGTGATTTTGCATGTAAAAAGACCGAAATAGCTCCCGGTATCCATATGCCAATCCCGGAGACTGGTATTTAATCCAACATTCACACTTTTGACCCAGTAGGTATTCACCTCTTCTTTCGCCACTTCTTTGCCGTCAACAGAATATGTAGCCACATAGGTCAAGGTGCCGCTTGCTTTGCTTCCTTTGGTGGACAGGGAAAGGTTGGAGCTGGACATTTTGACTTGTTTCGTTGTGGTATCTTTGACAATGGTTTTTACGTAGACACCGTCGCTCACTTTGTCGCAGGTGCCGCCGTTTATCGATTCATAGTAATATTTTTGGTAAATGCGGACCTTTTTTTCCACTTTTATTTGTCGGTATAACGCGAAATCGGATTTGGTTAATGTCTCTTCGTAAACCGGCTCACTGCCGGTAAAGTTGATTTTGTAACCGGTTGTGGTTTCTTCTTCAAATGGCGTCCCCTCATAAGGGTCGCCGTAGGGACGGGACGGGTCGATTTCCGTTCCGCAGTAATTGGTCTCACCGCCGCTTCCGCCGCCTCCTCCCCACCCGGGGTCAATGGGTTCCGGAACATAAAACGCGGCGGAATTATCACCATGGAAACCAAAATAAAGAAAAGCCGATGCGAAAAGGGCGGCCATTCCGCTTTTCCATCTCATCCGGCGAACACTCCTTTCTTTATGGAAACAGTGCCGATTTGCCCGATAATAACAGAGTTTTGGAAGAAATCAAGAAAAAAAGGCCCTTCGTCCGACATCGGAGCGAGGACCTGTGACTTTTTTCGTTGCGCTAGCTTCTTGGATGCGTCCACCGTTTGAAGTGGGCTAGGTCAATCGTATTTTTTCATCCGATTTACTTTATTAGATAAAGTCAACCTTACGGACGGTAAAAGTAAACCATAAGCCCCAAAATACCGAAAAACCCAGGCCCATCGAAATCCGATTTTGAAGCCTCCAATGGTGAAGTCTTTGGACCGGATGGCGATTTGCTGAAGCCGCTTCACAATAATACAATTGGTCAATCCATAAAGAACACGAAGAATCAAAAGTAACCAGTTGCAAACGACTGAAGATTGCAACAACAAAAATAAACAAAAATGCTGAAGGGCATATGTGAAAACAAAAGAGTTATTGTATCAAACGCGGATGATACATTTTGCCACGGACATGCTTCTAACGGAATTTCCTATCAAAAACATCACGAAAATGGAATGGACAACCAATTCTTTCGGGAATGCATCCGTGGCAAAAACGGCGATGATGTTAGTGAAAACGAATTTAATGGCGTCGAACAAAAACGAAAAGCATTAACCAAATGCCTGTTCATAAAAGAAAACGCAACCCCTGTCGGGTGTATAAAAAAATCCCCGCGGTTTCTCCCGCGGAGAAATATTAGGTGCCCCATTTTTTGATTCGTAGCGATTTTGCGATTTCGTAAATCAAAGCTTCTTTTTCTTTCGAGAATTCCGACTCCGGAATAGAAAAGTGGAGTATCAAATGCATTTCTCTCGGTTCCATATTCATTGCATGGAATATATAGTGCCTGGCAACGATGGATTGTTGCGAGTTTTCACTTGGTTCTTCAAAGTACAAAAGCGAAGTGTATTTTCCGTTGAGTTCAGGAATTTGGCTTATATCCACTATTTGATAATTTGGATTATAGAAATTGATTCCTTTTATTCTATCATAAGCGTATGCTTCTCCTAATCTTTCTCCCAAAGTTTCACCTGTTTCTTCGATAGTCAACGAAAAATCGCCGAGGCCACTTCCGAAGTGTTTATCAATATCTGCATTGGGGTTTTCTGCATATCTGGTCTTCTCCACTATATCATAGGGCCCCTTAAAAACGATTTCCGTTCCTCTCTTGAACTCTCTGGCAATATCCATCGTTTTGATTTCTTTTTTAACCCCGTCCACATTCAAGACAAATACGTCTTTCTCTTCGGATGCAGGAGTTTGGTTCTTATTGTTCGAATTTTCCGATGTTCCTTTATTCTCGCCGGATTGGTTTCCTTTGTTTTCTTCATTTTGGGACACCTGTTTCGGTTGCGAATCCGACGGTTTTTCGGCTTCGTTGGTGCAACCTGCAAGCATTATGAAAAAAGCCAATATCGGCGTTATCATGATTAAAGGAATAGAAAGCAAATCTCTTTTCATCAATGACCCCCTATCTAGCAAATAACCAACACGAGAAGAAACATAATAAGATGAAGCAAAACCTAACATGAAGGTCAAAACAAAGGTAAACAATGAAATGAAAATTACGTTTTCCATAAAAAAACACCTGCCTAATTGGAGATAGCTATTCTCTCGTCTATTTCTTTGGATAATAGCACTAAATCAAAAATTTGCCTAAATTTTGAGTGTAAAAAATGAAATCGACCTAAACCAAAAAGTTTTGGATAACAACGCCGTTTTTATGGAAAAATTCCGATAAAAAATGGAATCGTCGGGCGCAATTAAAAAATGTTTTGACATCCGTTTCCAAACCGGCTGCCGACGCCTTGGGGCTGTTATTTTTTGCCGGGAAAGGAGGCTGCGAAAATGGAACGGTCCGCAAAAAAGGAATCGCCGCTTTTTTGTTGAGGTTTTTCAGCTTCAACACCGGCGTCCAAGACACGGCGGTTTTGGGCTTGCTTCCCGTTTTCGCCTCCGTTTATTCGCCCACGGCCATATCGGCCGGTTTTCCGTTGCCTTTATGTCGGCAACGCTCGCCTTGGCCGGCCGCAGGATATTTCGCAAACAACGGTTCATTGAAAAAGTGGTTCCGTTTCGCCATGTTTTTATCGATGCTCGGATTCAACTAATGCGTGTTCGCGGACAGTTTTGCGATGCTATTGTTCGGGAGGGTTAATCCGGCATCGGCGGATTCGTGTCGGTTTCAGTCCCCACCTTCCTCGGAAAGAATTTTGAACGAAAGGACCGAACGGCCATCGATTTTCGGCCGACACCGCGGGAGCCCTCGCCGGACCGCTTATTGGAAACCGCTTCGTCTATTTATTCGGCCGGAAGGGCAATTTTGTTATTCCGCTTTTGATGTTTGCCGTTTTTTCTTCCTATCGAACCGGTTTGGATGATGAAAAAGTCGTTGAAAGATACGGTCCGCGGATTTCCGGTTCCTTCTCCAAAACCTGTTTTTGTGTCTTTCTCGCTATCGTTTTCCCCCGTCGTTGAATATTTCGGGACGCAGCTGCTTTTGCATCATTTTTCGGTTGGCGCGTCCTTTCCTTGTTCGCGTTTTAGATGACGTTACGCCAATCGGAACAGAAACTTTTCCATCCCGATTTGTTACATAAGGGCTGTTTTTGAATTTGGTATTCCTTTCGTTTTTGTTCGGTGCCGCCAAATTCGGCTTCGCAACAACATCGTCGCTTTCGCCGCCGGCGTGTTCCGTTTTCCGGAATCTGTCGTTCATTCCGTCCCGGTGCTGTTTTGATAGGAAGTTCCGTCGGGAACATGCTCGCGGCGAATTATTCGTCCGCGTCCGATACAAAACACTCTTCGTTGTCCGTATGCTCTCCAGCACTTATGTTTCTTTTTCTTATTGCGACATCCTGCCTATACGGGCTTGCCGTTGTTGGCTTCAAGTTTTTCTACGGATTCGCGAACGGAATCGTTGCATATCCGCTTCTTCTCGTCGCGCAATCCGAAAATGATATGGGTTCGGCGCTTTCATCTAGATGCCCCGGCACTTCGGCGGGATTTTTGGCGCCATTTTATTCCAACAAATCACCATCCAATCCTATGGATTCACCATCGAAGGTTTCAAAATCGGGTTTCAAGGGATTTGGATTTTGTTCGCTGTGTTTGGTCTTTTGATTTTTCTTTTGCCAACGGAAAGGTTGCTGAAGCAAAAAATAAACAAAAAGAACACGATTAGCCAAACGGAGTAAAAACAAATGGCCGGCTTTCGGTGAAATTTGTTCCAAGTTGTTTGTTTTTTCGAAATTGTTTAGCCCTCACTGCAATAATAGGACATCGACCAAATGACTGTCAAATAATTACTTTAATACTTTTCTAATAATTTTTTAAAAATATGTTTTGATTTTAAATGTTCGGATTTAAACCAAAAGACTCGATATTTTTGCGGGATAATGGTGATTCCCTGGAAAGGGATTGATGAAAAGTGCATCGCGAATCTTCCAAACCGTCGCCGGTTTGTCATTTCTTCAACAAAGGAGGCCGGCAGGAGGGGGCCATTCAGCGGAACATGCGTACCTTTTCGGAGGAAATAAATCCTTTAAGCAACCGGATGAAAAGCAAAGAAGCCTTTCGCACGGCCGGAAGGTCCCGGCGCGAAAGGCTTCCCATGGTTAATTGGCTTTTTTCAATTGTTTGCTCCGCAGCTGTCCGCAGGCCGCGTCGATGTCCGTCCCGTGTTCCTTGCGGATGACGCAGTTGATCCCGTTTTTCTTCAACGTATCGTAGAAGGCCAGCATGGCTTCCTTCGAGCTCCGTTGATAGGGGGTCTCGAAAACCGGGTTGTAGGGGATGAGGTTGACATACACCAGTTTCCGTTTATCTTTGAGAAGTTCCGCCAGCTGCCGGGCTTCTTCCACATGGTCGTTGACATCCTTCAGCAAAATATACTCGATCGTCACCCGGCGGTTCGTTTTTTTCAAATAATAATCCATCGCTTCCATGATCTTTTCGATCGGATAGGCCCGGTTGATTTTCATGATCGAACTGCGGAGCTCGTTGTTCGGCGCGTGCAGGGAAATGGCCAGATTCACCTGCAGATCCAGATCGGCGAATTCGTAAATTTTCGGGACGATGCCGCTCGTGGAGACGGTGATATGCCGCGCCCCGATGGCCAGCCCTTTCGGGTGGTTGATGACTTTGACAAACCGGATCATGTTGTCAAAATTGTCGAAGGGTTCGCCGATCCCCATGACGACCACGTGGCTGACCCGTTCGCCCTTTCCCGCCCCATCCAGGAAAAATTGGACTTGCATCAGCTGTTCCACGATTTCCTCGGCCTCCAAATTGCGGACCTTCCTCAACAGGCCGCTGGCGCAAAAGGAACAGCCGATATTGCAGCCGACCTGGGTCGTGACGCAGACGGAAAGGCCGTAAGCCTGGCGCATCAGCACCGTTTCGATCAAATTCCCGTCCCGCAGCCGGAAGAGAAATTTCACCGTACCGTCTTTGGCCACCTGCTTCAATTGCAAATCGATGGTTCCGAGCGCAAAATTTTCTTCGAGCAGGGCGAGGCACTCCTTGTTCACATTGCTCATTTCCGAAAAACTCCTGGCCCGTTTCCGGTACAGCCAGTCCCAAATCTGTTCGGCGCGGAATTTTTTCTGGCCCCTTTCCGTCAACCATCCGGCCAATTCATCTATCGTCAATCCGTAGATGGACGGTTTCTCTCCAAACGTTCCCATCGGTAAACCTCATTTCTAATCGGAATTCGATTTTTGCCGTCAATATATTTTACCCAATGGGCAGGGAGTTTTTCAACGGTTTTGTCCGTTCACGGGACATGGCAAGGATCAAAGGGGATGGCCGGAAAGGCATGCGGCGAAAACGACAAGATGGCCCGTTTCCGGTTGGTTTTTTGATCCGGCAATAAACAGTTTGAACGGATTCTTTCTTACATGAAGCCCATCTCAAGACGCTTTTTGCGATTCGGAAGCAATCGGAATGGGCCTATCGCTTTTTGAAGCCGGCCCTGTGAGCTTTTCGCGATCCGAAAGTAGCCAGATGTAAAGTTCGCATTTGTGAAGACGGCTCTACTGCGCATTCTTATCCGGAGTTTTTTCTGAATTTTCCGGAACGGGCCCATCCGCGAAGCGGCATACCGCCTCTTTTGAAATGGATGGGGCGCGGCACAGGAATAGGGATATTCACAGAGATTCCCGCGAAAAGTCAAAAACGGAAGGATCGCGCAAAGTTTAGACCGAGCTGCTGGGAAATTTTCAGATCCATCCGGGATTTCTGCTCATCAAAAAATTCCATTTATTATCAAAAAATTCCGTTGATTAAAAACAATCCGTTTATTATAATGGAATTAAATTCCTTATATTGCCATAAATGTGAAAGAGAGGGATTATAGTGATGATCTGTAAAAAAATGAAATCATTCATCATCGTACTTGCCCTTCTATTCCTGCCTTTTTCCGCATTCCCGGCCAAGGCGGAAAGCGAACAGGGGATCAGATTTGAAGATCCCGATCTGGAAAAAGCCGTGCGGAAAAATCTTGGCAAAAAGGAAGGGCCCATTACACCTGCCGACGCGGAAAAAGTGGAATACTTGTACGTGGATGGCGATGTGCATATTTCGAGTTTAAAAGGGTTGGAATATTTCGTCAACTTGCGCACCTTGGACATCATGAATTCGGATATCGATGATCTGTCCCCGCTCGAAAAAATCTCAAATTTGTATGATGTGTCCATTCCCGATTCGAAAATCGCCGATATCCGACCGTTGGCAAATCATAAAGGGTTAGCCATTTTAGGTTTGTCAAATAATCAAATTACCGATATCTCCGCTTTGAAGGGTCTGCAGGATCTGAGGACCTTGGTTCTGCAATATAACAAAATCACGGATGTAAGCGCATTATTGGATATGCCGAGCCTAAGATACGCCGATTTGATAGGAAATCCCCTGGATTTGCGGGACGGTTCGGCAAACTGGAACGTCATCCGGACCTTGCAGGATCAAGGCGTCATTATCCTTCATGACCGGCTGCTTGAAGCCGATGTGGAGGTCAGCGAAGATACGATCAAATTGACGTGGAAATGGAATTTGCCGAAAAATTATCAGATCCTCGGCCAAGGCATCGAATACGGAAAAGATTTTTATGATATCGATATCGTGAAAACAAACACCGCAACATTAAAAAGGATCCCCGGCGTCAATACCATCCTGTTCAACTTTGTCATTAATACACAAATCTATGGGACGGGAACCAAATTTCCCATTCTCATTCCTGCGACGGCGGGAGAACCGAATGTAACGGCAAAGCCGGTCGTTAAGGACGGGGTCGCCGCCGTCAAGGACGAAGATGTCCAACGGGTCGCACGTAACGGCAAGATTACCGTAGATATCGGGGGCGCGGCTCTCTTGAAATTCAGCCGGGAGCAAGTCCGATCGTTAAAAGAAAAGAACGTTGCCGTCCATGTCAAGAGCGGCGCGGCGGCCATTGAATTGCCCGCGGCTTATTTCGAAGACGCCGGCGATGCGACCGTGGCGATCAAAAAAAGGAAGGATCTGGATGGGAAAGTCCAAGCGCTGAGCGGCATCTATTCCTTTGAAATCAAGCAGGGCGGAAAAGAAGTGGCAAAATTCGACAAAAATCGTCCGGCCAAACTGTATTTTACCGTGGATCAATCGAAGGTAAAAAATCCGAAGAATGTAAAAGTCCTTTATTATGACGAAGAAAAGAAAAAATGGACGGAAAGGGAAGACTTGAAGACCGTCTATGATCCGAAAACGGGCGTCGCCGTGGCAGAAACGCTCCGTTTAAGCACTTACGCGGTTTTCGAAGGAACCGGAGAAACGGACAAAAACGCCCCGGCGGTTCCGGGAGGCCAGGGAGGCGGAGACAAGAACGGAGACCGGCAAGGGGAGCCGGCTGATAAAGGAGGGAAACGCCTGCCCGATACGGCCGCCGGCGATTCCAACTGGCTCTTTGCCGGAATCTTGTTGACGCTCTCGGGCATTTGCGTGCACCGCATCCAGAAAAGGCGGATCCATCAACAGTAAAAACCGCGGACGGTTGAACATCCGGAATATTGAAACCGACGATGCGAATGAAAGAGTTTGAACCATACAAAATAATACCGCCCGGGAGGTTTGAAACCGAAGCCGGGCAGCCGCCGATCGGCACATGCGAAAATCGGCTTGAGTCCTGATTATCATGACTCAAGCTTTTTTCTTTTCCGCCTCCGTCTTCCGGTTTTCGCGATGAAAATTGTCTTTCGGTTGATCTGAAATAAATGGAATGCACATAGATGTAACGGGGCGTGCCTTGTCCCCGCTTGCTTTTAACCGGTTGTCCATAATCCGGCCCACATCGCCTGTTGCGGGTATTCCTGCAGGATAGAGGGGGAGAACGCTTGGAACATGCCCAACCGGCCACGATGGAAGAAATTTTCTTGACACGGCAGACAGCAGATCATCTCAGGAGGGCCGGGGAAACCGGCACCACAGTCCCATATATTGCTGTTCAACATATTTGAAAGAAACGGCCTGAAGCCGGCGGCGGAAACGGTCGTTTCAGACGGCGGGGGGAGACAGACCGGCAAATTCCGCATCCGGAGGGACTTCCTTCGGAAAGGGGACGGTTTTTCGTATGGCAGATGTAAAAATTCCAACGCATCGTTATAATTGTAAATGTGGAACGATTTCTGGAAATTTTTGTACCGGAAGGGTTTAACGGTCATACGCATCAATAAGGCGATGCTTTACCCTTTAGGAATCTTTTTTTCTTCTTTTTGATCCGCACGGCTGACCAAACGGTGAAAGCGGCAAGAAAGGCGACAATGATCGGGATAAAAGTATTAAAGTATTATTGTTCATAAGAAAACCTCCTTAAAGCCTGAAAGAAGTCTAAGAAAAAAAGTGAAAAAGAATTACAAAGTTTTAACAAATCGTTTATAGTCCGATACTTCCATCGCACCACCGTATTCCCGAAAATTTTTAAGAAAGTTGGGATGAAATTGCTGCTCATTTTCTTTCTTCTTTCCGGCTGTGCGGCGGGATTGATGCTTTTCCGAAAAAATTCTTTGCCGATCGCCGAAGGCAAACCGGAAAAGCAACCGCTTGTATCCGTCATCATCCCGGCGAGAAACGAGGAGAAAAACCTTCCGCACCTGCTCGCGTCCTTGCAAAGGCAAACCTACAAACCGATGGAAATCATCGTCGCCGACGACGGCTCCGCCGACCGGACGGCGGAAATCGCCGAAAAGTTCGGAGCCCGCGTCGTCCGTGTGACGGAGCCGCCCGAAAACTGGACGGGAAAGACGTGGGCCGTCTGGAACGGCTACCTGCAATCCCGCGGCGAGCTGCTGGCTTTTCTCGATGCCGATATCCGTTTGGCGCCCGAAGCGTTGGAGCTCCTTGTTAGATGCAGGGAAAAAGAGGGCGGGGCCTTGTCCGTCGTTCCCTTTCACCGGACGGAAAAATGGTACGAACGGCTCGCACTGCTATTGAATCTCCTTTCCATTTTCGTTTTTACGTCGCCTTTCGAAAAAAACAATCCGAAAAAAGGGCTCTACGGATCCTGTATCTTCGTCTCCCGGTCGGATTATGAGAAAATCGGCGGACACGCCAGCATCCGATCGGAAGTCGTCGAAGATTTGAATTTGGGGAGAAAATTTATGGAGGCGGGGATCCCGGTCCGCAATTACATCGGGGAAGATACGGTCCGATTCCGCATGTATCCCGGGGGATTGAAGAGCGAGCTGGAGGGGTTCGCCAAGTCCGCCGCACCCGGCGTCCCGAACTTCCGCCCGGCGACGCTGGCATTCATCATTTGGTGGTTGGCGGGACTCGTTCTTTCCGTCGCTTTTCCGTTCTTTATCCAAACGAAATGGTTTGTCCCGCTGCTGGTCGGCTATTTTCTTTATATGCTGGAAATCATGTATCTGGCCAGGCATGCGGGAAATTACGGATTTTGGATGCCGGTTTTTTATCTCGTCCCGCTTTTGTTTTTCCTGACGGTTATGCTTTATTCGACTTACCAGACCCATATCCGGAAAAAAGTCCTTTGGAAGGGAAGATACGTGGAAGTGGGGAAGAGAAAGGTTTAAAAGGTAACCGGACGTTTGTTACGCTTCATCCCGCCGGTTTTTCCGGCCAAGCATCGGGGTGCGCGAAGACGGGAGGATTCCTTTTCCGGCTGATGCCTGAAAACCATGAAGCGGCGGGTGATTCAAATGAAATTGGAATCGCCGGAGGATTCTTTACCGGGTTTCGTTGATGGGGGAGGGTTATGGGAATCCATTTGCGTATTCAGTTTCCGCATGAAATGGATGGAGAGGGCATTCACCCTTATTTGGAAAATTACGGCGCTTTGCGAAAAATCATGGAACGTTTTATGGAAAACTGCGAATCTTTGGAAGTCCATTGCTGGGAAGATGAGACGGACGCCATCCGGGAACTGGCCGCCGTTTCGGATCAGGTAGATGTCGATGGGGGAAACCCGACGATCATCCGCACGAAATGTACGCCGGAAGTGAAAGATTTATTATTGAACCGGGGTTTAAATGAAAAGAATCAATACAAGTGGTTCACCGTCTTTTTTAAAAGGGGAGGGGAAATCTATTTTTCAGCGGAACATTGGGGTTCGTCCGCTTACATCCCGAATGTCGGTGAAGAAGATATCAAATTTATTCGCGCTGCAGCGGGCAAGGATGCGGATATTTTTCAGTACCGTGATGAAGATGTGGATCGGGCCGGGGAAGTTTTGGATTGACCGTCCGGGGAAAACCGTGGGGGATCCGGCATCATTGATGACCGGAGAGTGTTTGGATTGACCGTTCAAGCCGGCGGGAAAGTGATGCCGATTATTGGTGTAAGGACTCGGATCGGATTTGGCGGTGGATCTTTTGCCGGATTCCCGATGCGCTGCCGTCGGTATAAAGGGTTGATAATGGAAGAGCCCCCGTTTCCTCTTGTCGTCGACCCCCAATAGCGCACAAAACCCGGGGGATCGACGACAATCGATTTTCCTGAGGAAAGTCCCCCCAAATGCTGTTACATCAACGTTTCCCCCGCTATTGATAAAAAATCCCCCATGAATTATAATGCTGATTAAGAACACTAGGATTTTTTTCCAACCCTCGATTTATCAACGTTTTTGGGGTTTGTATCTTACCTTTAAGGGATTGAAACTTTCGAAAACATATTCGGGATTATGTTTATTCATGAAGTCGTTTGTATCTTACCTTTAAGGGATTGAAACAAAGGCACTCCAAAAAATCTGCCCCCACTATTTGAGTTTGTATCTTACCTTTAAGGGATTGAAACTATCACCTGGTGATCTAGTCATTCAAGCCTTCCATCGTTTGTATCTTACCTTTAAGGGATTGAAACAGACCAATTACATGCAATCAAGTCCGGCGGTGACGGTGGTTTGTATCTTACCTTTAAGGGATTGAAACTTTTCAAAGTCAACGCAATCCCAAGTTAAGCCGATGGTTTGTATCTTACCTTTAAGGGATTGAAACCACTGTCTGAATTAATCGACGCGTTTCTCGAAGACTGTTTGTATCTTACCTTTAAGGGATTGAAACTTTTATTAAGAACAGGTCTGCGAAAGGGGGAATTATGTTTGTATCTTACCTTTAAGGGATTGAAACCGTTGAAATACTGGCTGAGCCAGCGCCGGTGAATAGTTTGTATCTTACCTTTAAGGGATTGAAACGATTCTCGGAGATCCATGTACTCCATCAGGTCAAGTTCGTTTGTATCTTACCTTTAAGGGATTGAAACTGAAGATCTTAGGCCAGGAACCATTACGACAACATACCGTTTGTATCTTACCTTTAAGGGATTGAAACATCGTTGATGAATATGAAAAAACGATTGTATATAATTCGTTTGTATCTTACCTTTAAGGAAATGAAACTGAATTGGCAAAAGTGGTGCAAGAGAAACTGGTCAGTTTGTATCTTACCTTTAAAGGATTGAAACTATAAGGAAAGGGTTCCGTGACCTGAGCGCTTTCTGTGCCGTTGAGGTTTTGGTTTAAGTTTGTATCTTCCTTATGATAGATGGAAAACAAGATATCATTGTCTATCTGTTCCTCTAATTTCAATCTTTTACCTATTAAAGATGTCGAAATCGTTTAACCGTTCGGCCCAAAATCTTTGATTGCGTTCGCCAGTCCTTTTCGGACATAAAACCGGTAATGAACGTTTATAATAGAAACCTTTTTTAATTTTTGCTGGCAACAAATTGTTTTTTACTCCTTCATTTTTGTAAAATAAACATGCTTTTTTTATTTCCAATGATGGGAATCAGCAGATATGTACCTGACACCGTTTCCGCTTTTTCCATCCGAAACAAAGCGGAAGAAACCATTCCTTCATAACAAAGACTGGCAGGTGCGGAATTTGGCGCGGAAAAAGAAAGTGATCGTGGATGTGGACACGGGGATTGACGATGCGTTAAGCATCCTCTACTTGTTGAAACAGGATGTGGAGTTGCTGGGGATCACGGCGGTTTTCGGGAATGTTTCCGCGGAACGGGCGGCGGTAAACACGTTAAAAATCTTGGAGCTGGCCGGTGCGCCGAAGGATATTCCCGTTTTCCAAGGGGCGGAACAACCGCTGTTTCGCCCGTGGCAAGGCCCGGCCGTCCGATTCCATGGGGAAAACGGGCTGGGCAATGTGGAGCTTCCGGATTCCGCCCGATCCGTCCAGCCGGGTCACGCCGCGGATTTTATCGTCCAAAAAGCGGAGGAATATCCGGAGGAATTGACGCTCCTCTTCCTCGGCCCGCTGACCAATTTGGCGCTGGCGCTGGCCAAGGACGTCCGGCTTCCGGAAAAGGTAAAAGAAGTGGTCATCATGGGCGGAGCGATCCGCGTCCCCGGCAATGTGACCCCGGTTTCGGAAGGGAATATCGCCGGCGATCCGGAGGCCGCCCATATGGTTTTTTCCGCCGGATTTCCGCTGACGATGGTCGGGCTGGATGTGACGATGAAGGCCATTTTTACGGAAAGGCATCTGAAACTTCTTGAAGAAAAATACCGGAAAGATGCGGGCGGCCAAAAAATTGCCCGGGTCGTGAAAGAACTGCTCGAATTCCGTTTTGGCGCCTATGCAGGGTACTGGGAAGAACGGGGCTGCCCCCTCCACGATCCCTTGGCCGTTGCCGTCGCCTTGGATCCTTCCCTGGCGGAAAAAGTGCCGATGCAAGTCCAAATCGAAACGAAGGGAACCCTTTCCCTGGGAGCGACGGTCGCGGATTTGCGCATCGGAAGGGGCGCCGAACCGAATGTCCTCGTTTGCGTAAAAACGGACCACGAAAGGTTTTTCAACCGTTTCATCGATGCCTTGGCAAAATAGGGAGGAAACGGAACGATCCTTGCGCAGAAAGTGTCAGGCGGACAGGGACGTCCCGCTTCAATGGGACCCCTTTAAACCGGAACAAAAACATTTGCGGGTGAACCGAATGAAAAAAGTCATCCTGGATGTGGATACCGGCATTGACGACGCCCTTGCGCTCGTCTATGCCCTGCGTTCGCCGGAGCTGGAAGTGCTCGGGATCACCACCTGCTTCGGCAATCATATCGTGGAACAGACGACGAAAAATACGTTGAAGGTGTTGGAGCTTTTGAACCGGACGGATATCCCCGTCGCCAAGGGGGCGCGGGAGCCGGTTTTCCGGCGGAACGACAAAGGCCCGTCCTCTTTCCATGGATCGGACGGTCTTGCCTGCGCACCCCTTCCCGAACCGAAGGCCGAACCGGCGGACGAACATGCGGCCGATTTCATCGTCCGGATGGTCCGCGCCCATCCCCATGAAGTGACCCTGATCCCCGTCGGCCCGTTGACGAATCTCGCCCTGGCCGTCATGAAAGATCCCTCCATCGCCCGCCTCGTGAAAAATGTCACGCTGATGGGCGGCGCCGTTTTCCATCCGGGGAATTACACGCCGGTCGCGGAAGCGAACATTTACGCCGATCCGGAAGCCGCCGAGCTGGTCTTTCGCTCCGGGATGCCGGTCACCATGGTCGGCCTCGACGTGACGATGAAAACCCTTCTTCCGCGGCGCGTTTTGGAAGAATGGCGGAAAATCGGCACGCCATTGGGCAGATTTTTAACTCATATTACGGAATTTTACATGGACGCCTATTTAAAGTTTTATCCGTCCATCGGCGGCTGCGCCCTCCACGACCCTTTGGCCGTCGGCGCGGTCATCGATCCGTCCTTTGTCAAAACGGAACGGCTGTACGTGCAGGTGGACACGGAGGGGGAGATCTCGAAGGGAAGGACCGTCGCCGACTTGCGGCCGGGCCATCCGGAACCGAACGTGGATGTGTGCACGGAAGTGGACGCCGAACGCTTCCTACGGCATTTTCTCGACAGAATGAGCCGTCCCGGATCATGAAGGGACGGTTTTTTCTTCCCTTTTCCGAATAGGGGTTACGTCCAAATCTTAGAGAAATTTTTGCGTCCCGCTTCGCGGGCACGGGTCTTGGCAATAGGATCCTTTCCCGTCCGCTTCTTTTTACACGGTTTCTTGGACTTCATCCAAATAGGGCGGCGGAAACCAATACCGTCCGGGTTCGCCCGTTTCCTCCTTACAATCGGTTTCAGGCAAAATCCCAGCGGGTTTCAGTCGCCGCCGTCATATAAGCCGTCCTAAATACCGGTCACGTCCGCCCGTCCTTCCTTTGAATGCTCCGCATGGTTCCGCAGCCGGTCGCAAGACGCCTTCCTTTGAAATTCCTCCGAAATACCGTAATACTGTTGCGGGCGTCAATGAGCAAATCCGCCGCCGGTTTCTTCTCCATTAAATTCCGGATGAAATGCCGGAGCTTTTTCATGACGGATAGAAGGAAATGTTTTATCATATCCTGGGAGATGATTTTTTCCTTCTTGCCCGGATCTTTTCGCATCAGGAAGGCAGGTGGCTGGGATGAACGAGCGGCAGAAGGAAATGTTAAAAATATTGTTGACCGGAAAAAAGGAAATTTTTCGCGTCGAAGAATTGGCAGAGCGGCTCGGCTGTTCGGAAAAAACCGTGAGGAATGATCTGGACCAGATCGAAAATTTCCTCCGGAGGACCAGCGGGGCAAAACTCATCCGCAAACCCGGGGTCGGCATATCTTTGGCGATCGGGGAAGGGGAAAAAGCCGAGCTTTTCCGGGAGCTTTTTTCCACACGCTCGCCGAGCGGCGAAGAACGGCTGTTTGAGATCGCTTTCCAGCTGCTGACCAGCCGGGATCCGATCCCGCTTTCCCGATTTGCGGACAAGTATTTTGTTTCGAAAAATATCATAAACAAAGATATGAAATCTCTCGCCGGCTGGCTGGAACGGTTCCGTTTGCGGCTCGTTTCCAAACCGAAACTGGGAAATAGGGTCGTAGGGTCGGAGCTGGACAAAAGGATGGCCCTGGCCCATTTGAATGAACTGTTCCCGGACGCCGCCTGCCATAAAAGCTATGTCCTTGATCTGTTTTTGCCCCATGAAGTCACGACGGTAAAAAACGCCTTGGATGACATGCAGCGGAGATTCTCCGTTTCTTTTACGGACGATGCCTTGGAAAGTTTGCAGATCCACGCCTTGATCATGGTCAAAAGAATCCGGCAACAGTCGCCTGTGGCCGTTCCCGAAAAGGAAAGGGAGACAGCCGTCCGGCAAAGGGAATATCATTGTTCGGAATGGTTTTGCCGGCGGCTTGCGAACGATCTCCGGTTGGCTTTTCCGGAAGAGGAAAAGATCTATTTTACTTGGCTTCTTGTCGGCAGCCGGAAAAAATGGGACGAGGGGACCCGGGACAAATTCCGATGGGACGAGGAAACGGCCGGCATCGTCCGGCGGCTGATCGAAAAAATGAACCGGTTGACCTTCCTTCCTTTTTCCGATGACGAGGCTTTGTGTCATGGTCTCGCCGTCCATATGCACGCCGTCCGGTTCCGGATGAAATACGGGCTGCCGATTACCAATCCCCTCTTGGAAAATATCAAAAAGATGTATCCCTATATGTTCAGCATGGTGATTCTGGCCATGGAAGGCATCGACGAAATCGCGAATATGCCGGAGGATGAGGCGGGGTACATCGTCTTGCATTTTCAGGCTTCCGCCGAGCGCCTGGAAAACAAAAGAGAGAAGGTAAAAGCATGTATCGTCTGCCACATGGGGATCGGGATGTCCCGGCTCTTGGAAACGAAAATCACCCGTCAGTTTCCGGATATCGAGATTTTGGGCTGCTTGGGAAAAGCGGAACTTCCGGATTTCTTAAAGGACCACGCCATCGATTTGATCCTTTCCACCGTTCCCGTTGAAAAAACCGAGATTCCCTGCATCGTCATTTCCCCCCTGTTTGAAACGAGGGACGGGGAAAAGCTGAAACGGCTTCTGGCCGGGTGGGACAAGGGAAAATCCTTTGTCGCCGGGAAGCCCGTGCTCGCCAATTTCATCCGTGAAGATACCGTCTTTATCGGATGGCAAAAAGAACACCGCTATGAAGTGGTGGAAATGCTCTGCATGGAACTATAAAGAAAAGGCTATGTCGAAAAAGGGTTCATCGCCAGCGCCATGCAAAGGGAGCGAAAATCGGCGACGACCATAGGCGGAGGCCACGCGATTCCCCACGGCGACCCTTCGATGGTTTTGCGTTCCGCGGTTGCTTTGGCGGTATTGCGGGAGCCAATGGAGTGGGGAAATGAGAAGGTTTCCCTCGTCTTCCTGCTCGCCATCGGCAGCCGGGAAAAGGACGAAGCCCGCGGCGTCATGAAGGAAATCGCGTTGATCAGCGAAACCCCGGATGCCGTCAAATCCTTCATGGAAGCGAGGAATTATCAAGATCTTCTGCGCGTGCTGAAGGACTTGGGGGAAGAAAAAGCCTTTGCAAGTCCTCTCGGTACGGTGCCGCAATAAGGGGACGCTTTTTCTTCTATTGAAAGGAAAGTTCTTGCAAAGATTCGCTGGCTGCTGCGATTTCTGCCGGGTGCTTTTTCTTCTATTGAAAGGAAAGTGCTGAACATATCATCAATCATCCGGTAGTGCATTGGCGCTATCCCTTCTGAAAGAAAAAGGCGTCAAAGCCATGGGATCCTGCGGCCGATTCCATGTTCCGGACGTTCCCGGACGGGCGGGAACGCCCTTATTTTTTAGGCCGAACGCTTCCCCCGCACAAACCGGATCCAAGGATCCGCAAAGGGCAGCTTTTTCCTCCTCAGCCGGCGCGTAACGGCCTTTTTACGGAAATCCGTACCGGGCCCGCCGCCCTTGCCGCCATCGTTTTTTTCGTGGGTTGTCCGGACTGGCGGAGGCAACAGGACTTGTTTTTTAAGCCAATAAACATTTCTTCCCGCAAATGTCCGAACGGGAGAAGGCAATACGGTTTGTTTTTTCCGCCGAACAACCTTTTTTCCCGCGGAACATCCGAACAGGGGGACGGAAATACGGACTTTTTTCCGTCAATAAATGTTTCTCCGGGGGCGGCAACACGGTCTGTCCTTTCCGTAAATAAACGTTTCTTACCGCAAGTTCCGGTAAAAATTAAAAATATTTTTCGGACAAACCGGCATTATGATAAAGAGGAAAGAAAATCATGCATCAGAGAAAACGCTTCAGGGAGGAACAAGAAAACGATGGGAAAGGCAAAAATACTTGCGGTTACGGCGTGTCCGGTCGGCATCGCGCACACGTATATGGCGGCAGAAAACCTGCAAAAGGCCGGTGAAGCGCTGGGCGTAGACATCAAAGTCGAAACCCAAGGTTCCATCGGTGTTGAAAACCCCTTGACGGAAAAGGATATCGCCGAAGCCGACGGAATCATCATCGCCGCGGACAAGGAAGTCCCGAAGGAACGTTTTGCCGGGAAACGGGTGCTGATCACGGGCGTCCAGGACGGGATCAAACGCCCGGAAGAATTGATCAAACAGGTACTGGAAGGGGACGTCCCCATCTATCGGCCCCAAACCGCTGTGGCGGATGCGGACCAAAAAAGCGTCCGGAAAGAAAATCCGGTGTATCGGCATTTGATGAGCGGCGTTTCCTACATGGTTCCCTTCATTGTCGTCGGCGGGCTGCTGATCGCCCTGTCCTTGTCCCTCGGCGGGGAACAAACGCCGAATTGGATCGTCATTCCGGATGATTCCTTCTGGAAACACATCGAAAGATTGGGTGCCGCTTCCTTTATGTTCATGGTCCCGATCTTGGCGGGCTTTATCGCCGTAAGCATCGCGGACCGTCCGGGTCTCGTTCCCGGCATGATCGGCGGCTACATCGCGGCAAACGGCAGCTTCTACGGAAGCGAAGCGGGAGCCGGGTTCATCGGCGGGATCATCGCCGGATTTCTCGCCGGTTACGTGGCCCTTGCGATCAAGCGGATCAAAGTGCCGAAGGCCGTCCAGCCTGTCATGCCGATTATCTTCATCCCGATCATTTCTTCGCTGATCGTCGGGCTCTTGCTGATTTTTGTCATCGGCGCTCCGGTCGCGAAGCTGTTTGAATCCCTGACGGACTGGCTGGCAACGATGGAAGGCGGAAGCTCCATCGTCTTGGCCATGATCCTTGGCGCGATGATCGCCTTTGATATGGGCGGTCCCCTCAATAAAGTCGCCTTCCTGTTCGGCGCGGCCATGATCGGGGAAGGAAACTACAGCATCATGGGTCCGATTGCCGTCGCCATCTGCATTCCGCCCATCGGCATGGGATTGGCGACCTTCATCAACAAACGAAAATACAGCCAGGAAGAAAGGGAAGCCGGAAAAGCGGCCTTCACCATGGGATTGTTCGGCATTACGGAAGGCGCCATCCCCTTTGCAGCGCGGGATCCGCTGCGGGTCATTCCGGGCATCATCGTCGGCTCCATGGCCGGTTCGGTGATTGCCATGATCGGGAACGTGGGAGACCGGGTCGCCCACGGCGGTCCCATCGTGGCCGTCCTCGGCGCGGTGGACAATGTTTTCATGTTTTTTGTGGCGGCCATCATCGGTTCCTTCGTTACGGCGTTCATGGTTAATCTTTTGAAAAAGGACGTGGAGGACGGGAACGGAAAGGCTGCAAAAAGAGAAAAAAAGGAGAAATCCGTCGCCGATGAAGCCCAAAAACCTTCGGATTCCGCTGAAACCCCGGAAAACTTTAAACTGGCCGATCTGACGAATATGAATTTGATCGAACCGGAGTTGAAGGGCTCAACCCGGGACGAGATCATCGACGAAATGATCGAAATGCTGGACAAGGAAGGAATTCTATCTTCCAAGGAAGAGTTTAAAAAGGCGATCTTCAACCGGGAAAAGGAAGGCTCCACGGGCTTGGGCATGTCCATCGCCATCCCCCACGGCAAATCGGCCGGGGTAAAACGCCCCGCGGTCGCCTTCGGGCTGAAACGGGATGGCGTGAATTGGAACAGCATCGACGGAAACGACGCAAAACTGATTTTCATGTTGGCCGTTCCCGAACGGGCCGCCGGAAACGCCCACTTAAAAATTCTTCAAATGTTGTCGCGGAAATTAATGGATGAAACCTTCCGGTCCCGGTTGTTGAATGTCCAATCGAAAGAGGAAGCCTACCGGCTTTTGGGAGAAATCCAATAAGCAGTACGGGGCCGGTTTCATCCCGGCAATAAGGCCATAGAAGTTGCGGAAAAAGCGGATGCAAATAGGTGCTTATTCCGAGTCCGCAGCGCAGGAGAACGGTTTTGCCGGAAACCTGCGGGCTTGAACCGGCTGCGGGGGAGGGGGCATGATGCCCCCTCTTTTTTATGGCCGGAAAAATTCCTCCATTTTCCCGCAAATTCCGTTGACATGAAAGCACTTACATTTTATAATGAAGGAAAAGATCGCGAATCTTTGAAACTTCTTTGTGGAAAAGAAGTTATATATTTTTTGAAATGTGTAACCGGTTACCTATCGGAAAAATCCCAAATCCTGATGAAACGGCTGGTAGGAAAGATGGCAACGATCCGTGATGTGGCAAAGCTGGCGGGCGTATCGGTCGCCACCGTATCCCGGGTGCTGAACAACCGGGGATACGTGCACCAGGACACCCGGAAAAAAGTCGAAGAGGCCATTCTGAGCCTCGACTACAAACCGAACGCGGTGGCGCGGAGCCTGTTCAAAAAAACTTCCAAATCGGTCGGTTTTATCATTCCGGACATCACGAACCCCTTTTTTCCCCAACTGGTCCGCTCCGTGGAAATGGTCATGAAAAGGGCCGGGTATACGATCCTATTGTTCAACAGCGATGAAATCCTTGAAAACGAGCTGAAGAGCATCGACTTGATGGTCTCCAAATACGTGGACGGGTTTTTGGTCGTGTCGAACACTTTGAAAAAGGAGCACATCAGCGAGCTCCCGCTTCCGGTCGTTTGCCTGGACCGGGTGATCGGCGAGGAAATACCTTCCGTCTCCGTCGACAACTACGCCGGCGCACGCAAGGCCGTCCGGCATTTGCTCGAACGGGGGTGCAGAAACATCGCCCATATCCGGGGCCCGGCGAAGGTCCGCACCGCGGAAGAGAGGTTGCGGGGATACAGGGACGAAATCCGGGCAAACGGTTTGAAACCGTATATCGTTCCCGGAAACTACGATCTGAACACGGCGATGGAGAATGCGCTGGAATTGTTCGAAAAACACCCGGAAATCGACGGGGTCTTCGCCGGAAACGACGTGATGGCGGTCGGCGCCATGAAGGCCGCTTCCAAATTGGGCATGCCGATCCCGGGCCGGCTGAAAATCATCGGGTTTGACGGCATCGAATGGGGAACGGCCGTGACCCCCGAATTGACGACCATGGAGCAGCCGATCAGCGAACTGGGGAAAAAGGCGGGGGAACTGCTTCTCGAGCTGATCAACGGCGGAAAATTGCGGACCAGCCATTACGTTTTTGAGGCGAAGCTGATCGTCAGGGAATCGACGTAAGCAAAAATTTCAAATTCGCGAGGAGAGCGGAGGTAGACCATGATCACCGTTGTCGGAAGTTTGAATATCGATCTGATTTCCACCGTCGACCGTTTTCCGAAACCCGGAGAAACGCTCATCGGCGGCGAATTCCGAACCAGCTTCGGGGGAAAGGGGGCCAACCAGGCCGTCGCCGCCGCCAGGCTGGGCGGAACCGTGCAGATGATCGGCTGCGTCGGGGACGATCCTTTCGGACATGAATATTTGACCTATTTGAAAAAGGAAGGCATTCTTGTCGACCGTGTGAAACCGGTTACACACGTTTCCACCGGCACCGCCCACATCGTTCTCGCCCAAGGGGAAAATTCCATCATCGTCGTTCCGGGGGCCAATTTCCAATTGGCTCCGGAAGATATCGACCGGATGAAAGACGCACTGGAAAAAAGCGACATCATCCTCATGCAGCTGGAGACCCGGCTTGACACCGTCGAACGGGTCCTCTTCTGGGCGGAACGGTTCGGGATCCGGACGATTTTAAATCCCGCTCCGTTCCAGCCGATCCCGGACGGCTGGTGGGAGATGATCACCTACCTTACCCCGAATGAACATGAGGCGGAAGCGCTGATGAAAAGCGCAACCTTCAAAGAAGAATTCCTGGAAAAGCTCATCATCACCCTCGGAAAAAAGGGAGCCGTCTATCATGAAAAGGGGAGGAAGATCGAAATCCCGGCTCCGCAAGTGGATGCGGCGGATACGACCGGCGCCGGGGATACGTTCAACGGGGCGCTGGCCCATTTCCTGAGCGAAGGCCTTTCCTTGGGAGAAGCCTGCCGGTATGCGGTCCATGCCGCCAGCCTTTCCGTAACCAAGCCAGGCGCTCAAGGGGGAATGCCGACAAGGGCGCAGCTGGAAAGTTTTATGAACGGACGGTGATGTCCGCAAACCGGAAAATGAGGGCCGGCCAACCGGAGCCACAAAAGATGCAGGGAGGATAAGAGCATTGAAAAAATATCGAATTGGTGGGACCAGTTGGCGAGATCCGCATCCTTCCCCGGCTCCGATGAACCGGCCCGGCCGTCGATTCCCGTGATCTTGGCCGCCTCGTCGGTGATGCTTCGCAGGGCGGCGGTTTCATCCAATCCGCGCTTTACGGTCATGCCATGAAAGGTTCCGCCAGTCCCGAAAAAAGGGTAATCGCGGAATTGCCAGACCGGCTTGTCCTTTCCCTTTATCCCTTTCCTGGGTCATCGCCGGCGGCCCGGTCAAAAAGTTCTTCACAATTTGTTCATCTTTTTTTCACATCCTGTTCCTTTATCTGAACCCCGCATTCCGTCAAAATGGAATGGGAGATTTCGTTCTGTCGAACGTCAAAAATTCGACATGTTTTTTACCGTTCGGCGAATGGCGGGGAGCCGGAAACGCCCCGCCATTCCGATTCATTTTCAATCCTGCATCCATCGGGGACGGGTTGTAAAACAACGGGAAAGCGAAGGGAGGAACGACCGATTCGTTAACACCCTTTCACATGGACAGCACGGATGGAATGCTGGGAGGACAGAAGATGGAAAACAAAAAATGGGGACTTTCCGTTTTGACGGCCATCGTGGTCGGGAACATGATCGGCGGCGGCATTTTTATGCTGCCCGCTTCCTTATCCCATGTCGCCAGCCCGATGGGGACCACCTTCGCTTGGATGCTGACGGGATTCGGGGTGTTCATGATCGCCCTCGTTTTCGGGAACCTGGCATTAAGGAACCGGAACTGAAAGCGGGACCGCAAAGCTACGCCCAGGCCCTTTTTTCTTCCCCGAAGGCGGGAACCGTCGCCGGCTACAGCATGACCTGGGGATATTGGGCGGCGAACTGGAGCGCGAACGCATCCATTATCATTTCCTTCGCCGGATACCTTTCCACATTTTTTCCCGTCTTGCAAAGCCGTGAGGTGCTGTTTGCGGTCGGGAATTTTCAGCTGGAGACCGGGCGGGCGCTGACCTTTACCATCTGCACGGCAGTTTTATGGGCCATCCATTGGATCTTGTGCCGGGACTTCAGCAGCGGCGGAAAAATCAGCGTCCTGGCGACGACGGCAAAGGTGGCCGGCTTTCTATTATTTATTTTGCTGCTCGGGGGAAGTTTGGAACTGGCCTTCGCCAAGGATGATTTTTCTTTCGTCCGGCCCGGCGGAGAGACGGTGCCCCTGTTGAAACAGATGAACGCCGCGGCCGTATTGATGCTCTGGGGATTTAACGGTATCGAATCGGCGGTGATGCTTTCCAATCGGGCCAGATCGCAGAAGGATGTGAAACGGGCGACCCTTCTCGGGCTAATGATAACCGTCTTCATCTATATTTTTATTACATTGCTGACGATGAAAGCCGTTCCCCTCGCCCAGCTGCAGGAATCGCAAAAACCTTTGGTCGACGCTTTGAACCGGGCGATCGGCGGCGGGGGTGGGATGATCTTGGCCCTCTTGGCCTTGATTTCGTTAACCGGCTCCATCATCGGCTGGATTGTCGTGAGCGCCGAAGTGCCTTATCAGGCGGCAAAAAACGGCTTGTTCCCGTCCTTTTTCGCAAGGACGAACGCCAAGGGAAGCCCGGGCCGTTCGATGTTTTGGACCAATTTGTTGACGCAGGTCTTTCTGTTTTCCACGGTGTCGGGAACCGTCGGCCAAGCCTATAATTTCGCCGCAATCGTCGCCACTCTTTCCTATTTGGTGCCATATTTCGTCACCGTCTTATACCAGCTGAAGCTGGTCGTGACCGGCGAAACCTATCAAAGCCGCTGGATAAGCCGGACGAAGGACGGGATCATCACCTTTTTCGCCCTCCTGTATTCGCTTTGGGTGATCAAGTCGGGAACGGACGACTGGCTGACGTTCGTTCTGGGGATCGGCCTGTTCGCTTCCGGGCTCATCCTGTATCCCATCCTGATGAAAAATCGGGGAGAAGAAGCGGATAAACCGGAAGGGGAAGGGATGCTGCCGGCCAAAAAGACGTTGCCTTTTCAGCAATTCAAATAAAAATCAAGAATCCGGGAAAGCGGAAATTCCCCGATTTTTTTTTGCGCGAATGCCCGCCGGCATCCGGGATGACGGAAGGGAAAGGCCGGAAAAAGGAGTCCTTTTTCCCCTTAAATTGCAATAATAAATGCAACAACTCCCAGTAATCCAAAATATGGTTAT